>Ga0334892_1000873_pt1 | contig 30851 bp, 28 predicted proteins | sample GraSluR3_MG_4_FD_207213 | JGI IMG/M metagenome (GOLD analysis project Ga0334892, IMG submission 207213) | Sludge microbial communities from methane-producing bioreactor in Wageningen University, Netherlands - Granular Sludge_15_04-R3 | ecosystem: Engineered > Bioreactor > Anaerobic >...
CGGAGATGCAGGGCTCTGGGCGACGATGACACCGGCAGGCCTGCTGTCGCTGTTGATCCTGACAACGTCACCGACATCGAAACCCGATTCCTGCAGCCTGGTCACCGCCTGCCCATACTCCATCCCCCTGACGTCGGGGAGGGGCCGGCGGTCGCCCCCCTTGCTCACCTTAAGGATCACTATCTTTCCTTTCTTGACCCTGGATCCCGGCTCCGGCCACTGGGAGACGACCTCGCCGGCAGGCTGAATAGAGTCGACCTTGTCTATCCTGACGAGAAGTCCCATCTTCTCCGTCAGACTGACGGCATCGACGACAGGGGAGCCTACCAGTCCGGGGACAGCAACATCCTTTCCCCCGAAGAAGATGATGTAGAAGGCGAAGATCCCCGATCCAGCGATGACAAGGATCAGGATAGCAAGAGTGATCTTGAAAAGTCTTTTCATCTTGGATCCTCCTAAGCCCTTTTGGTCAGGACCGCTATGAAGAAACCGTCCAGCCACGGAAGACGGGGGAGAATGTAACTTCCCCACGGCCTTCCCCGAATGAGACAATCATATGTGTTGTGGGGCGGCATTTCAACAATCCCGGGGCGAGCTTCCATCGCTTTGGCGACCACCTGTTCATTCTCCTGCCTGAAAAGACTGCAGGTGGAGTAAAGGACAGTGCCTCCTGGAGCTGCCAGATCGATCGCCCTGACCAGCAGCTTCGACTGAAGCTCTGCAAGGTCTTCAAGCTTTTCCGGTGAAAGCCTCATCTTTCCGTCGGGGTGTCTCGCCCAGGTACCGCTCCCGGAACAGGGGGCATCGAGCATCACCAGTCCCGGGCCGGCAAGGGGCTCCATCTCAAGGGCGTTACCCGTCCTGAGGGCGAACCTCTCCCTGCCGACCCCAAGTCTTGCCGACTCCTGCAGGGCGGCATTGATCCTTGGGGCCGAGATGTCCCAGCCTTCGAGAAAGCTCCCCGGAACACTTTCAAGGAACTGGAAGGCCTTTACCCCCCTTCCGGTACACATATCGAGCACCGATCCCCCGGTGAAGACCGAAGAGGCAATTTCACCGACGATCATGGATGACTCAGTCTGGGGGGTAAAAGCCCCTTCGCTGTACCCCGGAATTGAAGGAGGATGGCCGGTGGAGGACATTCTCAGGCTCTGGCTGACCAGAGGTGACCGCCAGGCCCTGAGACCGGCTTCTTCCAAGGTCTCCAGGACCGGCGAGGGTTCGTGCCTGCCGGAAAGCCTCAGGGAAAGGAAGGTCTTCATAGAGGAGAGCCTGATGATCTCCTTTGCCTGCTCCTTCCCCCAGGACCCCGTCCAGAGTCCCGCGGCCCACCCCGGAACACCGGAATAGAGGCTTGCATCCTTGATGGAACGGCTCGCCCTTAACCTGGCCACGATGTCGGGGCCCTCCCTTGCCGCCCTGCGAAGAACGGCATTGACCATCCCCGGCTCCCTCTCCTCCCCTCTCTCCTTGACCCACTCCACAAGGGCGTTGACAAGGACCCGAGGCGAGAAGTTCTTCAGTTCGCAGACGCCTGCGATGCCTATCACGAGTGCATCGCCTGCAGCCCTGCTCATGCCCCCCAGGGGCCTCCGGGTCATCTCCCGGGCCATGTGCTTCCAGAGGGCGGCCCTTCTCAAGGCGGCAAAGACCAGCGTCGCCGCAAGGGTCCTCTCAGTCTCGGTGAGGGTTTCGGTCCTCTTCCTGAGGGATTCGCTGGCGAACCCCCCGGCAAGGACATCTCTCCAGACCAGTAGCGAGGCCTCTATGCCCCTCCCCTTCATGGTCCTATCACCTCTGCCACGAGAGGCTCTCCTGCAGCCCTCGTATGAACGAAGACCTCGGATGGGAGGAGAGTCGTTCCTCCAGGGAAACGAACAAGCCTCGGCCTTGTTTCGACTCCGATTATGTTGAGATCCTCAACCCTGCTGTCGGTGGTGACGTATCTCTGGACCAGGGGGCTCGTCAAAGGACCGAGGACCCACGCTGCCGCAAGAGATAGAAGTACCGTACCGAGAGAGAACCTCCCGGCGAGGACCAGCAGGAGAATGAATATGACCGCCGCGAGGAGATTCACCATTACCAGTGTCGTCCCGCACCTTTTGTGAATGGCGAGATGGGTCTCCCCTGCTGCAAGTCTCTTCCTTGCTGTTTCCGCCGCCTCAAGTATGATACGGGGATCGGGGAAGCCGCTCAACGAGAAGCCATCCTTCATGGCCATTCCCGAAAGGCCGGTAATGCCGTATCGCTCCTTCAGGATATTTACCGTACCGTGCTCCAGTGCATGATTCTTCCTGACCCTGCTGTCGGAGAGCACCCTGTAGAGCTCCCTGGGCCCGACGACGAGCCAGGCAAGGGACCTTGCGGCAAATCCCAGAGGGACCAGGAGAAGGAGAAAGAAAAGCAGCGCCAGGACAAGAAGTCCAAGCCACGGAAGAAAGAACAGAAGGAGCAGTGCCAACAGTATCAGGGGCATTGATAAAATTTCTCCTCTCGGGCCGGCTTGTCCTTAACCGGAGGATAAGGACAGAACAGGGGGTAGCTGAAGCCGCCCCCTAATGATACATCAACAGGCAACAGGCAAAAGCCGGGGAAAGCTGAAAAGATCAGCGGTTCCTCATGCCTCTCAGCAGGAAGAGCCTCACGAGCTGAAGGGCTGACATGAGGGTCGCAGCGACGTAGGTAAGGGCGGCGGCGTTAAGCACCGCCTTGGCGCCTCCTATTTCGTCACTTGCAAGGAGCCCCGAGTCGGACAGGATGGAGAGGGCCCTTTTGCTTGCGTCCAGCTCCACCGGAAGGGTGACCAGATGGAAGAGCAGGACCGCCGCAAAAAAGATGATGCCAAGGTCCATCATGGTGGGGTTTGCGAACAGGAACCCAATGAAGAAGAGGGGCAGCGCAAGGGAGGATCCCAGGCTGGCCACAGGGACGAAGGCGTTCCTCAGCTTCAGGGGGGCGTAACCACGGGCATCCTGGATGGCGTGCCCCGCCTCGTGGGCAGCGACGCCGATGGCGGCTATGCTAGGGCTGCCGTATACGCTCTCGGAAAGCCTGAGGACCTTCTTTCTCGGGTCGTAGTGATCGGTCAGGGCGCCAGGGACCCTTTCGACGGGAACGCTGTTAAGTCCGTTCGAGTCCAGAATGGTCCTTACAGCATCGCGGGCGGTAACACCCCGTCTTGCCCTGACCTTGCTGTATCTATTGAAAGCGCTCTTTACCCTGGTCTGCGCCCAGACGGCGAGTATCAGTGCCGGGATCAGCACAATGAAAGTAGGATCAAAGAAAAACGGGAACATAACGACCACCTCCATCTCCCCCCAGGGGGGAGACTCCATTGGATATTGTTCTCGACCCTTATTCTACCCCATCTGCAAGGGTAAAATCAAGAAAGGTCAAATTATTTTCCGTGATAGAATTCCGCCATGGCCTCCACGACCCGTTCCTGTTCCTCTGGCCTGAGCTCGGGGAAGATCGGGAGAGCCAGGACCTCCTCTGTAAGGGTCTCGGAGACGGGCATATCGCCTTTTGAATAACCCAGGAAAGAAAAGCAGGGCTGAAGGTGCAGCGACAGGGGGTAGTAGACCCTGGCTGTGACCCCCCTTTGGGCGAGATGGTCTTTCAGCTGGTCCCTTGAACGGCAGCGTATAACGTACTGGTGGAAGATGTGCCTGTTCCCCTTCTCTTCAATGGGGGGCATTATCCATTCGTCCAGGTCGTGCTCTGCAAAGAGAATCCGGTACCTCTCCGCTACAAGCCTCCTCTCCTCGTTCCAGGTCTCGAGGTGAGGGAGCCTCACCCTCAGAATGGCGGCCTGCAGCTCGTCGAGCCTGCTGTTGAGCCCTATCTCGTCATGGAAGTACTGTTTGCCGGAGCCGTGGACCCTCAGGCTCCGGACCCTTGCCTCGAGTTCATCGGATGAGGCGGTTACCATACCCCCATCGCCGAAACAACCGAGGTTCTTGGTGGGAAAGAAGGAGAAGCAGCCGATCTCTCCGACGGTGCCTGCCCTCCGGACCTTGCCGTCAATTATCCTGGTAGCTCCTATGGCCTGGGCACAGTCCTCGACAAGGCCGATCCCCTGCTCCCTCAGTCTCGGGGCGAACTCCTCCAACCTTGCCATCTGCCCGAAGAGGTGAACAGGGATAACCGCCTTCGTTTTCGGGGTTATTCTGGCCAGAACCGCTTCGGGGTCAATATTGTAGGTCCCGGGCTCGACGTCGGCAAAGACCGGGGTCGCTCCCACCCTGGTTATGCAGCTAACGGTGGCGAAGAAACTGAAGGGCGTCGTTATGACCTCGTCGCCGGGCCCCACATCCAGGGCCATAAGGGCCAAGAGGAGGGCATCGGTCCCTGAAGCGCACCCAGTGGCATGAAGTGTTCCCAGGTAGGAGGCTAGGTCCTTTTCAAAGGCCTCCACCTCGGGTCCCAGGATGAAATGCTGGCTCTCAAGCACTTTTCTGATCGCTGTCAGGGTCTCCTCCCTGACCCGCTCCCAGTTTCTTGTGAGGTCGAAGGACGGCAGTACTTTCTCGCTCATATGGCGCTCCCCTTTCCAGGAACATTTCCGAGATCTTACGTGAAGAGTTGAAGACTTGCACCCTACTATTCTCACACTGTCGGGGGAGCAAGTGGTAGCTCCTCCTACCCCGCCTTGAGGTCAGGAGGGCTTGTTGAGATCGTAGAAGGAGTGCTTAAGGTGTTCCCTCATGAGATCCACTGCCTTTTCCCTTTCCCTCTCCCTGAGGGCCTGGGCTATAGCCCTGTGCTGGGCTATGCTTGGATTATCCTCGATGTCGTAGAAGGGGTCGTAGAATACGACGTAGGCGTTGGTCCTCGCAAGAATGTTCTCGACAAAATCTGCCAGGACCCTGTTTCCGCTGGCCTCGGCAATGATCCGATGGAAGTTCTCGTTGATCTCGAGGTACAGTTCGAGGTTCTTCTCCTCAAAGGCCTTCTCCTCTTCAAGTATGGCGTCCTCAAGCCTCCTGAGGTTCCTTTCGCTTATCCGTGTGGCAGCGATAGCCACCGAGATACACTCCAGCTGCTCCCTGACGGCGTAGGTGTCTTCCATCTCCCTTCTGGTCGGCGAGGCGAGCCTTGCCCCGCTGTTTGGGATTATCAGCACCAGCCCCTCCGAGGCCAGCCTTCTCAGGGCCTCCCTGACAGGGGTGCGGCTCACCCCCATCTGTACCGCAATGTTGACCTCAGGAAGACGCTGACCGGGTTTGAGCTGCTTGGTAATTATCTGATGCCTCAACTCCTGGTAAACATAATCGGCTGAAGTGGTGTATAGTCTGGGTTCCATGATCATATGGATCACCCTCCCTTTATGCGAAATAGTATTACATGAATACATGCATGCTATCATAAATTCCAGGGTCGAACAAATTTTGGGGGTATAATTCACATCGACCCTGGATGGGAGTGCAGGCCGTGCGACTTGTAGTTCTACTTTTATCGCTGGGGACACTGGTCCTCTACGGAAGGGCGATAGCCGGGCTATGGGGCCATATGATAGGTCATCCCCGCCCGGGAATGATCATCTACGGACTGATCGGCGGGACAGTTACTTCTGTCCTGGCTCTATTGCTTTGGAGAAAGCGCATAAAGGAGCTCGACTGGATCAGCGAGGAAGAAGATCGGCAGTCCTGAAGGCTCTTTCAGCCCCTGAGCTCTTCCAGGGCCCCTGTAAGAAGCTTCTGAAAGGCCCCGCGAAGGTCGGGGAATTCATGACGTCGCGATCTGGCGCAATCCTTGGCAGGCATCCCGCAGAGAAGGCAAGGCCTCTCCCCTCCGGTAAGGCTTTTCCTGTGGATCGCACCCTTTCGGGTTATAACGTCCACGTCCACCACGGGACCCCATTCCCGGTCTTCCAATCCCATTCCTATCCTCTTGACCAGGGCCGGATCGACATCCTTTATCCCCGTCATTCCTGCAAAGCCGGCCCCATTATCGAGGAAGAACAGGATCCTTGGTCTGGACCCGGTCAGGATCGATGCAGAGCATATCCGTTCCAGGATGAGAGAGACCAGCTCCCTGTCTCCGGTCATTGCCTTGGGGAGCCCGGGAATATTCAGGGACACCTGCACCACCACGTCGAGGTCGCGGAGAATATGCCCCTGGAGCAGGGCCCTCTGGTCCCTCCCGGATAGAAGCCTCTCGAGCTCTTTCACGGCAGGTCCTTCCAGGCCGAGGCGATACGGGCCACTGCCTCGTGGATCATCGCCGTTGAAACCCTGCTCACCGAGAGCCTTACGGCCTGTATCTCCCTCTGGGGGAAACTGAAGGACTTGCCGGGCACCATGTCCACATCAACCCTTCTTGCAGTAATAGAAGCCAGGGTACCGGAGATCCCAGGGGTCCTGAGCCACAGGTAGATCCCACCCTGGGGGGCCTCGAATGGCAGCTGCGGCATTGAACCGGATATGGATCCGCAGAGGGCTTTCATACGGGAAGCCATGCAGTTCCTGGCCAGGTCAAGGGAGATCTCCAGGCTTCGGTCCTCAATGAAAGCGTTGATCACATGCTGGACCAGCGATGAGGTCGAACCCGATGTCCTCTCGAGAACGGACAGAAATTCCTTCCTGGCGTCCTCGGGAAGAAGAACGTACCCGATCCTCATTCCGGGGAAGAGAAGCTGGCTGAAGGACCCGAGGTAGAGGACCCGGTCCTCGCGGTCGATGGACTTGAGCGCAGGTACACTGGTCTCACCGAATCGGAGCTCGCCGTATGCGTCGTCCTCTATTATCCAGAATCCCCTTTTAGATGCTGCCTCCAGGACAGCCTTTCTCTGTTCATGGGAAAGGGTCCGGCCCGTGGGGTTGTGGAAGCTGGGGATGAGGTAAAGCAGGTCTCCCGGGAGTATCCGGGAAAGCGATCCCAAAAATGCATCGGGGTCGACAGGGACGGCCGAGATCTCCAGGCCGGCGCCTTCGGCCATACGCCTCACCTCAGGGTAGGTCAGCTCCTCCACCCACAGCCTTCTTACCCCCTTCAGTGCCATGGCGTGAATGTAGACGGAAAGGGCGTGGCGGGCGCCACTTGTGACTACAGCCTCGTCCCTCTTTGCTGGGATGCCTCTCCTGGCGGCATGTCTTACAAGGGCCTTACGAAGAGCCATCAGCCCCTCCGGCGGAGTGTCGTAAAGAGCTGAAGGGCCGCAGGAAAGAAGGGAATCCCTGGCGAGAAGGGCAAGACGTTCCGTTGGCACCATGTCGAAAGAAGGGAGACCCGAGGCCAGGTCCCATACCGGACCGCTGTCCTCCAGGCCCATTACCTTGTGGGGCCTCTTCCATGACACGAAGGCCCCCCGCCGCCCTTTTTGCTCAATGTAACCTTCATCCTCGAGGAGGTCATAGGCCAGCACAACGGTGTTTCTGCTCAGGCCAAGGCTGGACGCCAGGTCGCGGCTGCCGGGCAGGCGGTCGTTCAGGGCAAGGGTGCCGTTCTGGACCATTCTGATCAAATGGGTGGCTATCTGCCTGTAAAGAGGGACCCCCCCAACCGGGTCCAGTGGGATCTCTATCAAGGGCCAATCCCCTTCCTGTTCTTCACCGGATCAATGATACACCAGCGGATCAGGCTCCGGCAGAAAGGTCTTTCAAAGCCTCCAGAACGCGCCCCATCTCCTCTTCAAGGCCTATGCCCACCCTGACCCATGCACCGGACATCTCGGAAAGAGGCCCCATTGCAGGAAAACGGGCATGGACGCCCCTGTGCCTGAAGGTCTTGAGGATAAGTTCCTTGGGATTAAGCGAATGAAGGAGAACGAAGTTCGCGCTGCTGGGAAAGGCCTTCCAGCCTGGCAGCCGGTTGACCTCCTCCACAAAACGGTCGCGGGTATAGGATATCCGGCCAACTCGGGCCCTCATCCACTCCGAGTACCCAAGAGCGATCCTGGCGGCTTCCTGGGGGAAGACACCCACGTTGAAAGGGGCTCTTATCCTCTCGATCTTCTCCCTAACTGCCGGTCTGCAGACCCCCCACCCTACCCTGAGTCCGGCCAGCCCCCAAGCCTTGGAAAAGGTTCGAAGGACAAATACGTTCCCCGGGAGTTCCCCCGGAACGTCGAAGAAGGACCCTCCGCCGAACTCCACGTAAGCCTCATCGACTGCCAGGATCCCCCTGGTCAACGAGGCAATCTCTTTGAGAAGATCAAGGGGCAGGGAAAGACCGGTGGGGTTGTTAGGCCTGTCAATGATGACCAGGTCCGGCGAGGAGGCCGCGAGACGATCGATCAGCTTTTCCCTGTCGAGGAAAATGGAGCCGCCCCGGTATTCAAGGGGAACCTCGCTGGTCCTCACACCAAGGGCCCTGCTCTGGTGCTCGTAACCAGAGAAGGAAGGGCTGAGGGTCATCAGGCGGCCCCCGGGAGGTATAAAGGCGGTCATCAGATATGAGATCAGCTCGTCGCCTCCGTTACCGACGGTTATCCAGTCGGCGGGGAAGCCGGAATGATCCGATAGGGCTCTCCTCAGGGCAGTGGCTTCCTGGTCGGGGTAACGGTTCAGCTTTATCGAGGATAGGGCCATTCTTAGCTCTTCCGTCATCCCCGGGGGGGGATCATAGGGGTTCTCGTTCTTGTCCAGCCTTGCCTCCTGAGAGATGGAAGATAGTTCGTAAGGCATTTTTGAAAGAACTCTCACTGGTTTGCCTCCCTGTCGCTTCACAGTAATGAAACGTGGCCATACAAGACAAATGGCAGTTTACCAAGCCCCTTGCCAGTTGTCAACGGAAAAATTTTCACGGGAAAATTTTCAAGTGTGGCCGGTCTCAATTCTCGCTTTTCACTTCATCGATCTCCACACTTCATCGATCTCCCTCTGTCATCGATCTCCCTCTTGCATTTTTCTCTGATGCCGTGTTATCATGCCCATCGTGTTTGTATATCAATCTACCCCTTTGCCCTGGTAGAGGCACAACGGAGGAGTCCTGATTGGAGTACATCAAGAGACGGGCAACTGCTGCCCCAGAAACGACCAGAAACGTTACCCTCAGGGTAACGGAGATCATCGAGTCGGTCCGGCGATCCGGAGAGAAGGCGGTGAGGCAGTTTTCCCGCACCCTCGACGGATACACCGGAGACCTTCGTGTATCAAGGGAAGTTATCGCCTCCGCGGAAGCGGCCCTGCCCCCCGGGGTAAGGGAGGCACTCGCTCAGGCAGCAAAGAACGTTAGCACCTTCCACTCCCTCCAGAGGTCAATGCTCAGGGAAGAAGTGGTAGAGGTCATGGAAGGGGTATTTGCGGGTATCAGATTCGAGCCCGTCTCGAGCGCTGCCATCTATGTTCCCGGAGGACGCTACCCTCTACCAAGTACCGCCGTCATGGGCGTAGTGGCTGCCAGGGAGGCCGGTGTTGGGAGGATCGTCGCCATGACCCCCCCCTCAGGACCGGGAGGTCCCCACGAAATAGTACTGGGAGCCCTTTCCATGCTGGACGTCGAGGAGGTCTGGTCCATCGGCGGAGCCCAGGCGATCGCAGCCTGTGCGTTCGGTATTGAAGGCATGGAGCGGGTAGACGTGATCGCGGGCCCCGGCAATGCCTATGTAACGGAGGCCAAGAGGCTTCTCTTCGGCAACGTAGGGATCGATGGACTGGCTGGACCCAGCGAGGTCACCGTCGTTGCCGACGATACCGCCAGGGCCGACCTTGTTGCGGCAGACCTTATCGCCCAGTCAGAACACGACACCCAGGCCAGGGCCACCCTTCTGTGCCTTGACCGAGAGCTGGCCCTCTCCGTACTGCCAGAGGTGGAAAGTCTCCTGGGGAAGCTGCCCGACCCCGGAACGGCCAGGGAGTCATGGTCCTGCAACGGCACCGTTGCCTTCTGCAGCATGGAGGAAGCCGCTTCATATGCAAACTCCGAATCGCCCGAACACCTGGTCCTGGCCGTTAAGGCTCCCGGAGAAGCCCTGCCGCTATTCAGGTCCTTCGGCTCTGCTTTTCTTGGACCGTTCACTGCCCAGGCCTTCGGTGATTACGTCGCCGGCACTAACCATATCCTCCCTACGGGGGGGACGGCCCGTTTCGCCGGCGGGCTCTGGACAGGAACATTCCTCAGACCCCAGACCTTTCTTGAGACCAACATAAGTGGCGCCAGGAGACTGGCCGAACTCGGAAGCCCGATCTCCGAGGCCGAAGGTTTGCCTGGGCACACTCTCGCAATGGAACTCCGTTTTGGGGTAGATCGCTCATGAAAGGCCTGCCCAAGGGTTTCAAAAGCATTGGGGGCATCGAGGCGGAGAGGATCGAAAGGGCAAGACAGGTCTTCTTCGAACTCTTTACAGGCTACGGATATCGTCTGCTGCTCCCTTCATCGGTCCAGCTCTTCGGCCCCTGCTGGGAGTGCCTCTCTGGAGAAGTCCGCAGCAGGATAGTCTCACTGGGGACCCCTTCGGGTGAGACGGGGTGTCTGAGACCTGATCTCACCCTGGCTGCGGTATCTTATCTGAGCTCTCACTATGCCCCCGAAGAGAGGCCCCTCAGGGTCTGTTACGCGGACAGGGTCTACCGGATACCCTCACCCCCCGACAACGATGTGGAGTACTTCCAGATCGGAGCCGAGCTGCTGGGCTGGGAGAGCGAGGGCGCCGACATTGAGCTGCTTACTCTTCTGCTGAAGACACTTGACGCCCTGGATGTTAAGGAGAACTTTATCGTCATCGGGGATGTGACGATCCTTTCGTCGTTGCTTAAAGAAATGCCCGAAAGTTCGTCCCTTGCCCTCAGGGAAGCTCTGACCCGACGTTCCTTTTCATCTTTCCGCGAGATCCTGGACCGGGCCCCTATCCCCGAAAGCCTTAGAAGGCCCCTTGAAGAACTCCCCTATCTCCGCGGAGGGGCGGAAGTCCTGGAAAGGGCAACGAAGGTCCTCCCAAAGAACTGCTCCACCGGAAGCGTGAGGAACCTGGTCGAGGCCCTGGCTGTCTCGGGCTTCAAGGACAGGGTCCTGGTCGATCTCAGCATAGCCAGGGAACTGGATTACTACAGCGGACCTGTTTTCGAGGTCTTCTGCGGGTCCCACGGCCGTCCTGTGGGGGGAGGCGGGCGCTACGACGGGCTGCTCTCATCATTCGGCGTACTGGGCCAGGCCATCGGTTTTTCGCTGAACCTGGATCTCCTTCTCTATGGGGACACATCGTCCATCTCCAAACCCCTCACGGTCATGTCCTGGCCCGGGGATCTGAGGCCGGAGAGGGCAATGAGGATGGCCGCAGAGTTGGCCGCCTGCGGTGTGCCCGTCGAGATGAGCTGGATAGACCAGAGGAACAGGTCCATCGAACTGGCAAGGAGACGTGGCTACCGTTGGTGGACCGACCTGTCAGATGGATCGATCTTCGACCTCGAGAAGAATACCCTCATTGAAAGGGCTGACTGGTCGCCCGAAGGAGGAAGGACATGATAAACATTGCCATCCCGACGGGAAGAATGATGAAGGAGTGCGCAACGGTACTGGGTCAGCTCGGTCTCTCCTGCTCCCGCCTTGAGGCCCCTGACAGAGCGCTGATCATCTCCGAGAAAGATTGCCGTTATCTTTTGGCCAAGCCGATGGACGTGCCTGCCTACGTACACTACGGGGCTGCCGATATGGCCCTGGTCGGAAGCGATGTCCTCATGGAACGACGGGTCCCCCTGGTGGAGCTTGCCGATACGGGGGCTGGAAGGTGCAGGCTGGTCATCGCTGCTCCCGATCACCTGGTCAAAAGATTCGCCCCATCGGGGAATCATCTGAACGGCCTGAAGGTCGCCACCAAGTATCCAAACATAGCAACGTCCTTCTTCCACTCTCTGGGGGTCAAACTGGAGATCGTCCATATGCACGGTTCGGTGGAACTGGCACCTCTTCTCGGGATCAGCGACTGCATACTTGATATCGTCCAGTCGGGGGAGACCCTCAAGGCTAACGGGCTGAAGGTCATACAGGAGGTGGCCCAGGTTTCTATGAGACTGGTGGCTAGCAGGCGGTTCACACAGACGGGGTGGAGCATGATATCAGGGATCATGGGTGCACTGAGACCATGGAAGGGAAGGATCTATAATGCAGACTGAGTTCGAGAGAGCAACTGCTGAAACATCGGTCAGGATCTCATTCGAGACAGAACCGGGTGCACAATCGATCACTACACCCTGCGGGCTCTTTTCCCATATGCTGGAGCTTTTGGGGGCGAATATGGGGTGGAGCCTGTCGATCGAGGCATCGGGAAGAGACGGCGAGGATCTCCACCACGTCGTTGAGGATGTGGGCATTGTTCTGGGGAGGTCTCTTCTCTCCTGGTACCCATCTTCCCCCCGAGCGCGTTACGGCTGGTGCGCTCTCCCCATGGACGGTTCGCTGGCGCTGGTCTCGGTGGACCTGAGCGGAAGAGGGGGGTGTTACTTCCGGGGCTCCTTCCCATCGGAAAGATGCGGCGATCTCGACCTTGAACTGGTGCCGGAGTTCTTTTCGGCACTTGCAAGGGAGTCGAGAACTACGATCCACGCCAGGCTCCTGGAGGCCGACAACTCCCACCATGCGGCAGAGGCCCTCTTCAAGGCCGCAGGACGTGCCTTTGCACAGGCTTTCGTACCTTCCCTGACCTCTTCTTCCACGAAGGAGGTCTGGCCATGATAGGCCTGATCGACTACGGAGCAGGGAACATCGGAAATGTAGGGAGGGCACTGAAGCACATCGGGAGAGAAAGTGTGGTCCTGGATTCCCCGGATGACCCATGCTCCGGGGTCCTGGAGGCCCTCTTCCTTCCAGGGGTGGGGTCTTTTCCCTCTGCAATGGCATCCCTGGTCTCCCGCGGCTGGTCCTCTTTCATATCAGAATGGGTAAGGATGGACAGGCCACTGGTCGGCATCTGCCTTGGAATGCAGATCCTGTGCGAAGGAAGCACCGAGGGTGGGAGGACGGAAGGACTGGGCGTCTTTCAGGGGATCGTCGACAAACTCTCCGGGACCCGAAAGCTGCCTCATGTCGGGTGGAACATCCTGGAATGGGTCGTTCCCTGCCCCGGCGATATGGAACCTATGCCCGGGCTGGACTGTTTCTATTTCGTCCACTCCTACGGTATTCCGCCGGCGAGAGATACTGTGGCGACCACAACTGTCGACAACGCCTGCTTTACATCTGTCGCAAAAAGGGGCAGGACCATCGGCTTTCAGTTCCACCCCGAGAGAAGCGGCTTCCGGGGACTGGAGCTTCTCTCGCGTACAATGGAGGAACTGGGGGTTTAGGTGATGAAGATATATCCGGCCATTGACCTGCAGGACGGCAAGGTGTGCAGGCTTCTCAAGGGTGACTTCAAAAGCAGCGTCACGTACCCCATTGAACCCACGGAGGCCGCCACATCCTTTGCCCGGATGGGTTACTCCCATCTTCATATAGTAGACCTTGACGGCGCAAGACAGGGCACTCCCGTTCACCTGGGACTTCTCCCCCAACTCGCCTCGACGGGTCTCTCCATACGTTTCGGGGGGGGGCTAAGGACCCTGGAAGATATCGAACTTGCGCTGGGATCGGGTGCCTCTTTCGCAATGGTGGGAAGCCTCCTCTTCACCTCACCAGATATGCCGGAAAGGGTCTTCCGCTCTTTCGGCGAAAGGGTCATTCCAGTGGTGGACTCCAGGGGCGGTTTTGTTACCCATTCCGGCTGGCTTTCCCTTTCAGGGATCTCTACCACGGAGGCCATCGATGTCCTCTCCAGGCCAGGCTTTCGTGATTTTCTTGTAACCGCCACCGAAAGGGACGGTACCCTCATGGGCCCGGACTTCGGTCTCTACCGTTCAATTCTCAGGAGCGGGACCCCATGCTCAATAACTGCCGCGGGCGGGATATCCTCCCTGTCCGACCTGATCATGCTCAGGGAGATCGGATGCAGCGGCTGTGTGATAGGCAAAGCCTTTTACGAGGGTTCCATCGACCCCGCCAAGGCACTGGAGATGACGGTAGTTTGCTGACAAGACGGATCATTCCATGCCTTGACGTAAAGGATGGCAGGGTGGTCAAGGGTATACGCTTCAGGGAGCTGAGGGATGCCGGCGACCCGGCAACCATGGCGGCCGAGTACATGTCAGAGGGGGCCGACGAACTGGTGTTCCTTGATATAGGCGCCTCCCTTGGCAGCAGGAGCACTATGCTCGAGTGGGTCAGTTCCGTTGCGGACATGCTTTTCATCCCCTTCACCGTAGGGGGCGGCATCGTCGACGAGTCCCAGGCCAGGAGGATCATCTCCCTCGGTGCAGACAAGGTTTCACTGAACACGGCCGCCGTAAGGGATCCTGACCTTATCAGGAGATGTTCATCTCTTTTGGGGTCACAGGCTGTGGTCCTGGCCGTCGACGCCCTTCGGACCGGTCGGGGGCACTGGGAGGTCATGGTAAGGGCAGGGACCGAACCTGCCGGGATCGACCTGCTCTCCTGGGTAAGGAAGGCCTGCAGCCTGGGGTGCGGGGAGATCCTCCTCACTTCGATTGATTCCGATGGGACCCTCGAGGGTTACGATACGGAATGCATCGAAGCAGTAGCCTCTTCTGTTCCGGTACCGGTCATCGCTTCGGGGGGGGCCGGCAGAAATGAGCATTTCCTTGAAGCTTTCCGCTCGGGCGCCGATGCCGCTCTGGCGGCTTCGGTCTTCCACTTCGGGACCGTCAGGATCTGTGAACTTAAGGCCGAACTTTCGTCCAGGGGCATACCCATGAGAATTGAGGCCGGAGGTGCGATGAATGGGCTTTGATACAGGATCGATCCGTTTTGACGACGAGGGACTGGTCCCTGTGATCCTTCAGGATATCTCCACCGGTGAGGTACTGACGCTGGCCTGGGCCAACCGCCAGGCCCTGGAAGAGACCGCCCGCAGGGGGGAGATGGTCCTATACAGCAGGTCAAGGCAAGAGCTCTGGCACAAGGGTGCCACCAGTGGCAACACCATGAAGGTCGTGAATATCCTTAAGGACTGCGACAGCGATGCCATTCTGGCGCTGGTAGAGCCATCGGGACCGGCCTGCCATACCGGATCGGTGAGCTGTTTCAACGAAAATGGCCCCGCTTCTTCCGACGGTGCAACCTTTCCGGGAAAACTGTGGAGGTTCCTGAAAGAACGCTCAAAGGCCTCCCCTATTGAAAGCTACACAGCCAGACTTCTCTCAGAGGGAGTTACGCGGGTGGCCCAGAAGGTCGGCGAGGAGGGTGTAGAGACCGCCCTGGCCTCAGTCTCGGGGGACCGAAAGGCCTTCATTTCCGAGGCGGCGGACCTTTTTTTTCATACCATGGTCGCTGCCCTGGCCATGGACGTGGAGCTCACGGAGATCTGGGCAGAGCTCGAAGAACGCCACAGGGGGAGGATGGACAAGTGAGGTCCACCGGGCTCGTCTTCGATGTGGACGGCGTCCTTATTGACACATCTCTCTCCTTCCCGGCGGCGGTTTCCGGGGCTGTCCGGTTCTGCCTAAGGCATTTCCTGGATTTTCAGGCCACCGTAGACCTTTTCACCGAAGACCACTACCGACAGGCAAAACTGCACCCAGGCTTCAACGATGACTACGACATCGCATGGATCTTTCTGTCATGGGTGGCATCTTCCGGGAAGATCCTCGGAACTGGTCCTCCACCCTCTATTACCGATTGGGACAGTATTCTTGCTCTCTGCGGCGACGATCCGCCGGAACGCGCGGCCTTCCTGTTCGGGGAGGTTGTTGATCGGGCTGCCGTCAGGAAGGTTTGCCAGGAGATCTACCTGGGAGGTTCTATCTCCCGGAACCTGTCAGGGCAGCCCCCCACCTTCATTGACTGTTCCGGCACCTGGAAAAATGAAAGACCTATGCTTTACGCTCATTGGAAGGAACTGGGTTACCCCGTCGGTATCTATACCGGCAGGAACGATATCGAGATGGGCCTTGCCCTGGAGATACTGGGCTGGACCGATCTTCCGCCGCAACGCTGCATAACCGCCGATCGAGGGATCCGGAAACCCTCCGCGGGAGGTCTCTTCGAACTGGAGAGGATCCTGTCGGTGGAGAGGATCCTCTTCTTCGGGGACACCGAAAGCGACAGGAAGGCTTTCGAAGGGTACGGGAGAGGCAGATTTATCGCTGTGGGTGATATTCTTTCAGGTCCCCTAGTCGTCTATCCCACGCTGGAAGAAGCCCTTTTGGAGGTTCTCTCCGATCAGTGACGCCCCTGGGCCCTGCGTATCCGCTCAACAGCATCCTTCCCCCGGTCGGTGTGCAGATACTCCCAGGTGCAGTCAGGGACCATCTTGCGGACGATCTCCCAGTTGCCGCACTTCAGCATGGATCTCACCATCGAGGCCGATACTACCAATCCCCCCTCGATCTCAAGCCGGGGGATAACATGGAGGTCGACCCCGAGGGGTGGAAGAACCTCTCTCATTGCTTCATTGTATGCTCCTGTAACTGGACAGTAAGGCTCCGTCCCCACGAATCTCACCGAGATGCCAAGCTCAGGGACAAAGAGATTGCCGAAGAGCGTTACGTCAATCCTCGCCTGGATGGAGGCTATCTCGGCCCGGGATGCGTCCTTAAGAAAATAGGACGGGAAAGTGGCGGGAGATACTGCGTAATCTCCGCTCCTGAGAACGGTCACGTTCGGAAGGTGCGAAGTCCCGCATTTTACCATTTCTATCCGGTCCCTGAATGGGAATGAGGAAAGATCGGCTTCGACAACCACCACGTAAAGGTGTGCGGAAAGGGATGCGGCTCTCTCGATCAGGAACAGGTGTCCCCTGGTGAAGGGGTTGCAGTTAACAACGACCCCGCCGACCTTGCCGGCCGGGATATCTCCCCGTCGGCAGGAGGAGAGATACTCCCTGAACTGGTCGATCCCCGGGATCCCCATCTCCAGAAGCACCGCGAAGGGGTCGTATCTTGCTATCTCCCTGAACCCGAACCGGATGAAGGGGTCGGCCGATTCTGGTTTGGTGAAGACAAAAAAATGGGTCTTTCCTCGGGCACGTCCCCACTCAACAAGCCTTGAGACGATCGTTCCCGAGAGACCGTACTCCTGCCATTCGGGGTCTACTGCCATCATCTTGATGACGTTCCCGCTAAGGCTCCCCGTACCGATCAGCCTGTTGCCATCATCCTCCACAAGGACTGAAACGTCCGGCTGCCCCTCCCAGAACAGCCCGAAACCATGGAGGAATCCTTCAAGAAGAGCCCGGTCTTCCAGCCCCGGTCTTTCAACGGTCCTTATGTTAATGCCGAACAAGGCTGTTCCTCCGAAATCGGCCGTTCAGCCAGCCTCAGCTTTTTTTGAGCTCTCTCTTAAGGATCTTGCCAATGCTTGACCTGGGCATCTCGTCTATGAACTCCACGATCCTCGGTATCTTGTAATGGGCCAGGTGTTCCCTGGAGAAGGAGATCACGTCCCTGGTCGAGATCTTGGGCTCTCCGGAAGGTATGACGTAAGCCTTTACTATCTCTCCGCTTACCGGGTGCTGTACCCCCACGACGGCACACTCTCTCACTCCAGGCATCTGCTGGACAACGCTCTCTATCTCGGTGGGGTAAACATTGAAACCACCCACGATAATGATGTCCGTCACCCTGTCCAGGATGGTCACATAACCCTCCTCATCTATCCTGACCACATCGCCGGTGTTGAACCAGCCGTCTCGGATCTTCTCCCGCGTTATCTCGGGTGCCCTGAAATAACCACCGAAGACCGAAGGCCCCCTGAGCCATAGCGTTCCCTCTGAACCGGCGGGGAGGACATCGCCTTCGGGGCCTCTTACCTCGACCTCGAACCCTTCAAGAACTGTCCCTACAGTTCCGAGCTTTCTCCTGGCAACACCTTCGTTTACGGCCACAACGGGGGACGTCTCGGTAAGACCGTACCCCTCAAGGACCGACACCCCGAGCAGTTGTTTCGTTCTGGCGTCAAGCCTTTCCGGGAACTTGTCTCCTCCGGTGACCAAAAGCCTGAGCGACGACGGCGGTTCGACCCCTCTGGCTATGGCACCTAGCATCAATGCGACCATGGTCGGCACTGCTATCATCACCGAGACCTCCGCTGCCTTGATGGCCTCGATGGCGTTCTCCGGGGGCATAAAGGAAGGCACGATGGCCTGGGGGTACCCCCCAAGCAGCGGGAGGAGTCCGCTGGTGGTAAAGCCCAGGGTGTGAAAGTTGGGGAGAACATTGACGAAGATATCGTCGTCAACAAGGTCCTTGAAGTGGATTATGGATTTGGTCACGTTGTCCAGAAGGTTCGAGTGGGTTATGGGAACACCCTTCGGCATCCCCGTAGTGCCTGAGGTGTAGAAAAGAACGGCGATCTCGGGGTCGGATTTCTCGCATGACCTTGACTGGAAGGAGGGAAGGGGGCCGTCCAGTGGCATTCCGATGGCGGGCAGACCCGAAGAGGAGAGTTCCTGGGCCAGCTGCTCCATGCCCTGGGGTAGAAATACGGCGGATACGTCGGAGTGGGCCAGGGTATCCATCGTCGAGGCAAGTCCGGCCTGCAGGTTCAGGGGCGTCAGGGTTCCGCCGGCCTTCCAGACGGCGATCATCAATCCAAGAAAGGCCGGACAGTTGGGCATCAGGGCGGCTATCCTGTTTCCTTCCCTGAAGCCGCTCTCCTTAAGCCTCGTCTCGTACTGCAAGGCCAGATCGGCCAGCACCTTTCGTGACCACCAGGCCCCTCTCCACCATATGGCACGCTCTCCGTTGGACCTGTCGCATTGGGAAATGATCTTTTCTTCGAGCCTCACGTTCACGCCATTGTCCCTCCGAAAAAAAACGTATGAGGTACTCACTGCGACCGTTCTCTTCCTGGAACGGTCCTATTGTAACCCCTTGAACCATGGAAAGGTCATAAAGTAAGAGCCAGGAAAGCCTCCCACGCGGCCGCGAGAGGGAGAAGGTCCTCCGGAACGTCGTAGCCTGGGTTGTGGAGACTGTGCTCTCCTCCCGTCCCGATAAGCATGAAACAGGACGGCACGGCCAGCGAGTAAAAGGCGAAATCCTCCCCCGCCAGAAGCGGTCGTTCAAGTTCTGCAACTCCACCACCTGCAGACGAGAAGAACTCCCTGGCTTTTTCCAGGACCGTTTCCGTAAGCGTGCCATCGTTCACCAGGGAGGGATAATTCCTCATGTATTCAACACTGGCCGTCGCCCTGTGTGCACTGGCCACAAGGGGGGCCATCTCCTCGATCCTCTTCTGGATGAAATCCCTGACAGCAAGGTCATGTACCCTCACGGTGCCCCACATATGGGCGCTGCCGGGGATTATATTGTAAGCCTCCCCCGCCTCTATCTGGCCGAAGGAGATCACAGCCGTTGACTGGGGATCCTTTTCACGGCTGATGATATTCTGCAGGGAGAGCAGGATATGTGCCGCCACCACCGTCGGGTCCACGCCGAAATGGGGCAATGCTGCATGGGCCGTCATACCGTTCACGGTAATGTGGACCCTGTCGGAAAAGGCCGTGATGGCCCCCTTTCGGGTGACCATCTGGCCGAAGGGCAGTCTTGGCCAGAAGTGAAGGCCAAGAACGGCCTCAATGTGAAATTCGCTGAAAAATCCTGCATCGACGATCCTCCTTGCCCCTCCCTTACCCTCTTCGGCGGGCTGGAACAAGAAAATAACGGGCCTCTGGAGAAAGGAAGCCCGTTTGGAAAGGATCCTGGCTGCACCGAGAAGGGTGGCTATATGGGCGTCATGCCCGCAGGCGTGCATCACCCCTGGGAAACAGGAGGCAAACGGAAGTCCGCTCTCCTCTTCAATGGCCAGAGCGTCGATATCGGCCCTGAGGGCGAGGGCGGGGGCATCGATATCCTCCCTCAGTATGCCCAGAACACATGTAGGTGCTCCGAAACCCCTTATCACCCTCAGCGAAGGCATTTCGGAGAGAACAGCGGCTATTCTGGAAGCAGTGACGGTCTCCTCGAAAGCCAGTTCGGGGAACTGATGGAACTCCCTCCGCCAGGCTATGGTCTCGCTTGCAGCATCTTCCGCATCTGAGCGGAGCTGTTCAACAAGAGAAGGATCCATGCTTTTCGTAGCCATCAAGGTCCGTCACCCCCTTTTTCGGGTACTGTCTCTTTGTATCAAGTCCCGAAATTCGAATATGTGTTAGTGTATCATACTGTCATACATTCAGGACATGCCATGAAATGAAGGAGGTCTTTTCATGAAGGTTCCCTGGGTCTATATCAGCGATCTTTCCAAACACGAGGGTGAAGAGGTTAAGCTCAAGTGCTGGATGTACAATAAGCGAAGTTCCGGTAAGATCCACTTCCTGCAGCTCCGGGACGGCACGGGGTTCGTACAGGGAGTGGTGGTAAAGGGCGAGGTGACCGAGGATCAGTTCCTTGCCGCCCGGAACCTATGGCTCGAGGCATCTCTCGAGGTGACCGGCAAGGTCAAAAGAGATGAAAGGGCACCTTCAGGTTTCGAGTTGAACGTTACCGGGATCTCGGTACTGCACAACCCAACCGACGAATACCCCATAGGGAAAAAGGACCACGGAATAGATTTCCTTCTCGACAACAGGCATCTTTGGCTTCGCAGTGCAAGCCAGCTGGCAGTGATGAGGATCCGGGATAGGGTGATCTGGTCGGCCAGGGAGTACCTCCATAACAACGGTTTCCTTCTCGTCGACAGCCCCATCCTTACCGGGGCAATAGGAGAAGGTGCCTCGGGTCTCTTCGAGGTACCCTACTTCGACCTAGGCAACGCCTACCTGGCCCAGACGGGTCAACTCTATGCCGAGGCTGCGGCTGCAGCCTTCGGCAAGGTCTACACCTTCGGTCCAACTTTCCGGGCAGAGAAATCCAAAACCAGAAGGCATCTGACGGAGTTCTGGATGATAGAACCCGAGGTGGCGTTCTACGATCACAAGGACAATATGACCCTCCAGGAGAATCTGGTATCATATATTGTCCAGAGCGTTCTCCAGCATTGCACTGCCGAACTGGCCCAGATAGGGAGGGACACCGGACCCCTTGAACGGGTTACCCCCCCCTTCCATCACATAACTTACGACGACGCGGTGATCATGCTTCAGAAGCTGGGGAGCACGATCAGTTACGGAACCGACTTCGGAGGAGAGGACGAGACGATCCTCACCCAACAGTTCGACAGACCGCTTTTCGTAGAGTGTTACCCCAAAAAGGTAAAGGCCTTCTACATGAAGCAGCACCCGGAAAGGGAGGATCTGGTCCTTTGCGATGACCTCCTGGCACCGGAGGGGTACGGGGAGATCATAGGCGGCTCACAGAGGGAGGAATCTTTCGACCTTCTTCAAAAACGCATCAGAGAGGAGAAACTCCCCGAGGACTCATACGGCTGGTATCTTGACCTGAGGAGGTACGGCACATTCGTCCACAGTGGTTTCGGGATGGGTATAGAGAGGGTCGTCGCATGGGTCTGCGGCCTTCCCCATATCAGGGAGACCATACCCTTCCCGAGAACAATATACCGACTTAACCCATAAGGGAGTGAGATCCGGAGATGGTGCCCAACAAGTGGATCCCTTACAAGGATTTTGACGGAAGGCCAAACTACGAACAGCGGAACTGGCTTATCGGAAGCGGCAGTATCGGCGGCAAGGCCAAGGGTCTCTCCTTCGCCTTTGAGCATCTCCAGGACTCAGAGCTCATGGAGGACGTCAAGCTGCCTTCAATGACCTATGTCATTACCACCGAGCCTTTCCACGACTTCCTGGACGACAACGGTATGGACTGGATCCACGATGAACCCGACCTGGAAAAGATAATCCTGGCCTTCTCCCAGGGGAGAATGAGAGAGTCCTTTCTCAACGATCTCGACAATGTTCTCCAGACACTCTACGACACTCCCCTCGCCATAAGGTCCAGCTCCCTTCTCGAGGACTCCCATCTTCTCTCCTTTGCCGGGAAGTACTTCACCACCTTTGCGGCCAACGTCTTCGATATGGAGTGGAGGCGGCGGGAACTGGCCGACAGCATCAAGACCGTATGGGCCTCGCTCTACAACCAGGCAGCAAGGGCATACCGTGCCAAGCACGGTTTTACCGACCGGGACGAAGCAATGGCAGTCCTTGTGCAGCCCTTGATAGGACACGATCATGATGGACTCTACTACCCCGAACTGGCAGGAACGATCTTCTCCAGGGTCTACCGGAGGCCTTCACCCAGGATCAATAAGGAGCATGGAGTTATCCGATTCTGTTTTGGACTGGGGACCAGGACCGTAGACAGGTCTCTTGCGAGGGTGATCTATCTTTCACACCCGAACCTCAGGCCCGAGGGCAACCTGGCAAGGGAGATCGTAAGGTACAGTCAGAGCAGTTTCGACTACGTGGACCTTGAGTTCGGCGCATTCGTATCCGGTGACCTGAGATCCCTCTTTCCCTTCATCATGGAGCACCACAAGGCGGCAACGGCCTTTATCGAGCTTTTTGGCGACAACATCCTCTATTGGGCGGGCTCAAGGCCGTTGATCCCCACTACCCCCTTCTTCACTTTCAGCGATCTTCCCACCAGATACCCCCACTTCCTCGAGACTGCCAGGAAAATTTCCAAGCACTTCGAAAAAGAGATGGGGATCCCCATTGACATGGAGTTCACCTACGAGACCCAGGAGAAGAAGATGACCCTGGTTCAGCTCAGACCCCTCTCCTCCTATGAGGAAATGGCGTCGGTCAAGATACCGGAGGTTTCACCGGAGAAGATACTACTCAAGGGTTCAAGGATGGTAAGCAACGGTGTTATCGATTCGACGCCCTACCTGGTCTACGTGGACCCCTTCAGATATGGCAACAGGGAGAACCACTTCAAGATTGCAAGGGCCCTTGGGAAGGTGAATGAACGACTCAAGGGGACAAGGTACGTTTTGATCGGCCCCGGAAGATGGGGCAGCGTCAACCCGGACCTTGGTGTTCCGGTGGACTATGCGGAACTTTGCAACTGCGGCTGCATGGTCGAACTTGGCATAGTGGAGAAGCATTTTACTCCCGAGCTCTCCTATGGGACCCATTTTTTCCTTGACCTCGACGTGGACAACATCCTCTACCTGCCCGTATTTGTCGGGGAAAAACCGGACATATTCAACAGGGACTGGTTCGAAAACCACCCCTACGAGACCGGCGCTGAGGAGGAGATAAGGGTCTACAAGGGTAACTTCTCGGTATATCTGGACGGGGAGACCGAAGAGGGGGTTGTGGTAGAGAACTGACCCTCTCCGGAATAAAAGAGGGGGGCCTTCCGGCCCCCCTCTACCTTTCCTTCTTCCTGGATCAGGGCCAGATTCCCCGGAAGCGCATGGCGAGAGTTATCCTGTCGACGGCCCTGACGTAGGCCGCCTGACGGAAGGTAATATCCTTCTCCTTCTTGATCTTCCAGATCTCATGGAAGGCCTTGGTCAGCTTCTTGTCCAGTTTCTGGTGGACCTCATCCTCAGTCCAGAAATCGCCTGTCCGGCCCTGGATCCATTCGAAGCAGCTCACGGTAACACCGCCGGAGTTTGCCAGAACATCGGGGACAACCAGTATGCCCCTGTCGTTGAGAATGGCCTCACCTTCGGGTGTTACCGGTCCATTGGCCAGTTCCAGCACTACTTTTGCCTTGATATTGGGGGCGTTCTCGGCGTTCACGACGCCCTCGAGGGCAGCCGGGATAAGGACGTCCACGTCCAGTTCCAGAAGCTCCTCGTTGGAAACACTGTCGGCGCCTTTTATGCCTTTTATGTTACCGGTCTCTCTCTTGAACTTCGAAACCTCTTCGTAGGACAGCCCCTTGGTGCTGAAGGCACCTCCCCTGCTGTCTGAAACGCCAATTACATTCAGGCCGACAAGGTCGGCAAGCTTATGAGCGTAACCTCCCACATTCCCGTAACCCTGGACTGCGGCCGTAAGGGTTTTCCCCAGCAGCCCCATCTCCTTCAAGGTCTCCCGCAACACGTACATGCCGCCCCTTGAGGTAGCATCGCCGCGCCCAAGAGATCCGCCTACGGCAACGGGTTTTCCTGTGTAGACCGAGGGCTCGCTCCTTCCCTGTATTTTCTCGAAGGTATCAACGAACCAGGCCATGACCTGGGGGTTGGTATAGACGTCCGGTGCGGGGATATCGATGTCGGTGCCCACGAAACGGTTTATCGCAAGGGAGTAACCGCGGCTGAGCCTTTCAAGCTCTCCCTTGGTCAGCTCCTTGGCGTTGACGGAGACTCCACCCTTTCCCCCTCCGTAGGGGAGATCAGCCGTAGCGCACTTGATCGTCATCCAGGAAGAGAGAGCGACCACTTCATCCCTGTTTACATGGGGGTGATAACGGACACCGCCCTTGTAGGGTCCAAGGGCATTGTTGTGATGGCTTCTCCAGGCCTTCAGGACCTTGACCGTCCCGTCGTCGAGCCTTAGCGGAATGGTAACCTCGAGGACCTCCCTCGGCTCCTTCAGGATCTCCAGGTACTCCGGCTCCGCGCTGATGTGCGGTGCCGCCTCCTCCAGCTGCTGGACGAACATTTCGTGCGGGTTAAGTTTCGCCATCCAAATTCCCCCTTTAAATAAGAAGTCGCCCCCTGAAACGCATCCATGCGGGCAAGATTTTGTTGCGCTAATTATCATAGCACTTATGGTTCACCGCACAAGTGAATTTTTAGAAAGGATCATGGGGAAAAATAAACCGGGGTCACCCTAAAAAGGCGACCCCGGTCTCGAAATAACGTATGCAGTTGACCCTGATATTGCCTAGAGGAATACTCCCCTCATTCTTACGGCATCGGCCACGCGTGAAATGGCCGTCATGAAGGCTCCCCTCCGCATCCTTACCTTCCGCTCCTGGCTGAACTCCCAGACCCTCTGGAAGTTGCCCTTCATGATGTGAAGGAGTCTGGAATTGTATTCTTCGCGAGTCCAGAAGTATCCACCGAGGTTCTGGGCCCACTCGAAGTATGAACCGATAACACCGCCGGAGTTGGCGAGGAAGTCGGGGACGATCAGGACGCCCTTGGCGTCGAGAATGGCGTCGGCCTCAGGGGTGACGGGTCCGTTAGCGGCCTCGACGATGTACCTGGCCTTTACCTTGTCGGCGTTGTTCTTGTTCACCGCTCCCTCGAGAGCTGCGGGAATGAAGACATCGGGGTCGAGAAAGAGAAGCTCCTCGGCGTCGATCTTCTCGAGGCCGGGCTGCTTGTATCCGTCAAGCAGTCTCTGGGGATGCTCGGAGACGTGCTGGAAAGCCTTGTCGATGTCTATGCCGTCCTTGCAGTAGTAGGCTCCAGTAATGTCGCTGATACCGATGACCTTGGCGCCTGCATCGACAAGGGTAAGCGCTGCGTAGGTCCCGACGTTGCCGAATCCCTGGATCGTGAAGGTGGTGTTCTTTGGATCCTTTTCGAGTACCTTGAGAAGCTCAAGGGCACAGGTGGCAACCCCGAGACCGGTAGCCTCGGTACGGCCCTGGGAACCCCAGAGGCTAATCGGCTTGCCTGTAAAGATCGCGGGTTCCAGCCTGCCTCTCATCTTGCTGATGGTATCCATGAACCATACCATCTCCTGGCCACCGGTGTTGACATCCGGCGCGGGGACGTCAGACCACGCTCCCACCACGGGCTCAATCCTGGCGGCAAAGGTCCTTGCAACGCGCTCCTTCTCCCCCTTGGACATCTCGAGGGGGTTGCACTCGACGCCGCCCTTCCCTCCGCCGTAGGGAATACCGGCAAGGGAGCACTTCCAGGTCATGAGCATGGCCAGGGCTTCGCACTCCTCAAGACATACGTCGGGGTGGAACCTTATGCCGCCCTTTGCCGGTCCGATTGCCGAGGAGTGCTGGACCCGGTATCCGTTGAAGACCCTGGTCGAGCCGTCGTCCATAACGACAGGGATCGAAACGGACGTCTTTCTCTCGGAGTTGCCCAGTATCTCGATCAGGCCGTCCTCGAGCCCCAGTTCTTCGGCTGCTCCGTAGAAGTTCTTCAAAGCGGTGTCTAGGAGCACGTTCTCGGAAGTTCTCTTACCCATTCAAACCGCACCTCCAAATTCATACTTATGACCCGGGCAGCCCGGGTCATTAAATAAAACCTTGTTCATAAACTAACTGTTATCTTAACTTTCAAGGGCCCAAACCCTTCAGCAACTACTATATGTGAAAAAAATCCCTTGTCAAGTGGTAGTCAGTATTATGTATACCCGAAAGGACATGGGGACGACAAATCTGTTTCACGGTTCTTTTGTCAGATCTCGGCCAAGGGTCAGAATCAGGCACTGCCTGAAATCCCCTCTTTAATATCCTTTTGAAAACATCAGGAGGTAAGACTGAAAATGAAGGTGGAGAACAAGGTCAATCTTCCAGAAGGGACAGGCTTTTCTTGCCCTGCTTTGTGAAAAGATGAATATCAGGGCCGGGAACAAACTACGCCCCGGCCCTGTAGTTCATATGCCCTCATTAGCCGATGCTTTCATTGTTGAGTCTTTGTTCCTTATTCCCACAAAAGAACCGGGGGTTAAGGTCTTTGGCCTTACTGTCTGATCCTCCCGGGGTCCCGGTGTCACCGGGAAATCGTCACTCTTTACCCTCCGCACCCTCCGCTCCGGATACCCAGGGCGGTCATTACCTCCAAGTTGGCGGACCATAGGAATCCCGTCTGTTCAACTCTCACGAGGTCATCTGAAAAATCCATATCCTCAGGGACCCAAATAGTGATGCCCTGGTCGGCAAGCTTGATGTATCCGCTATCTACAGGGGGCTTCCCGCTCTCAACGAGAGCTGCATAACGTGCGGATCACCCTCCCCCCAGACGTCTCACGATAACATACCCCTCATTACCCATTGACTCGATCTTGGTTTTCGCTTTGTCGCTGATCTCCAGCTTCAGTTTTCTTTCGCTCATACCCGATCCCCCCATAGAGTTTTGTCTTCGAATAGCAGATTCATTATACCCCACGGTTGTATAAACGCCAACCCCTCCCCGAAAGTATATTCATGAAATCTGAAGGAGGAACGGCAAGGAATCTTTTCCCGGCGAGATGGCCCAGGGGGTCAGGAAGGGACCGGAACTCGATGCTCCTGGAGTGAAGCATTGGTCTTTGGACGCCCAGAAGCCTCCATTCGGCATTCACTTTTCGGTCGCCGTACTTTATATCCCCGATAAGGGGGTGACCAATGGAAGCAAGGTGGACCCTAGCCTGGTGCGAACGCCCGGTGAGCAGCTCCACGAGAAGCAGTGAGAGAGAAGGGTCACCATTGATCTTCTCGAACCTGGTCAGGGCATATCTCCCCCTGTCGGTGTCGACCCCCACGATGTTCTCCTCTCCGGTCTTGAGCAGGGGTGAGTCTATCCGACCCTGGTCAGGCGTTTCTCCAGAGACCAGTGCAAGGTAAGTCTTGCGGACACCATCTCGCCGCCATGCCTCGTGAAGCCCTCTCAGTGCGACCCCGTTAAGGGCCAGCACCATGGCCCCTGAAGTATTCCTGTCGAGCCTGTGTACCGGCGTTGGCATGAAGGTAGTGTCTTTCCAGTCGAGAGCGGCAGCCGTCCTGGAGATAACGCTCTCTCCGCCGGCAGTATCAGGTTGCGAAAGCAGGTTCCAGGGCTTGTTGACAATGCAGATATCGTTATCGGCATATATTATCTCTATCTCCGGTCTGGAGTCCCGGAACCGGGCAAGAGCATCCTTTCCGCTCCCAGCCTCCGGATCGTCCCAGGGGACAGAGACGCAGTTCCCTGAGGCCACTCGGGATGAGAAATCGACCCGGCGTCCGTCGACCTTCACCATACCCTTCCTGAAGGATCGCATGATCGCACTCAGCGGGAGATCGGGCCACTTCTTCCTGATTATCCTGTCGATCCTTCTGCCGTCATCATGCGCTGATACCCGAAAATCCTGTCCCATATAGATCATTCCTCAACTTTCCTGGGTCCTGGTCTCCAGAACCTTCTGCCCACAGAGGGGTGGAAGTCCGATATGGATGGTTCTGCGTTTCCGCTCTCGGGAAAGGTCTCCCAACAGAACATAATGAAGTCGAGCTCGTCCGAAGAGGAGACGACCATGGCCTCGGGGGTTGCCGGAAGTACTGGCGACCCGTACTCCTTCCGGCCGTGATGGCTCACAAGGATATGCCCCAGGGCCGTCTCGAGTTCCTCGTCCAGGCCATACTCCCTGGCCATACGAGAAAAGCGGGTGAACCCCAGAGCTATATGATCGATGACTGTCCCTGGTATTGTCATGGATGGGAAGGGGTCCAGCCTGTAGGAGTCTATCTTGCCGATATCGTGCAAAAGCCCTCCCGCTGTCACCATGTCAAGGTCGATGTCGACTCCGGAACCGTTGTATGACCGGGCGAGAGCCCTCGCGCTCCTGGTGACGGCCAAGGTGTGCTCGAGAAGTCCATGTACATAGGCATGATGATGAGTGACGGCAGCGGGCATCTCCCGGAACTTCTTCCATGTCTCCCCCTGGAAGACCTTTTCCAGGAACCCCCTTACCTCGGGGCGGCAGCTCTCTATCATGGACCTGAACTCATCCTCCATTTCTTCCACGGGGACCGGAGAGGACTGGATGAATCCGCCAATGGGGAACTTCTCTGGATCCAGCAGAAAGAGCTCGGAGAACTGGAACTGCTGTCTGCCCCTGAACTCCGACACGGTTCCGATGGCCCCTACGGGAACGTTGAGGAAGGCGCCGGGCATCTCAGGCGAGGAGGGCTCCATCGGCAACCGCTCCCCGGCCCTTGCGTCCCACCATTTTCCATCGGACCAGACCTTTGCCTCTACTGATCCCTCGGAGTCCACAAGAACGACCTCCCAGAAGGGCCTTTTGTTCTTGTCCGATCTAGACTTTATCTGCTGAAGAACACCCATGATCTTGAAACGTTCACCGGGAACAAGACCACGGAGCTGTGAAGTGGTGGCCGGAACCATATCTGACAAGACTATCCCCCCATTTGAAGGCTATAACGACCGACCTCGTCCGGGCGTTGTCGGGCCCCGCCCAGGATCGCTGCACCTGATGATCCATCGGGATTGAACAAGGAAGATCAGGCCCCGTACTTCGAAAGCCTCCCCGCATGGGCGAGCAGAAGCCCCATTAACTTGTGGGCCGGTATGATCCCAAGGCTTCCCCTTGCGCAGTTCCGCTCGCCGAAGGAGGTAGACCCGTCGGGCCTTACAAGGCTGCTTGCCAGCAAAAAGGGCGAAGGGTGCCAGGAATGGGATGCCATAATGCTGGGAGTGCTGTGGTCGCCAGTAACGGCCAGAACATCAGGCCCGAGGTCGAGGACCTCGGGGACCAGGCTGTCGACTTTCTCAATGACCTCCCGTTTGGAATCGAAGTCGCCATCCTCACCCCGACTGTCGGTGTATTTTACATGAACGAAAAAGAAATCGAAAGCCGCCCAGTTCGCCCTCAGTGCCTGGAAGAGCCCCTCTATGGTCTTACCCGCAGGAAGTATCTCCATGCCCACTATCCTTGCAAGTCCCTTGTACATCGGGTATGTAGCTATCGCCGCGGGGCGGAAGCGGTAAAGGTCAGGCATAAGAGGTATACCCGGGGTTCCCGATACTCCTCTGAGGAGGCACCCGTTGGCCTTGAGCTCATCGGAAAGTGTTTCCCTTACCTTCCGTATCAGGTCGTTTATCAGAAGGGCTGTCTTCTCGGCACCGGGTGCCAGCGGCCTGCTCCAATCCATGGGCCTTCCATCGACCTGTGGGTCGGCGTCGCTGACCTGGTCGTTTAGATCCTCTCCTGAAAGGACAACGACGAAACGATGCTCGATACCGGGGTAGAATCTTACCCTGTATCCGTCGATACTCCTGATCTTTTCAGAGAGTTTGCGGACTATCCTGGAGCTGGTCTCCGTGTCCACCCGGCCCGCTCTTCGGTCGAGGACAAGGTCCCCTTCACCCCAGGTACAAAGATTCCCCCTTGCACAGATCTCCCCGGGATTGACCTCGGCACCTACACCTATCGCCTCCAGGATCCCCCTGCCTATCTGGTACTTGAGAGGATCGTAACCAAACAGACCGAGGTGCCCGGGTCCACTCCCGGGGGTGATCCCCGTATCGACCATCTCGAGAAGACCCGTGTCCGAACGGGAGGCCAGAAGGTCAAGGTTAGGAGTGGAAGCTGCCTCAAGCTCCGTCTCGCCTCCAGGTCCCGGAAGTCCTCCCAGTCCATCCATGACGAGAAGCACAATTTTCGTCCCGTTCTCCACCGTCAAACCTTTCAGGATATCCAGTCTTTCCATCAGCGCTGTTCCCCCCTCACCAAGGGACCTCCCCATGGAAGGCGAAGGCTCCCTTGCCTTTTTCCCCTCTCTTGCTGAATAATATAATAAGCCATTTGGCCCTTTCTTTCTGCAGCCGTCCAGCTGCAGAATGGTCGGAGGCAAACCGAAGGGAGGTATGCCCCCTGATCAGAAAGTCCGCTTTCCCATTGCTTCTTCTCATGTTCCTGGCAGCGGTCGCTGTTCCCTGCGATGCGGCACTAGCCCCGGAGACACTGGACAGCATATGGCGCGACCTTACCTCGACGGCTTCGTTGGATGACGCCGGAGCCGTGAACATTGAGGAGAAGGAGGAACCCAACGCATGGGTCTCATTCAGCATGAACAGATACTCCGTTCATGTCACGACCGGTCTTCTTCAGACCCTCAGATCCCCCGATGAACTGGCCGGAGTACTGGCCCATGAGATAGGGCATATCAAACTGGGCCACTACGACGACACCATCAAGAGAAACCTTTTCTGGATGCTACTCTACAAAGCCCTGGGAGAAAAGAAGCTGGGCGGTATTGATGTGGTGGGCACAGGGATGGTGCTCGCCGAAGCCGGGTTCAGCAGGGAGCAGGAGATAGCCGCCGACGACTACGGAGTGGCTTTGGCAGCAAAGGCGGGTTACGACCCTTGGGGACTTTTCAATGCCTTTG
>Ga0334892_1000875_pt1 | contig 30800 bp, 15 predicted proteins | sample GraSluR3_MG_4_FD_207213 | JGI IMG/M metagenome (GOLD analysis project Ga0334892, IMG submission 207213) | Sludge microbial communities from methane-producing bioreactor in Wageningen University, Netherlands - Granular Sludge_15_04-R3 | ecosystem: Engineered > Bioreactor > Anaerobic >...
CTCCAGTCTCCACGGGTGATGGTATTGCGATGGCCTATCTCGCCGGATCGAGATTGGTTAATATGGAGTTTGTCCAGTTCCATCCGACTGCCTTCTATTCACCTAATGGCGATTCTTTTCTCGTTACTGAAGCTCTTAGAGGTGAAGGTGCGATTCTGACACTTCCTGATGGGACAAATTTTATGGAAAAATATCATCCTCAGGGTTCTCTTGCACCTCGAGATATAGTATCAAGAGCTATCGACCAGGAGATGAAAACTAAAGGGTATACTCATCTATATCTTGATGCGACAGGCATAGATAAGAATATTCTGAAGCAGCATTTCCCTTTCATTGATAAAAAATGCCGAGAGAAGGGTATCGATTTTACCCAAAATCCAATCCCAATAGTTCCTTCAGCACACTATCTCTGTGGTGGAATACTGGCAACAGTAGATGGTTTGACTGATATTAAAAATCTCTTTGCTGCCGGTGAGGTTTCCTGTTCGGGTTTCCACGGGGCTAACCGCCTGGCTTCCAATTCACTTCTTGAGGCATTAGTAGTTGCCTATAGAGCCGCTCAACATTACTCTAACGAGGAAGAGGTTGATTTTCCCGATATTCCTGAATGGCAGAATACGGGAGCTTTTAATGAAGCAGAATGGGTCATTATTTCCCATAATCATGCTATTATCAAGAAGATCATGCAGGGATATGCCGGTATAGTCAGATCCAGAAGGCTGTTGAAATTTGCCCTTGCAAGGATGGACGGGATATATGAAGAGGTTAACAAATTCTATAACAATAATCCGGTGAAGAAAGAGGTTATCGAAACAAGGAATCTTTCTATCGTGGCCAATATCATAATCAGATCAGCACTGGCACGCAAAGAGAGTCGTGGTGTTCATTATGTTGTGGACTATCCGGAGACTAATGATAAATACAAAAAGGATACGGTAATATACTGATGAAATTCTTTGTTACTTTTGAAGGAATTGAAGGATGTGGCAAATCTACCCAATCTAAACTGCTCGACGATTATCTCCGTTCTGCCGGTTATAAAGTATTACTGACAAGAGAACCTGGTGGACCGATCATATCCGAAAAGATAAGAGAGATACTGCTGTCCAATGAACACTGGAAAATGTTACCAGAGACGGAACTCTTGCTTTATATGGCTAGCAGAGCCCAGCACACCGGCGAGTGGATTTTGCCGGCCTTGAATGAGGGAAAGATAGTTATTTGTGATCGTTATTACGATTCTTCTATAGCCTATCAGGGAGGTGGAAGGGATCTCGATCTGAATGTAATATGTGAGATAACCAGGTTTGCTACCTTTGGACTGATTCCGGACCTGACTTTTCTTATTGACATTCCTGTAGAGATCGGTATTAAGAGAATAAAGGAAAAAGATGCCGACAGGATTGAATCAGAAGCAATTGCTTTTCATCGTAAGGTGAGAAGATTGTTTCTCGATGTTGCAAAACAGGAGACAGAACGTTACATTATTATAAATGGGGACGATGATATAACTAATATACAGTCCCAGATTAGAGAGATAACAGATAGAAGAGTAAGGATGGTAACATAAGATGAAGATTACCAAAGCAAACAAAACTATACTGTCGATTTTCTTTGTTCTATGGTTGGTTACTGGCCTTTCGGTTATTAACTATGCCTTCGCCCAGACCGGCCAGCAGAATGAAGGGGTCGATACTTACAGGAAGCTCAGACTCTTTACTGAAGTATTCAACCGTCTGAGGATGAACTATATAGAAGATATTGATGTCGATACGGTTATTGATGCTGCTATTGAAGGTATGCTAAACGAGTTCGATGTTCATACTCACTTCTTTGAACCGGACGATTTTGATGAATTCCGAACAGGCACTCAGGGTAAGTTCGGCGGATTAGGTATATCTATAGATAAGCAGGGGGATTATATTACCGTGATTTCTCCTATTGAAGGGACACCTGCTTATGAGATGGGTATTCTAGCAGGTGATAAGATCGTTAAGGTTGACGGAGAGAGTGTCGTAGGTTTGAGTACGAACGAAGCTATCAAGAAGATGCGTGGTGATGTAGGATCTAAGGTGACTATAACAATATCTCGGCCGGGAGTAGATACCGACCTGGAATTCAATATAGTCCGTGACCTGATAGAGATCAAGTCTATTCCCTATGCTTTTAAGATGGATAACGGTATCGGTTACATAAGGATCAGACAATTCAATGCCAATGTCTCGAGAGAGTTACGTCAGGCACTTGATGAACTGGAAGACGAGGGTATCAGAGGACTTCTGATAGATCTTCGTTTCAATCCAGGTGGTCTGTTGAATGAAGCAATAGATACGGTTAATGAGTTTGTCGGTAAGGATAAGAAGGTCGTATTCACAAAGGGACGTATTCCCCAGGTCAATCAGGAGTTTTATACCCGCTATGACCGTATTAGAACAGGGTATCCAGTTATTGTTATGATAAACGAAGCCTCTGCCAGTGCATCAGAGATTTTTGCCGGCTCCATGCAGGACTGGGATAAAGGGCTTGTAGTGGGGAAAACCAGCTTTGGTAAAGGTTCAGTTCAACAACTCTTCCCGCTTCAGGATGGCTACGGCATAAAGATAACAACTTCTCGTTACTATATTCACTCCGGGCGAGGTATTCATAAGGATATGACCGACAGGCTAATTCGTGGTGAAGAGATATCTGAAAGTGAAATGGAAGCTATAGAAGAAGAAAGACTGAAAAAAGTCTATTATACCGAAAATGGCAGGGTTGTTTACGGTGGCGGTGGCATTACACCAGATGTTGAAATAGATCAATCCGAGATGACGCCATTTCAGATAGAAGTCAGAAGACAGAATCTGCTCTTCCCTTTCACTGTAGATTATCTTGTAGAAAACGAAGCCGAGATTACGGAAGACTTTGAGGTTTCTGATGATCTGGTAACAGAGTTTCTTAATTATATCAGAGATAATGATTGTGAGTTTACTCCTGAAGAGATTGAAGAATCTTATGAATGGCTGAAAATCTCACTCAAGAGTAATTTGATGGCTCGTAAGTTTGGAGATAAGGTTGGTTATGTTGTAGGATTGGAACTCGATACTCAGTTACAGGAAGCACTGGAAATTTTCGAAAAGTTCCCAGATCTCGATGAGATGTTTGCCTATGCAGAATCTCTTAGGGTAGCCAATAACTGATGTTTAGTAGATAGCCTGAAGGCAATACTTAAAGAACGTTTAGGGCAGGTTTAACCTGCCCTTTTTTGCAGCCTATAAGCTATATATATTACAATTAGATAGAGGGGCTTATCTAAAGTAATGCCTTAATGCATCCCGGTAAGATCTGCTCGTTACGATGAGTAAGGGATGTATGATCTGGATTAGAGTATATACTTGGCAAGGTCCTCATCTTCAATGATCTTGCTTAGTTTATCTCTAACTATTTTGCCACTGATTTTGATCTTTTTTATCTTCTTTTCCGGTAGGTCAAACAAATACTCATCAAGTAACGTAGTCATGATGGTATGTAATCTTCTTGCTCCGATATCCTCCATCTTATCATTAGCTCTGGTAGCAAATTCTGCTATCTCTTCTATTGCATTCCGGTCAAATTCCAGGTTAGTTTTCTCTGCTTTGAAAAGGGCTGTATATTGTTTGATAAGAGAATTTTTGGGGTACTGCAGTATTTTTATGAAATCCTCTTTTGAGAGGCTTTTAAGTTCTTCTCTCAAGGGAAAGCGGCCCTGTAATTCCGGTATGAGGTCCGAAGGTTTTGCAGTATGGAACGCACCGGCAGCAATGAACAGGATATGGCGCGTATGAATGATACCATATTTCGTTGGTACATTGGAACCTTCAACGATAGGGAGGAGGTCTCGCTGAACACCTGAACGTGAGACATCTATACCGGGTTTCTTATCAGAGGTAGCGATTTTATCGATCTCGTCGATAAAGATTATACCGTTGTTCTCGACCCTCTGTTTCGCTTCAGCAATGACTTCATCGTTCTTGACCAGTCTATTCTGCTCTACTGCTGCATAATAATCTATAGCTTCCGGAACTTTCATCATTTTCTTTTGTGCCTGCCCTTTAGCCGGGAATATAGAGCCAAAAATCTCACCTATATTGAGGTCTAAATTATCCAGACCCATGTTGGTAAGTACCTCTATATGCGGAGTGTGGGGGTGTTCTAATGTAACCTCCAATTCTCTATCATTGAGTTTCTTGCCCTCCATCAGAACCCTCATCTTCTCCCTTGTTCTCTGATAACGTTCCTGTTGCTCTCTTGCAGCGTCGTCATTTTCAATATTTTGATAGTTTGCTTTTGGGGGAGGAACCAGAAGGTCAAGCACTTTCTCTTTTGCATTCTGCAGTGCCTTTCTTTTTACTTTAATACTCATCTCGTAACGGACATCATTGACCGCAACATCCATCAGTTCTCGCACCATTGATTCGACATCTCGACCTACATAGCCCACTTCTGTAAATTTGGATGCTTCTACTTTGACGAATGGTGCCTTGGTGAGACTGGCGATACGCCTGGCTATCTCAGTTTTCCCAACCCCAGTAGGGCCGATAAGAATGATGTTGTTAGGGACTATCTCCTGCTGTAGTTCACCTTTGACTTTCAATCTTCGCCATCGATTTCTCAAAGCTATTGCTACGGATCGTTTTGCTCTGTCCTGCGATATGATATATTTGTCCAGTTCTTCGACTATCTTTCCGGGTGTTAATCTATCCAGGCTCGTCATAATTTCTTTAAAACCTCTACTACGAAATTTTCATTGGTATAGATACATATATCAGAGGCTATTTGCAAAGCTTCTATAGCAATCTTTTCTGCCGAAAGTTCAGTATGACGGGTAAGAGCTCTTGCTGCTGCCAGAGCATAACTACCACCTGAACCGATGGCAATTACGTCATCGTCAGGTTCAAGAACGTCACCCATTCCACTCAGTATGAGGAGGTTATCTCTATCAGCCACAATAATCATTGCTTCCAGACGGCGAAGGATCTTATCTGAACGCCAATCTTTAGCGAGTTCGACTGCGGACTTCTTCAGATTACCTTTATATTCTTTCAGTTTGGTCTCGAATTTCTCGAAGAGTGTAAAAGAATCAGCGGTTGAACCGGCAAAACCAGCCAGCACATTACCGTCGTAGAGTTTTCTGATTTTATTGGCTTTCCCCTTAACTACTGTATTACCCAATGTAACCTGTCCATCACCGCCCAGTGCGATTTGATCACCTCTTCTGATGCCGATAATTGTAGTTCCTTCCATTCTTGTCATTATTCATCCTCTTCTGCTTTCTCTTTGCTCTTCTTTCTATCATCTACCTCTTTCTTTTCCTGCTTCTTTTCCTTAGCCGGCGTTGTTTCCGGTTTCATCTCTTTATCCCCAGAGTTATCCTCTTTTACTGCTTTCTTCTCGTCTGCAGAATTCTTATTTTTCTTTTGCTGAGCATTATCGGAAACTTCTTTAACGGGAGGGTTTTTCAGATGAGAGGAGGAATCTATCTTAATCTCTTTTGCCTTCTCGTACTGCTGATTCACAAATTCCTTCTCTTCTTCCGGGATGTTGTTAAGTATCATGTTGTAGATATCATCAACGTTAAGGATCTCCTTATCCAGCAATTCTTCAGCCAGGATATTCAATACCTTACTTTTCTCGGTTAGAATTTCAATTGATTTTTTATGTGCATTCTGAATGAGTTGTCTGATTTCGGAGTCTACAAGCCGGGCAGTTTCTTCACTATAGAAATCCCGATGTTGTATCTCTCTACCGAGAAATGGGTTCTCCTCATCTTTGCCGATAGTCATTGGGCCTACTTTTTCACTCATACCCCACTGACAGACCATCTTTTTAGATAGGGCGGTAGCACGTTCTATATCCATACCAGCACCGGTAGATAGCTCATTGAATACCAGTTCTTCGGCTGATCTGCCCCCAAGTAATTCCACTAGCTTCTGTTGGAGATATGTTTTTGAATAATTAGATTTCTCGGTCTGGAGGAAATGGGTTGCACCTCCAGTAAAACCACGGGGTATGATAGTAACTTTATGAACCGGTTCTGTCTTATCAAGGAATATAGAGCAGAGAACATGTCCGATCTCATGATAGGCAGTAATTTTTTTCTCTTCTTCGCTGATGGCTTTACTCTTTCGTTCTTTACCCATCGTTACTTTATCTTTAGCCTCTTCGAAGTCGTCCATCTCGATAACTTTTTTCTCTTTCCTGGCTGCCAGTAGAGCAGCTTCATTGACCAGGTTAGCCAGATCAGCACCACTGAATCCGGGGGTACTTCGGGCTATGATGGAGAGATTGACGTTCTCGGATAGCCGCAGGTTTTTACAGTGTACCCTCAATATCTCCTGTCGTCCATTTATATCGGGCATATCTACGATAACCTGCCTGTCGAACCTGCCAGGACGGAGAAGTGCTGGATCTAATACATCGGGACGGTTCGTAGCAGCGATTATGATCACTGAGTCGTTCTTTTCAAAACCATCCATTTCGACAAGAAGCTGATTCAGTGTCTGCTCTCTTTCGTCGTGGCCACCACCCATTCCTGTACCGCGATGTCTTCCCACAGCATCTATCTCATCGATAAATGTCAGGCAGGGTGCAGTTTTTTTAGCCTGCTCGAAGAGGTCACGCACTCTGGAAGCACCCACACCAACGAACATTTCAACGAAATCGGACCCACTGATACTATAGAAGGGGACACCAGCCTCTCCTGCTACAGCTTTAGCCAGAAGAGTTTTTCCTGTGCCAGGCCGGCCGAGTAGTAATACCCCGCGTGGTATTCTACCACCCAATCGCTGAAATTTACCGGGTGCCTTAAGGAATTCTACGATCTCTTCCAGTTCTTCTTTTGCTTCCTGAACACCGGCAACATCTTTGAAAGTAACGCTGGTCTTTCCACCAACGAATAGTCGGGCTCTGCTTTTACCGAAGCTAAAGACCTTTCCACCACCCGATTGCATTGAACGCATGATGAAGATCCAGAGTCCTATGAATATCAGAAAGGGAAGCCAGCCGAGTAGAACTGTTAGGAAGCGGGAAGGTTCTTGCGAGACTATATTGATTCCCTTATCGTTTAGAATTTTTACCAGATCAGGATCCTGAAAGGGGAGATGGGTCTTGTATCTAACCTCATCATGGTCGATTGCTGTTATGTTCCTGTCATCAAAAATTACTTGATCCAGTTCTCCCTGTTCCGCTTTGAGCATGAATTCAGAATAGGAAATCTCTTCAGTACGAGTTCTACCAGAGATATACATCTGATAGACTAGGATTACCATAAGAGCGACAATTATCCACATCGTTATTGATTGTGGTGATTTCATTTTCGGGGAAGGGGGTTTATTACCCTTGCCTTTATCTCCCCGCTTGTCGGGATTTCTATTCGGGCTCTTGTCACTCATTTATATATCTCCTCCTTGAGAACTGCTACATAGGGCAAATTCCTGTATTTTTCTGCATAATCAAGTCCGTAACCTACCACAAAATCATTGCCTATTTCAAAACCGAGGTAATCAATCTTTATATTGTCCTTATGCGCTTCAGGTTTGTCAAGAAGAACACAGGTACTTACGGAGGCAGCTCCATGTTTCTTTACATATTCTGTAATATACTTCAGAGAGAGTCCCGAGTCAACGATATCTTCAACAATAATAACATCTCTTCCTGTAACATCAACATCGAGGTCCTTCTTGATAGATACTACCCCTGAGGATACGGTGCTGTTTCCATAACTCGATACAGCAAGAAAGTCGATCTCAACTGGAATGGTGAGACTTCGAACAAGATCGGCCAGGAAGATGAAACTCCCTTTTAGAACGCTTATCATTACAGGTGTTTTACTCTCGAAATCTTTGCATATACAGGCTGCCAAATCCGAGATTCTCTTTTCAATCTTCTCTTCATCAAATAATATAGCTGAAACATCATAAGTCATAATCTTAAACCTCTATTATCTTTTTTTTCTTAATACCTGTTTTCTACTTCTTACACGGATCTTCTCTACCTTGAAAAGGAGCACACTCTGTGTATCATCTTCTAGTTTGACCCTGTCATCCATTCTAAGGCCGGAAACCCAGAGTATCTTCTCCCGGTCACGAAAGATCAATACCTTATCTCTTTCGAATTTACTAAATTTTTCGTCAATAAAAAAGTCTTTCAGTTTCTTACTACCACTCATTCCCATAGGAACAAATCTGTCGCCATTTTTTCTATAACCCACTGTGATGGGAAAAGAAATCTTCTCGAGATCGAGCATAGCAATGGACTTATCTTCATAATAGCTTCTTTTTATCTCATTACGACTTATCCGTTTTGTCATTATTCTCCTGTTCCCGAAAACATGAAACCTTCTGCTGATATCAATATCTAGAGATTCTCTCTTATCCTTTTCTTCTACCTGTTCAGTCCTGGTTTCGTTGATCATAATGAACCGATTATACTCTTTCCTGACAGTGACCTCACCAGGTAACCTGATCATTTTACTCCCATCTACAGTAAGGACATCACAGATCTGGCTGAAGTGTGTATGATAGAAACCTGTTTCACTTCCTGTAAGGATGCTAATAACTGCTCGTATCAGGTAGAAGAGAATTATCCTGCTTCCCTTAGTTATAACGGTCAAATCGAGGCATATTTCACCTGGAGATTGAGAGATGATTCCCTTTTTTAAAAGACGGGCAGCAGCATCTCTCAGGTATTCGTCTGCTTCGCTGAATATCAGAGAGTTCTCATAAAGTACTTCCGGAACCTTTGGATTGACATTCTCTTGCAGCCAGGGTATGAGTGTATTACGTATCCTATTCCGGGTAAAGCTGTTCTCCATATTACTTCTATCCAGCCGCCAGCCTTTTAACTCCATCCTTGAGAGATAGTCAATAATTACTTCCCTGGAAAAGGGGAGCAGAGGTCGTATTATATTATCTCTGGCAGGAAGTATTCCCTTCAGGCCTGTAATTCCCGCGCCACGAAAGAGATGAAGCAGCATCGTCTCTACAACGTCATCTCTGTTATGGCCCAGAGCGATTCGGTCTATTCTATAGAGAGAGATAAGCGACTGGAAGAAATCGAATCTTATCCTCCTTGCTTCATTCTCGAGATTTGCCCTCTTGTCAACAGTGACTTCTTTTATCACAAGTGCTATACCGTACTCGGAGCAGAGTTCACTGGCAAATTGCATATCTGCCAATGAATCTTCACCCCGCAGATTGTAGTTGACATGTGCGGCAAAGAGAGTCAGCCTGTATTCGAGGCGCAAGAGTATCAGGGCATGTAGAAGTGCGGTGGAGTCAGGACCACCGGAAAAGCCAACCAGAACAGTATCACCGTTCTTGAGTAATCCATGCTCACTGATGTAATTCCGTAAATTCTTAATTAACGGATCCTCTGTAACCATTATCACTCTCCATCTTTCTTTAATCACATTATCAACATAAGAAGCGAGGATTTATGTAAAGGTTTTTTTATCGAGATAGAACCCTTTAAGCATAAAGTATAGCAGAACTTGAATATTTATTGCTCCCCTCGCTTCCAGGCAGTATATGGCTCCTAAATCTTTAAATACTCCCCCATTACATTCCTCACTTCGCTCCTGATCTCTTATATCCAATAGCGAAACATTAGTATATATTGCAACTCCATTCATTCTATGGGAGAAGAAAAAAATGGTTTACAAAATAAGAGGTAGTTTTTTCCTGTTCCCGAACGGAGATGTGTCCGAGTTGGCTGAAGGAGCACGATTGGAAATCGTGTATACGTTTAAAAAGCGTATCTAGGGTTCGAATCCCTACATCTCCGCCATTTCTTCTTTAGAGGGATGAGAACCGTTTGAACACAAGTCATTCACTCTGTGAATGACGCAGTATCGGCGTGTAATAACACGAAGTGTTGTTACACAGTCAATCCCTACATCTCCGCCATTTCTTCTTTAGAGGGATGAGAACCGTTTGAACACAAGTCATTCACTCTGTGAATGACGCAGTATCGGCGTGTAATAACACGAAGTGTTGTTACACAGTCAATCCCTACATCTCCGCCATTTCTTCTTTAGAAGGATGAGAACCAATATCTTCTTCCTCACTATTGATTTCACTTGTTCTTCTGCCACCTTTCTTGTTTCCGTTCTGTTTTCTGGGGTGCCTCTTTCATTTCAACTTCCTCTACTATATATGCATCACATTTTTGTTTGCTGAATTACTGATGAATTTTAAAATAGAGTAGAGCATTGTTAATTATGATAGACCGAATATCAACTGGAAGAGTCCAGGAAAGATTCACTTGAGTACGGTGCTGGTGGGGAAGAGTATGAAAGTTCTAATTCTGTTTGTAAGAATAACCATTAACTCTCATCACACTTCTCGCACAGATTCTTACTGCAGCGAAAAGTTAAACGGTTTTAATGCTAATGCCTTGCAAGCCGTTCAAGTAGAGCAACAAAAATAATACTTGACAAGAACACAAAAAAATAATAATTGTTGCATTAGATAGAGAATTTGGTTAAGATGCATATAGTTGATGTATTTAATAGCATTGCAGGTTGTATATAACTGATTGTAAGAAAAATATTTGTTATTGAGATAGATAAAGCTGAGATTGGAAGTAGTTTATGAAGAATCTGTGGTTGATTTTATTTTCGTTATTCACTATTTCAATCAGTTCTTTAATGCTGATAGAGGAATCACATCTAGAAAACGGCTTGGCTACTCCCGATCTGTTACAAATGACCAATATCCTGCACCCGTTTGTTGTGGATGATCTGGTGTTCATTCAGACTCATTTAAAGAGTTTCTTTTATCATTTCTTGTTTTAGGGGTTATTAATCCAGATTTTTAGACTCTGAGTTAGCATTCTGTTTAAGATCAAAACTGTCAAAGATTACTCAGCTTCGGGTGAACAATGATTTTTTCCTTATTCATCCCCAAGCAATCCTGAAATTACCTTCTTTGGATAAATAAGATCATTCCAAGCTGATTTAAGCTATCATACCCAACTAACTATAATGTTAGTGAGGAATCAATGAAATTTTCGCGTATTCTATCGACTTTACATAGTATACCATTAAGATATGGCGGCAGGCATCACAGCTCTTTATATATTAAACAGTTCTCGAGTGTTGCTTCAGAGATACATCTTTGTAATCTGGTCAAGCAACCAGAACTCCAGAGCCATATATCCAGGCAAACCTTTTAAATCGGGAGGAGAAATGAAGAGATTTACAAGGCCGATATTTTTTATATTTGTATTTAGTATGCTGGTTATGGGATTCTTATTTGCCCAGGAGTTTGCTGGTGGTTCCGGTACTGAGGCCGATCCATGGCAAGTCGAGACAGCCGAACATCTCAATAATGTTAGAAATTATCTCAGTACAGGGCACAGTGACAAGCACTTTATCCAGATTGTCGATATTGATCTTTATGATGCGACCAGAGAGGGAGGAGTATACTGGAATGACGGACACGGCTGGCTCCCAGTTGGCAATGCTTCCACATATTTCACCGGCAACTATGATGGACAGGGTCATACAATTTATGGTATCTATATCAATCGTTCACACGCCACTATTGGATTATTTGGCAGAACTTCCGGAGCTGTGATTGTAAACCTGGGAGTTACCGACGCTGATATTATAGGAACTGAATATACTGGAGGTATGACCGGATACACTGACAGTACTGAAATTGAGAATTGCTATGTTACAGGAAATGTTACTGGGACTCAGTATGTGGGAGGACTAATTGGTACCCACAGGAATGAATCAATAGTTACCAACTGCTACAGTACAGGCTCAGTTACCGGGAATAGTAACGTAGGTGGTCTCATTGGTCATGCTCATTCATCTGAGATAAATACCAGTTACAGCAACGCTGGGGTTATAGCGACAGAATTTAATGGAGGTGGACTGGCAGGGTCTAATGTAAGTGGCACAATTACAAACTGCTACAGCACAGGGAGTGTAATAGGACCTACGAATATTGGTGGTTTAGTGGGCGATAACAATCTGGGGACGATTAGCTATTGTTACTCAAAAGGACTGGTAATTGGTGTTTCAAATGTTGGAGGTCTGGTAGGCAATTTTATCACTTATGGTGGTAATTATGACATAGATAACTATTGGAACACAGTTACCTCCGAACAGGCAACAAGTGCCATGGGCAATGGCCGAACTACAGAACAGATGACTTTTCCTTATGCTGCCAACACTTATGTTGATTGGGATTTTAACGATGTCTGGGCTGTCGATACTTTCCCCTTCAATAATGGCTATCCCTATCAAAGATGGCAATGGGAAGTGCCTACTGCCATCGAACCTTCAGCAGGAGACGGATCAGAGGATTATCCTTATCAGATAGCAACATTAGAGAACCTCTACTGGATAGCCGCAGATTTTGAACGCTGGGATTATCACTATATCCAAACAGCTGATATCGATGCCTCTTCAACAGAAAACTGGTTTGGTGGAGCTGGCTGGATTCCCATCGGAAATGGCCAGATTTTATTCCACGGTTCTTATAATGGGCAGTTACATGCTATTAACGGATTATATATAAACCGTCCAGAAACCGATCATATAGGTCTTTTTGGAAGTATAAGTGATGCAGTGATAAAGAATCTGAATCTCATTAATACGGATATTACTGGTGCATCTTTTGTAGGTGGGATAGCAGGATATGCAATGAATAACAGCTACCTCCTGCAGGTCTCCTGTAAGGGTGTGTTAACCGGAACTGGGGCTTATGGTTTGGGAGGAATTGCTGGAAGTATAGATGAATCCACTCTTGATTATAACTATAGTGAGGTTTACTTAGAAGGCAATGACTTTATTGGAGGATTGGTTGGTGCTAACCATAACAATTCTGTTATTAACAGATGTTACTCTAATTCGATAATTGTAGGAAACAGCTATGTTGGTACTCTTGTAGGGAGAACCACTTTCGGTTCTTCTATTAATAATTGCTATAGTACGGGGTTGGCTACAGGTGTTATATATGTAGGAGGTCTTGTAGGTGAACTGTATCAAGACTGTTTAGTTAATAACAGTTACTCTAACGGAATTGTCTCTGGTGATCAGGATGCCGGGGGGCTGATAGGTTTCAGTTATTCTTCCACTGCTAATAACAGTTACTGGAACACTGAAACCAGTTATCAGGATTCATCTGCCGGCGGTGAGGGAAGAACTACAGCAGAGATGACCTATCCTTATGCGGTAGATACTTATGTTAATTGGGACTTTATCGATAACTGGAGAGCAGATGAAGAACATGATGTTAATGCTGGTTATCCCTATCTGAAGTGCCAGCTACAATGGTTACCACCGATTACTCAGGAACCGCTGATGGGGGACGGCTCTGAAAGCAATCCTTATCAGATAGCAAATCTGAAAAACCTTTGCTGGATTGCCGAAAGTGATGAACGCTGGGGAGATCATTATATCCAGACTGCAGATATCGATGCTTCAGAAACCGAGTATTGGTACTGGGGACATGGTTGGGTTCCTATAGGTAATGAAACATCTAATTTTACCGGTTCTTACAATGGACAGGGTTATTCAATAACGGATTTATATATTAGACATTTTGTAGATTATATTGGATTATTAGGAGTTACAAGTGGAGCTACAATTGAGAATCTTGACCTGATAGATGTCTATATCCACGGTTCTGTTTATGTTGGCGGACTATCAGGCAGTTTGAACGATACGGACGTTAGCAATTGCAGTGTTACCGGAAATGTTGGAGGTACTTCTTATGTTGGCGGTTTGGTAGGTCTTAATACGGGAAACAGCTCTCTAGTCAATAATTATACCTCGGGTATTGTGAGTGGTAACAATATCATTGGTGGTTTGGTTGGTTGGAATGATAATTCCTTAATCAATGATTGTTATAGTTCTGCAAATCTATCTGTTTATGGAGATGCTGGTGGTCTTATCGGACATAATCTTAATTCGACTGTAAGCAATTGCTATAGCACTGGTCGAATTCTGGCTTATGGTTGGTATATCGGTGGTTTGGTAGGAAAGAACAGTGACAATTCGACGATCAGCAATTGCTACCATAGTTCAGGAAATGTAACCGGTCATTCATACATCGGTGGGCTTACAGGTATCAACGAAGATAACTCCCTCATTTTTAATAGTTACAGTACTGTGAGTGTCTCGGGAGGATTTTCTGATGCAGTTGGTGGTTTATCAGGTGGAAACAGTAATTCGACGATCAGTAAATGTTACAGTACAGGTATGGTCGGATTGGGTGGTGGATTAATCGGAGTTTCCGAACAGGGCGCAATAGTAGATAATAGTTATTGGAACATAGAAACCAGTGGTCGGGAAACTTCTGCTGGTGGTGAGGGGAGGACAACTGTAGAGATGACTTATCCTTATGCTGCCAACACTTATTTTGACTGGAATTTTACCAACATCTGGGGAGTAGATAATTTTACTTATAACAATGGTTATCCCTTTCTGCAATGGCAATTACAATTTGAGTTACCACCTTCAGAATTACCTTCAGCAGGTAGTGGCACAGATGAAAATCCCTATCAAATAGCCAACTTACAGAACCTTTTCTGGATCGCAGAAAGTCCTGAACGTTGGAGCTATCATTATATCCAGACAGAAGATATCGATGCCTCTGTCACTTCAATCTGGTTCGAGGGAGAGGGCTGGATACCGATCGGTAATGGTTCAGCTGCTTTTACGGGAACCTATAACGGGCAGGAGCATATTATTGACGGGCTTTATGTCAATCGTCCCGCTACTGATTACATAGGGTTGTTTGGCGTTGTCAACTCAGCAGTTATTCAGAACCTGAGTGTGATTAATGTCGATATAAGCGGGAATGACTATGTAGGCGGACTGATTGGATATCACCTTGAATCGGAATTGAACAATAGCTCTGCTACAGGGAGTATAAGCGGGAATGATTTCGTAGGTGGACTGATAGGTCACCTTTATCTCTGGTCTGCAGTGAACAAATGTTACAGTGATGGTTTTGTTGAGGGTCATAACGAAGTTGGTGGTTTAATTGGATTTAATGATTATGGTTCCACGGTAACGAATTCCTACAGTAATAGCAATGTAATTGGTAACTGGTATGTAGGAGGCTTAATCGGGGATAATTACTATATGAGTAATTCTCTTAGCAACAGTTACAGCACAGGTAGTGTAACCGGAGATAATAGAGTCGGAGGACTGGTTGGCTTTAATAATGATGCGTCAATTACAAACTGTTTCAGTAAAGGTAGCGTCACCGGAAATACTAATGCTGGAGGTTTAATTGGTTATGGTTACTATGAATATTCTTCAGTAATCAATAGCTATTGGGATATGAATTCTTCTGGACAGTCCACAAGTTCTGGAGGTGAAGGGAGATCTACCCCGGATATGACCTTTCCTTATGCAACCAATACTTACGTGGATTGGGATTTTACCGAGATCTGGTATGAAGATATCATTGATTACAATAACGGTTATCCTTACCTACAGTGGCAATGGGAGTTACCACCTGCAGAAGAACCGCTCGTTGGCGACGGAACGGAAGGAAATCCCTATCAGATAGCAACCCTGGAAAATCTCTACTGGATTACCGAAAATTCAGCTCGCTGGGGTTATCATTATATTCAGATCGCTGATATTGATGCTACTGAGACCATTGATTGGCTTGGCGGAGAGGGTTGGATACCGATAGGGAACAGCTCTCCCTGGTTCACCGGAGTATATGATGGTCAGGGTCATTTCATCGACGGACTTTACATAGATCGGCAAGACACGGACTATATCGGTTTATTTGGCAGAACGAGCGGAGCAACAATCCAGAATCTCGGCTTAACAAATCTTGATTTTAACGGATGGAGCTATATTGGCGGTCTCGTTGGCTACAATTATAATTCCACGGTTAATGATTGTAATTCTACGGGTAATGTTTCAGGAACTAATATTCTTATTGGTGGTTTAATAGGACGCAACCAATTATCAACCATAATTAACAGCTACAGTTCAGGTGCCGTTTCAGGTAATGCGAATATCGGTGGTTTGGTAGGAGCTAACTACAATAACTCCGTTGTTAGTAATAGCTATAGTAGCAGTGATGTTTCCGGGAACAATTATATCGGTGGATTGGCCGGGATCAGCGAACTATCTTCTTCTATCAGCCAATCTTATAGTACAGGTGCAGTATCCGGGCTGGAACCACATACAGGTGGGCTGGTAGGACGTAATCAGGAATCTGCCATAGTTCATTGCTATTCTACAGGTTATGTTACCAGCACTTCCGATATTGCAGGTTTTGCCGGAAGTATAGGAACAGGAGGCAGTTATGCCGATACCAATAATTACTGGGATATGGATACTTCCGGAAAGGAAGAGAGTGCTATGGGGCAGGGGCAAACAACTTCCGAGATGACCTATCCCTACGATACAGCAACTTATGTTAGTTGGGATTTTATAGATAACTGGAGTGCTGATCCAATCAATCTGAACTACGGATATCCTTATCTGCAGTGGCAATGGGATACTCCCTCCTCGGAAGAACCGTTGCTTGGGGATGGAACTATAGGGAATCCTTATCAAATTGCTACGCTGGAGAACCTCTACTGGATAGCCGAATATTCGGGTCGTTGGGGATATCAATATATCCAGACAGCCGATATTGATGCTTCAGAGACAATGAGCTGGTTTGAAGGTGCTGGTTGGATTCCGATCGGTAACTCTACAACCTATTTTACGGGAACCTACAACGGTCAGGATCATACCATAGACAGACTATATACCTACCGTCCAACTACTGATTATATCGGTCTGTTCGGTTATGTAAGATCAACAACTGCAGAAATAACGAACCTGGGACTTACCAACCTCAATATAACCGGAGGTAGCAACGTCGGAGGACTGGCTGGAATAAACTGGTCCAGCACTATCGTAAGTAATTGCTATACTACCGGTATAATTGTTGGTGTTGATACTGTGGGAGGGTTGATTGGAGCTAATAATTACTCGTCTGTTAATGAAAGTTACAGCAAGGCAATTGTTTCGGGGGGTGATAGTTGTGGAGGATTGGCAGCACTTAACTTTTCTTCGCTTATCAGTAAAAGTTATGCCTCCGGAAACGTATCCAGCACCGGTAATTTTATTGGTGGTCTGGTAGGGTATAGTTATGGATCCTCGACTATCAGCAGCTGCTTTAGTATGGGTAGAGTCATCGGAGTTCAAGATGTCGGAAGCTTAACGGGCTACAATGCTCAATCTGTTGTCGAGAATTGTTACGCTACAGGATTAGTAACCGGCAGTATCAATGTTGGTGGTTTAACCGGTGGAATTACCACAGGTGGAGGATTTGCCGATACGAACAACTACTGGAACACGGAAACCACCAATCAGACATTCAGTCATATGGGAGAGGGTAGAACGACATCTGAGATGACCTATCCGTATGATATTGATACATATCAAAACTGGGATTTTATCAATACCTGGAAAGAGGATATACCCTATCTCAATAAGGGTTATCCCTATCTACAATGGCAATGGGAACTTCCCCTGTCAGAGGAACCGTTGGTGGGTGACGGGACAGAAAGTAACCCCTATCAGATAGCTAATCTGGCAAATCTTTTCTGGATAACCGAGAATACGGACCGTTGGGGTTATCACTATGTACAGGTAGCTGATATTGATGCCTCTCCATCAGTTAACTGGTTCGGAGGTTTGGGTTGGAAACCAATAGGGAACAACTCCTATAGTTTTACAGGAGCATATAACGGTCAGGGACATACAATAGACGGGTTATATATCAATCGCCCTGATGAATCGGGTTTAGGATTATTTGGTTACACTGAAGAGGCAGTTATAGCGAATTTAGGTCTTATCAATGCCGATATAACGGGCTATGCTTCAACTGCAATTCTGGCAGGCCGTAGTTTAGAGGGCACTGTCATAACCAACTGCTATGCAACTGGTATCGTGACCGGGTTATACCAGGTAACTGCCGGATTAGTAGGGCTATTAGATCAGGAGAGTTCAGTAATCGATGGTTACACCGACGTTGTGGTTAATGGCTGGGAAATGGTTGGTGGTCTGGTTGCTTTAAGTCATTCTGATTGTGTCATAAGCAATTGCAACACTACCGGTAGTGTGAATGGACATAATACTGTGGGTGGTCTGGTAGGAACTATGCATTCAGGCACTATTATTGACAGCTTCAGTTCAGCCAATATTACGGCTACCGGTAATTCAACAGGTGGTTTTGCCGGTAGGATTGATCAATATTGTAGTGTTATTAATTGTTACAGTACGGGTAATGTCAGTGGAACTAATTCTATTGGTGGTTTTGCCGGATATCTTTGGGCGGTCGGAATAGAAAACAGTCTCTTTGATAAATGCTATAGTACAGGGTTGGTTATTGGAGAACAATATGTCGGTGGCTTTATTGGATATAGTGAAAGCAATACTATGAGTAACTGTTTCAGTTCAGGTTCGGTAACAGGAGATCAATTTGTCGGCGGTTTAATCGGGTATGGTAATTATACTACCATAATTAATTGCCATAGTAAAGGAAATGTTGAGGGAAATAATTATACCGGCGGATTTGTTGGCCGCCAATACTATTCTCACCTGAATGACAGTTTCAGTTCCGGCAATGTATCCGGAGACCAATATGTAGGTGGTTTTATCGGCTATAAACTCGGAATCTCTACTCTCAACAACTGTTACAGCCTGGGAAATGTGGAGGGAAATCAGTATGTAGGTGGTCTGGCAGGTTATAATACATCCGACATAAGTAACTCATACAGCAAAGGTATTGTGAGTGGTAATTCGTATGTAGGCGGTCTGATAGGATACAATACTTCTGGAGGTATAGTCAGTAGTTGCTATTATAATTCAGAAACTTCCGGACAATCTGATACCGGAAAAGGTGAGCCGCGAACTTCGGCAGAAATGACCTACCCCTATGATATTGATACATATGAAGGGTGGAATTTCAGTGATATCTGGAATGAGGATTTGCCCTATTTGAACAAAGGTTATCCCTATCTGCAATGGCAATGGGAGTTACCATCCTCGACAGAGCCATTAACAGGAGACGGAACAGAAGGGAATCCTTATCAGATAGCGAGTCTGGAAGATCTCTTCTGGATAGTCGAGAGTTCAGAACGCTGGAGTTATCATTATATCCAGACTGCCGATATAGATGCTTCAGAAACTGTAAGCTGGTTCGGAGGAGCAGGCTGGTCACCTATCGGAACGATTTCACCACGATTCTCCGGTTCATATAACGGACAGAACCATAGAATTGAAGGACTCTATATAAACCGCCCGGGAGCTGATTATATCGGTCTTTTCGGCGCTACTAACGGAACTGTTATAAATAATCTGAACCTCATTAATGTCAATATTACCGGTAACGAGTATGTAGGGAGTCTGGTCGGATATCACAGCGTCTCTCAGTCTGTTAATATCATGTCTACAGGTGTTATCAGTGGTGAAAACTACGTTGGTGGTGTAATCGGTTACCTCAACTTTACCGATTTGAGTCAGAGCTTCAGTCTAAGTGGTGTGAACGGTGTTCTGTATGTTGGTGGTCTGGCAGGCAGAGTTAATTCATCTGAAGTTAATAATTCATATAGTGAGGGTGATGTTATTGGAGAACAATATGTCGGTGGTTTGGCAGGATATATTTATGTTTCGGGTGTTACTGACTGCTACAGTACAGCTACAGTAAACGGTAATTTAAGTGTTGGGGGTCTGGTAGGACATAACTACCGATCGCCGATTGAACACTGTTATTCTAAAGGTATGGTAAGCGGAGAGACCAATATCGGCGGTCTGGTCGGTTATCGCGTTACTTCGGGAGCATATGCTGATATAAACAACTATTGGGATACCGAAACTTCGGGGCAGGCAAACAGTATTATGGGGTATGGTAGAACTACTGCAGAGATGACTTATCCCTATGCAGTTAACACCTATGAAGATTGGGATTTCACAGATATCTGGTTTGCTGATCAGAATTTCTTGATCAACGATGGCTATCCCTGTCTGCAATGGCATTGGGAACTGCCAGAATCGATAGAACCTCTGGCCGGAAACGGGACTGAGGGAAATCCTTATGAAATCGAGAATCTGGCTAATCTGTACTGGATAGCTGAAGATAATACCCGCTGGGGATATCATTATATTCAGACAGCCGATATAGATGCGTCTGATACAAACTATTGGTTTGGCGGTCTGGGCTGGACTCCTGTCGGTGATATGTCTACGAATTTTACCGGTTCCTATGATGGACAGGGATTTCTCATTGACGGGTTGCATATCAATCGTCCCGTAACCAATATAGTTGGGCTGTTTGGTTTTACCGAAGGGTCAACTCTCCAGAATCTGGGATTAACTAATGTTGACTTGACCGGAAATGATGTTGTCGGTGGTCTGGTGGCTTACCATCTGGATGACTCCAGTATTAGTAATAGCTTCTGTACCGGGAATATAAATGGCAACAATTATGTCGGCGGTTTAGTAGGTGTTCAATCTAACGCTGCTGTTAATAACAGTTTCAGTTCAGCTACAATTATGGGGAATTCATATGTCGGTGGTTTGATAGCCGGTCAATCTAATTCCACCATAACTAGATGTTTCAGCACCGGAACGGTAAGTGGGCTCAGTTATATCGGTGGTCTGGCAGGTTTTACAGATTCCAGCTATATATACAACTCATTTAGTGCCGGGACTGTCAATGGGGAGAGTTACAACGCCGGTTTTGTGAGCTGGAATCAGATGTCAGCAATCGTTCATTGCTATTCTATTGCTGAAGTAAACGGTGTTGAATACAATGGTGGATTTACGGCTACGATTGATACCGGTGGGCTTTATGAAGATACTAATAATTACTGGAATACGGAAACTTCCGGCCAGAACTTTTCCTCCATGGGTATAGGCAAAACTACAGCTGAGATGACTTATCCCTATGACGCAGATACCTATTTGGATTGGGATTTTGTTAATACCTGGTTTGAAGACATAGCCTTTATTAAAGATGGTTATCCTTTCTTGCAATGGCAGACCGATTATATGAATATTCTACCTCCGGTAAATCTGGCAGCAGAAGTTGTGGATGGAGCGGTGAATTTGAGCTGGAATTTACTCGGAGAGACAGGAAGGAATAGCGAATTAAACAGAGTTAGAACTAAAGATCCTGAAATAAAAGAAAAGGAAGTTATCTTTAATGAAATAACCCAAGTTTCTTCAAGACAGCGAACAGTTGAAAAGAGCAGGATGAATTCAGAGAGAAGTCTGTTAGGCTACAATATCTTCAAGGATAATGAACAGATCAATCAGGAGTTAGTTCTTTCTCAGCAGTATATTGATGCTGATGTAATTATGGGTAATAGTTATACCTATTTTGTAACCACGGTATATAGCGATGGTGAATCAGAACCTTCAGAACCATTATCTGTTACGATCTTCCAGATATCTGTTCCACCTGATATAGGCGATGGCACGGAAATGAATCCCTATGAGATTGCTACTCTGGAAAACCTCTACTGGATCGCGGAAAACTCAGAACGGTGGGGATACTATTATATTCAGATTGCCTATATTGATGCTTCCTATACTTCAGAATGGTTTGACGGTCTGGGATGGAGTCCGATCGGGAGTTCCTCAACCTACTTTACAGGTTCATATAATGGTCAGGATCATACAATTGACGGACTGTTTGTAAATCGCATGGGGTCAGCTTATATAGGTCTTTTTGGTTTTGTAAATAATGCCAATATCCAGAATATCGGGATGACTGATGTTAATCTTGGCGGAATGTCTTATGTTGGCAGTATTGCCGGAGCTAATACCTCATCAACTATAAGTAACTGTCAGAGTTCAGGAAATCTGAGCGGTGAAGTATATATTGGAGGTATAACTGGGTATAATGATGGTGGGACTGTCAACAATTGCTTTAACAGAGCTTCTGTAAGCGGGACCGGCTTATATCCTCGTGTTGGTGGTATAGCCGGATATCATGCCAGTTACTCGACTATAAGTAACTGTTACAACATCGGGAGTATCACTGCCAGTGATTATACCGGTGGCTTGGTGGGAATCACTCATTTAAGTTATATCGATAACTCTTATAATTTTGGAAATATCAGTGGTGATGATAGCATAGGGGGACTGGTAGGCAGCAATTATCAGTCATCTATCATTCATTGTTATTCAAAAGGTCAGGTAAACGGGATATCTAATACTGGTGGCCTGGCAGGAACGATAACGACCGGTGGTTTGTATGCCGATACCAATAACTATTGGGATATTGATACTTCCGGCCAGACGACGAGTGCTTTAGGCGAAGGGAGAACATCTTCCGAGATGAGATATCCTTATGATACTAATACTTATGTCGATTGGGATTTTATTGCTATCTGGTCTGCTGATGAAAACTACTTGTTAAATGATGGTTACCCATTTCTTTCTGAACTTGTCCCGCCCCAGAGTGAATTTGCCGGTGGTTCAGGAACCCTGGATGATCCCTGGCAGATTGCAACTGCTTACAATCTGGATAATGTCCGTAATTATCTGGGATCGGATAACAACGATAAGTTTTTCGTTCAGATCGCCGATATTGATCTTGGAGTATCGCCCTGGAACGAAGGAGAGGGTTGGAACAGTATCGGTTACTCAATTGTTGAACAGCAGTTTATCGCTTCTTATAATGGGCAGGGTTATACTATAGATGGCCTCTATATTAATCGGCCAGGTGTGAATATGCAGGGTCTCTTTGGTTATACAAACGGAGCTTTCATTGAAAATGTGAGAATGACTGATGTTAATATCACTGGCGGTGATATGGTTGGAGGATTGGTAGGATTTCTTCGAGATTCGATTCTTAGAAATTCAGCTGTTGAAGGTAGTGTTAGCGGTCATGCTCAGCTTGGTGGCCTGGCAGGTTACAATCTGCAATCCGAAGTCAGCAAATGTTGCAGCAGAGGAGTAATTACTGCTTCCGGTAACATAGTCGGCGGATTAATTGGCTACAATACCGGAGCATTGGTAAACAACTGCTATAGCAAGGCAAGTATCAACGGTAACTGGTATGTTGGTGGTCTTGTTGGTAACAATAATCAGTCGGCAATAGAAAACAGCTATTCTATGGGAGCAGTTACTGGCAATTCACAGGTTGGTGGTTTTGTTGGCGGAATAATGACCGGTGGTATTTTTGCCGATATCAATAATTACTGGGATATGGATACCTCAGGGCTTATTAATAGTGCAATGGGGAATGGTCGAACCACAGAAGAGATGACCTATCCTTATGATATTAATACCTATGTTGACTGGGATTTTACTGATATCTGGTTTGGTGATGTTACCAATAACAATGATGGCTATCCATTTCTCCAGTGGGAAGTTGATTATATCTATGTCTTGCCCCCGATTAATCTTACAGCAACTACCGGTTCTAACGTGATCTATCTCAGCTGGGAAGGTCCTGTATATGCAACTCCACTGGGATATAATGTTTATAGAAACGGATCTCAGATTAATTCATCCTTAGTGACCGATCTGCAATACCCGGATAATAATGTTACCAACGGAGTGACTTACAACTATTATGTAACTGCGGTCTACTCTGCAGGTGAGTCAGAGCCTTCCAATAGTATCGAAGCTACTCCGAGTTTATTTGCCGGTGGTAACGGAACTGAGAGTAATCCCTGGCAAATCGCAACAGCTGGACAACTATATAACGTAAGAAACTATACAGGAGAGACACACTCAGATAAGTACTTTATCCAGATTGCACATATCAATCTGGGAGAACTACCCTGGAATGATGGTGAAGGCTGGTTGCCTATCGGCAGTTCAACGCCTGCAAATAGATTTTTCGCCCATTATAACGGGAACGGGTATACGATAAATGGTATGTTTATCAATCGGACTACAGGTTATCAGGGTCTGTTTGCCTATACTCAGAATGCAACGCTAATCGAGATTACACTTAGTGATTTTAATATTACTGCTACTACTAATATTGGCGGGCTTGTAGGCTATGCTGTGGCAACTACAATTGATAAGTGCCATCTTAATGGCTCTGTAACGGCATCGAGTAACAATATAGGTGGCCTCGCCGGGCGGGTAGAGAATGGATCTATTGTTACAGATTCTCATTATTCCGGTAATGTAAGCGGGCTCAACTATGTGGGTGGTCTCATCGGTTATCTGACTTTCCCTCTGTCATCGGTGACAAATTGTTATACAACAGGTAATGTAACAGGTACAGGTCCCGGTTCATACGGTGGACTTATAGGTTATAATATGTCATCTGTTATAAGTAATTGCTATAGTGAATCTGAAGTTAGCGGAGTATCCTCAGTTGGTGGCTTAGTTGGTTATCATGTAGGATATGTAAATCAACCTTTTGGCCTGATCGAGAGTTGTTACAGTATTGGTAACGTTGTCGGTAGTGGTAATAATGTTGGTGGACTGGTTGGTTATACTAATGAAAGATCCTCAATAACTAACAGTTATAGCCGCGGCAATGCTGATGGAGTTCAGAGAGTGGGCGGGTTAGTAGGTTACCATTCTTCTGGTGGTGAGATAATAAACTGCTTCTCGACCGGTATACCAACCGGTAGTATAAACGGAGGTTTAGTCGGACAGGGCATTTTGTATATAGATTATTACAGCTACTGGGATACAGAGACTTCCGGAATAAACACTTCACCTTTCGGGATTGGCAGAACTACTGAGGAAATGACTTATCCTTATGATCTCGATACCTATGTCTACTGGGATTTTGCAGAAATCTGGGCTGCTGATATAGGATATGAGTTCAATGACGGCTACCCATATCTGCAATGGCAAGGTGCCTCTTCTGGTCTTTTGTCTCCGGAAAACCTGGCTATCATAATCTCCGGTGGGTATATCTATCTGAACTGGGATGCTGTTTCCGGAGCTAATTCTTATAAAATCTATGTCTCTGATGACCCCAATAGTCAGAATTGGGGAGATCCTGTCGCCATAGTAGGAGAACCGGGATACAGTGAAGAGATAACAGAGAACAAGAGATTTTATAGATTAACTGCCTCTACTGATAACCCACCTGTCCTGAGAAGATATATACCTGGTCGGAGGGTGGGAATGTCTGGAGCTAGTAAAGAGTGAGATAAACGGTATGATTGGGTTTGTCCTGGCTTTGATGGGATTGCAGGAAACTGATTCATTGATTATAGTAAGCTTGAAAGAAATTGTTGGATAATATGTTTTGACATATCGAACAGTAAGAAACATCTGTTCAAAGTGTGTTTAAAGTTCTGAGAAACTTTTAATTCATTAACAGGAGATTCATTATAAACGGATGTATGGAATATCGTGGCAACCTGAGCTGTCGGAAACGGCAGCAAGGCTATATTAAGCGCGATTCCTGAGCATCCGGGAAGAGCCGTTAATTCGGCTCTTTCTTATTTATTTTACCAAAAATAGCCTCTACCGTATTACAACATGGTTTGTTTTCTCAGAATCAAAGAATGTTACAGCTTGACACCAAACACTATGCATATAGACTTGGTTTGTGTTCGCTATTAGATGTCTGTATCCTGAGATTGCAGCTGCTGAACCTTTAAGAGCATCCTCATAAGCATCAAACCCTGGCAGCGCCGGTATGGGGAGACCTGCTTCTCGCATCTTAATCAATTCTTCTCTTTGCTGTCGAGCGGTTTCCAGGCCCTCACGGTATTTATCTATCTTGTCTAACAGTTTATCCTCTGCCTCTAACTGACGCTGGATCATATCCTCTCTCTGTGCCGTAACATACCGTATAGTTGCCTCTCTGATCAGCTCCTCATTGGCTGCCTTGACTGCTGCTCTATACTTATCATAAGACACCGTCGCCAGGTCTATATTCCCGAGGTAATCTCCATATCCTTCGTTAAGCTTCTCAACTACATCCTGGAGGGCTCTGCTATCCTCAACCGTCTGTCCCTGCTCAAATCTCAACAGCTCATAAACACTGATCAGCGACTGAAACTCGAATCTCTGCTCTCTGATCTCTTGTTTCACCTTGTCAAATTCGGTTCTCACCGGTATAATGCTTGAAAGTAGGTTTTTTAGCCCTTTTGCTGCCATGTTTATCACCGGCAGCAACGCCATTCCGATAACCTCTTTAAGGTCTCCGATGATGTTTTGCAACTGTATAAGCGGATCGGCAATATTCTCCGCCTGTCCCCCGAACTGATTACCAAGCTCTTCCAAAATGATACCTTGAGCGGAGGCTATGTCATTAACCTCCATGAACTGTTCGACCATCGCCTCCTGCTGGTCTGTCAACTGCACACCTACCCGTCTCAGAGCTGCCACTCCTTGAATTGGGTCATTAAGAGCCTTTCCCACCTGCATAGCAGCACTTTGTAGGTCTGTCCCTAGTGCAGCACTCATGTCAATAATTGATCTCTGGGCCGCCTCAAACACCTCGCCTTGCACCTGCCGGAAAGTAAGCAGAGGTGCGGTAACTTTTGCAAGTATCTCTTCATCTCCAACATTGGTCAGTTCTTGCAAGCCGGATGCCATTCTGTTCAGTTCTCCGGCGGTGAACCCGGCAGCCCCGCCGGTTGCTCTGATGGCACCCTCAACCAGCCGCTCGGCTCTAATCTGTTCACGAGCTGCATTGACCACCTCTGTGGTTGCCCGTATAAGTGGTTGCACAGTTGACCGAACACCCTGTATAGCTAGCCCAATTGCTGCAAACTGACCGATAACCGATTGTGCCATTTCTTTGAAACCGGCTTTCGTTTCCGACACAGCGGCTTTGATGCTGCTGGTATCTACATCAACCTGAACATCGTGTTTTTGCCCGAGATCTTTTAATAGTTGATCAACTATTTCTCGGCCCTTAAAATCCACCTGGATGATCAGATTTAATTTGCTGCTCATAAATTTACCCTTATATTATGGTTGAGGAGATACTATGATACACTTTATTGGAATAATCTGGTTTACTGTCCCCGTGCTTCTGGGACTTGCCATATACCTGCTTTTCCGTAACTTTAGAAGCGGGAACAAAAAAATAGACGGCATCATCAAGTAACCTGAATCTTCTGTTCTTTATTGAGTTTCTCAACATAATACAATCCTTCATCAAGCTCAACATCATCTGCATCTATTCCCATCCTGCCCAACAAATAGATCAAGTCCCAAAAAGGGTTTGACTCACTTAATTTGCCGTCTTGCTCGCTTTCACCTGCATCTTGCCCGTCAAGCCGTTCAACGACTCGGAAATAGCGGTAAAAAAATCGCCGATAACCTCGCTCACCTCTTTCAACTCCATCTCTTCGAACTCCTGCTCGGTATGGGTTATCATCTGGCAGAACTCATTGAGTTTGCCGTTAACTAAAAGGCTGTCCAGTTACAGCTTGACACCAAACACTATGCATATAGACTTGCCCGGTCGCCATCACTTATGCTTCCCGCAGGTTACAGCTTGACACCAAACACTATGCATATAGACTCGAATATGTGTTCGTGTTATCCCCATTGATGTTACAGCTTGACACCAAACACTATGCATATAGACTGACAGTTAGAGGAATAGTTAGTCGTGGTTTGTTACAGCTTGACACCAAACACTATGCATATAGACTAAAGTGTCGGGCATGATTCCGATGAAACGGGTTACAGCTTGACACCAAACACTATGCATATAGACTCGGTCGCCATCACTTGTGCTTCCCTGAGGAGTTACAGCTTGACACCAAACACTATGCATATAGACTTCAAGAGCATAAGCCTTGACTCCGGCCATCGTTACAGCTTGACACCAAACACTATGCATATAGACTTGAGCTATCTTACTGATATTGAAAGAGATAGTTACAGCTTGACACCAAACACTATGCATATAGACTTATATAGGCAAGGAAGTGTTATATGGAATTGTTACAGCTTGACACCAAACACTATGCATATAGACTCCACCGTGGTCAAATCTGACGGATGCTGTTGTTACAGCTTGACACCAAACACTATGCATATAGACTCTCGGTAGGATCGTTTTGTGTTTGTAGATAGTTACAGCTTGACACCAAACACTATGCATATAGACTAGCTAATCAAAGCAAGAGATGCACTTATTAGTTACAGCTTGACACCAAACACTATGCATATAGACTTAATAAAGCCGTTCTTGATTCGATCACTCAGTTACAGCTTGACACCAAACACTATGCATATAGACTTAATTTCTTGATCGTTAAATTTGACGACGTGTTACAGCTTGACACCAAACACTATGCATATAGACTCCATTCTGACTAAGGTAACCGATATTACTTGTTACAGCTTGACACCAAACACTATGCATATAGACTGAATGGAAGAGAAGATTAAAGCAATCCTGTGTTACAGCTTGACACCAAACACTATGCATATAGACTGCAAACAGATGATAGATTTAACGAACTATAGTTACAGCTTGACACCAAACACTATGCATATAGACTTTCAATCAGGATATAGGCAACTGGGACACGTTACAGCTTGACACCAAACACTATGCATATAGACTAAGTCATCAATTGTTAGCTTAGACATGATAGTTACAGCTTGACACCAAACACTATGCATATAGACTGGATATTGTGAAAGAGTTCACCAAACATTAGTTACAGCTTGACACCAAACACTATGCATATAGACTGTATAATGCTGAGGTTATACGTAAAATATTGTTACAGCTTGACACCAAACACTATGCATATAGACTACAATTGGCTCAAGATTCTTGAAGGGAAGTAGTTACAGCTTGACACCAAACACTATGCATATAGACTACATAACACTATGGGCGGATAGCTGGCAGGGTTACAGCTTGACACCAAACACTATGCATATAGACTAGCACCGAGAGTGACAGAGTTAGCAGACTCAGTTACAGCTTGACACCAAACACTATGCATATAGACTTTAGTGCATGTCGAAGAGATTGCCTATTCGGTTACAGCTTGACACCAAACACTATGCATATAGACTACAGATGTTATAGCACCACAACCTAAACCAGTTACAGCTTGACACCAAACACTATGCATATAGACTTGCATCGAATAACAAATGGAGGTTCGTATGGTTACAGCTTGACACCAAACACTATGCATATAGACTCAGGAGGCGTCACAGGTTTTAAGGCGTCTTCGTTACAGCTTGACACCAAACACTATGCATATAGACTAAATTTATAAGGCAATGGATCATCCTATGCGTTACAGCTTGACACCAAACACTATGCATATAGACTAAACGGTGTTGTTTTTGAGCCGGATAAAGAGTTACAGCTTGACACCAAACACTATGCATATAGACTTGGAACAGGTCAAAACCGTTAAGCAATTCAGTTACAGCTTGACACCAAACACTATGCATATAGACTTTGATGAGATCAAATAAATTGCTGGGAGGCGTTACAGCTTGACACCAAACACTATGCATATAGACTAGTTCAGGGGCAAAAGATGATTGCGATATGGTTACAGCTTGACACCAAACACTATGCATATAGACTTCTGGTAAGCTTAACATACACTCTCCTTAGGTTACAGCTTGACACCAAACACTATGCATATAGACTCGGATATTGTGAAAGAGTTCACCAAAAAGTGTTACAGCTTGACACCAAACACTATGCATATAGACTCGACATTCATTAGAACCTCCCCTTCTTCAAGTTACAGCTTGACACCAAACACTATGCATATAGACTAACAACCGCCCAAGACATCATAACAGAGGAGTTACAGCTTGACACCAAACACTATGCATATAGACTTGCAGAAGCTGAAGATCGAGGATTCGGAATGTTACAGCTTGACACCAAACACTATGCATATAGACTCGAGTGGGGTAACATCCTCCATCCCCTGCCGTTACAGCTTGACACCAAACACTATGCATATAGACTCTTTGCAGATGTATTGATCCCTCTCATCATGTTACAGCTTGACACCAAACACTATGCATATAGACTGTTCTCTGGGAATTTATTAAGCCGATGTCCAGTTACAGCTTGACACCAAACACTATGCATATAGACTTCAGCGCAACAGTTATTGACCAGGCTGGCGTTACAGCTTGACACCAAACACTATGCATATAGACTGTTGAGATCGAGAATCCGTTCAATCCTGTTGTTACAGCTTGACACCAAACACTATGCATATAGACTACACGAAAGTATAAGCAGTTCAAATGTCCGGTTACAGCTTGACACCAAACACTATGCATATAGACTAAATCGACGAGAAACCCGGCTCCGTGCTTGGTTACAGCTTGACACCAAACACTATGCATATAGACTTGATATGCCAGTCGATAAGACGGAAGGTCTGTTACAGCTTGACACCAAACACTATGCATATAGACTCCCGGCGGCGGTCGAGGAGATCAACCGGGTGTTACAGCTTGACACCAAACACTATGCATATAGACTGTACCCTCGAAAAAACCGGATAAAACCTTTGTTACAGCTTGACACCAAACACTATGCATATAGACTCGGCGCCGAAGAGAGAGCAGATATAGAGTAGTTACAGCTTGACACCAAACACTATGCATATAGACTTGATGTAGAGGTATCTCTCATCTTTGATTTGTTACAGCTTGACACCAAACACTATGCATATAGACTTAAACAGATCGGTGTATTTTCTTCATCTACGTTACAGCTTGACACCAAACACTATGCATATAGACTTTTTTTGAGGCTAAATTCCCGATCCGGTTAGTTACAGCTTGACACCAAACACTATGCATATAGACTTGGCAGACGTTAAACATA
>Ga0334892_1000878_pt1 | contig 30530 bp, 31 predicted proteins | sample GraSluR3_MG_4_FD_207213 | JGI IMG/M metagenome (GOLD analysis project Ga0334892, IMG submission 207213) | Sludge microbial communities from methane-producing bioreactor in Wageningen University, Netherlands - Granular Sludge_15_04-R3 | ecosystem: Engineered > Bioreactor > Anaerobic >...
GTATCCATAGGTGTAGTCTTACCTCCTTTTTTAAAAGGATACTTTGGTTGAGTATTTTTAGGTAAGTCTACACCTTTTTTATGTTAAAGGGCAAGTTTTAAGATACCACAGTAAATTTTACACTAACAATGATAAAACAAAAAAGAAAGTGGATTATTGACTTTATTATGGGCATCTCTATAATAAACATCATATATATACTCCAAAATACGTTAGTTAGTTTAGTATGTTTATTTAACAAATCAGTTCAGAAAGGTTTATACTGTGAGACAATTATACTTAGCGCGTGTTTTTCAATTAACCTGGGGGCTTTTCCTTTTTGCATTGGGTGTCGCCATTACCATAAATGCACATATAGGATATGCTCCATGGGATGTTTTCCATGCAGGATTAGCTAAGACAACCGATATCAGCATTGGTAACGCATCAATTATAATCAGTATTATTATTGGCTTCATATCTATATTTCTCGGAGAGAAACTGGGACTGGGCACTATTTTTAATATGGTACTAATTGGTATCTTTTTAGATATTATTATTTCACTTCATATTATACCGATAGCAAATAATTTTATATGGAGTATTCCCATGTTAATTGTAGGTTTAATAATTATTGCCCTAGGGACCTACTTCTATATGAAACCAGGGCTTGGCGCAGGACCCAGGGATAGTTTAATGGTTGCACTTACCAGAAAAACAGGCTTACCCATTGGTATCTGTCGGGGAATGATTGAAGTGTTAGTAGTTATCATTGGGTGGAAATTAGGCGGTATGGTTGGAGTTGGAACTATCTTAGCGGCATTTACCATTGGATTTTGGATACAGATTACTTTTAAATTATTTAAATTTGATGCAACACAAGTAGAACATGAAGCAATTGATAATACTTATAAAGTCATTTTTAGAAATAGTGACCTAAAAGTTAAATAAATCAGGCCTTGAAATATCGCTTTTAGTTTTATTCAAGTTAAATCTTTAAGTTCATATTGCAAACATACCTTAAGTCCTATTTAGTAGTATTGTAATAATCGCAAAGTTTTTTGGTGAAGAATACATAAAAAATATATGGATGAGTCGTTTTATTCAAATTTGATAGATAGATATTTTTTAATCTATTAATTATTTACTTATTTCTAAAGATGACTTTATAAAATTTTAATTATCTTATTTAGTAGGGCTTTTGGTTATTTATTTTTTGGAAAAAGATAGATATTGACCGAGAGAAGCCACAAACATTATTATACCAAGGAGAAACCAGCTGAAATCATAAGAACCTCTTAAATCGGCAATATAACCAAAGATTGGAGGAGCTAACATCATTCCTGACCGCATAAAAAGGGAAGCCAATCCTATAGCAATACCTACATTATCTTCTCCTACAGTTTCAGTAACAGAGGCATTAAAAAGGCCTGGCCACCCATAGCCAAAAAATCCTACTAGAAAAGCCAAGAAAAAGAGAATTACCATAGGTGGATTATAGTTTTTTAAAACAAGACTTAAAATCATGGTAATAATAGTAAATAGTAATCCCATATATAAGAAGGTTTTTCTTTTATCGGATTCCAATATTTTATCGCAGAATATGCCCCAGGCAGCTCTTCCTACAATACTGCCCAACTGAACAATGGCAAATCCCACTCCTGCTACTGTTTCAGATAAACCATAGTCTAAAAATAAAAATAGTGTGAAATGTGCGGTAATTGAGTTTCCCATCATACCTAAAAAAAATCCAAAACCTGATATTTTTATTAACTCCCTGTTTTTAATTAATTGCAAGAAGTATTTCCAGAAGGAAACATTATCTTTAAAATTCTCTTGCAGATGATTATTTATCTTTCTTTTTTCCTGATAAAAATGTGATATAAATAAAACTAATAAAAGAGCCATTAAACCAGGTAGAATAATTGTTTTTCTCCACCCGAATATACTACCGAGGTAAGGCAGAAGAATAGCTCCCAGTAGTCCTCCTGTGGGGAAAGCCATGCTCTGTAAGCCTAAAGCAGTGCTTCTTTGTTTTTGAGGAAACCAGCTTACAATACATTTATTGACGGTAGGTAAATTGAGGCTAACCGAAAGACCCGTTAGTGCAGCCATGAAAAGAACTGCTGTAAAATTGGGAATGATAGAATGTAAAATGTAAAAAATTCCCATAATCGAACTGCCGAGCATCAAACCCCATTTTGAGCCTTTCAAATCAACTAAGCGGCCAGCATAGATAGCAACAAAAGCAGAGGTAAAGTAAAAAAGCGTGGAATGCAATCCCAGTTGAGCCCTGGTTAAATTAAAGTCCTTTTGTAAAAAAGGGAAGAGAGCAGCAAAACCGTCTCGATAAATACCTGCCATTATTGAGGTAATAGAAATCATAAGAAGGATAGACCAATTAAAGTTTTCTTTCGCTTTGCTTTTCTTAATATTTAATTTCATAGTGAGCTATTTTCAATTTGTAAATATATTAAGCTAAATCCAAATCTTTAACACATATAAATCGTTACAAGGGTAACATACAATAAAGTAACTCAAGCCATAGTAATAGTCAATAATTTCTTTTTAATATCATGAAAATAATATTTCTGAGTATCTTTTATCAAACTAAGATCAGGTGCAATACCAACTATTTGTTAGATTATTTTAGGTAATCTACTTTTTACCTATTTTCTTTATAATTATTCTATAATTCTTACCATAGACCATAGACAATAGAAGATTAGAATTTAGGGAGGGTTAAGAGGTTTTCACTTTGAATCTACAGACAGGCAAAGATCAGGAAGAAAGTGTTCAGAACTCGCTTGTTTTTAGTTATTTTAAAAATATTAAAAAAATGGTAAGATAATAAGATAAAAGTAATCAAGGATGAAAATAATGGATCTTTTCCATCAACAGGCAAAAAAAATAACCAAATTAGCTCCCTTAGCTGACCGAATGCGGCCAAAAAATCTGGAGGAATTTGTAGGGCAGGAAAAGATTATTGGCAAGGGAAAACCTTTGCGCATTGCTATTGAGAAAGATCAACTACAGTCAATTATTTTTTGGGGTCCCCCGGGTTCAGGGAAAACAACCCTGGCTATGATTATTGCCCAAATGACCAAGAGTTTTTTTGTCCAGTTTAGCGCTGTTACTTCCGGTATTCCTGATTTAAAGGAAATCATTAAAGAAGTTAAACAGCGCTGGACTTTTCATCAGCAGAAGACTATTCTCTTTGTAGATGAGATTCATCGTTTTAATAAAACTCAGCAAAATGCTTTTCTCCCCTATGTGGAGGACGGGACTATCATATTGATTGGGGCTACCACCGAAAATCCTTCTTTTGAAGTGATTTCTCCCCTATTGTCACGTTCAAATGTTTATGTGCTCGATTCTCTCACTGAGAATGATTTATCCAGAATTATTCAGCGTGCTTTAGCGGATACAGAGAATGGTTATGGAAACTTACCTCTTGAGGTTGATGAAGAGGTAGTTAATCTAATTACCCGGCTATCTTATGGAGATGCCAGGATAGCTTTAAACATACTTGAATTTGCTGTGAATACTAGAATTGCCCACTTTAAAGATAAGGATAAAATTAAAATAGATAGAGACTTAATTCAGCAAATTATCCAGAAAAATATCCTTCGTTATGATAAAAGTGGTGAGGAACATTATAATCTCATTTCAGCATTACATAAAAGTATGCGCGATTCTGATCCTGATGCAGCACTTTATTGGATTACTCGTATGATTGAAGCTGGTGAAGATCCTCTCTATATTGCCCGTAGACTCATCAGGTTTGCCTCGGAGGATATTGGAAATGCAGATCCCCAAGCACTTTCTGTTGCAGTATCAGCAATGCAGGCAGTTCATTTTCTTGGAATGCCAGAGGGGGATTTAGCTCTAATACAGGCTGCGGTCTATCTATCTAATGCCTCAAAAAGTAATGCCCTTTATAGAGGTAGACAACTAGCCGGTCAGGATATAAAGAGATATGGACCATTACCGGTACCTTTGGTTATTCGTAATGCTCCAACCCTAATGATGAAAGATATGGGTTATGGAGCGGGATACCAGTATGCCCACGATTATCGGGATGCCTTTGTTGACCAACAGCATCTTCCTGATCAGCTGGTAGAAAGAAAATATTATTTCCCTTCCGGAAGAGGATTGGAGGGGGAAATTAAAGAGATAATGGAACAGAGAGAAAAAATGAAGAAATTGTTGCAGCAGAAAAAAAGTATAAAAAATGCTATTACTAAAGAGGATAAAATAAACAGGGAGTGATTGCTATGAATGTAAGCATAAAGTTTTATTCTGGTTTCGAAAAATACCTGCAGGATAAATCTAATAAATTATTGAAATTAAACCTTGATAGTGGAGAAGATATTGCATTGATTTTGAACCGTTTTTTGCCTCAGGAAGCCATAGGTTTTGTGGGAATGGTGTTAGTTAATAAGAAGATTACCAATTTCGATTATCAATTAGTTGAGGGAGATATGGTTGAAGTATTTCCGGTTATAGGTGGAGGTTAAAACCTATCTCATTGGTAGCCTTAAGAAAGGAATAAAATGAAACAGCAAAAAAGAATAAAAGTAGGAATATTGTTTGGAGGTAAATCTGGCGAGCATGAGGTTTCTTTCTGTTCAGCTTACTCAGTTATTAAAACCATTAATCCCGAAAAATATGAAGCAATACCAATTGGTATTACTAAGAATGGTTATTGGTTATCTCCTGAAGAGAGCCGTCGTGCATTACTGACTGGCAGGATTGAAGGACAAGAGATTATATGCTGGGAAAGTAAAACAGATGAGCATCAGTTTATTATCATTAGCAAGAAGAATAATGAAATAAACTATTCTTTTTTAGAAAAATTAGATGTTATCTTTCCAGTATTACATGGACCATATGGTGAAGATGGTACTATTCAAGGTTTATTAGAATTAATTGATATTCCCTATGTGGGTTCAGGCGTAGTTGCCTCTTCCTTATCAATGGATAAAGAGTTAATGAAAAAGATTTTTCAGCAAGCAGGTCTACCTAACACTAGATGGATGATGATAAAAAGGAAGAGATGGAGTACTGAGCCAGAAAAAATATTAACAGAAATTGAAAAGGAACTATGTTATCCTCTTTTTGTTAAACCAACAAATTTAGGATCCAGTGTAGGTATCAGTAAGGTGGGAAAAAGAGATGAATTAGCCTCTGCTATTAATATAGCTACAGCCTATGACCGCAAAATTATCATAGAAGAAGGGGTAGAAGACAATATTGAGGTGGAGTGTAGTGTCCTGGGTAATGATGAACCCGAAGTGTCTGTAGTGGGAGAAGTGAAACCAGCTGGTAAATATTATGATTATGATTCCAAGTATATTGATGAAAATACCCAATTAATTATTCCGGCTGGAATACCAAATAAAATTGCTAAACAGATTCAAAATATTTCTAAACTTGCTTTTTTAGCCATTGATGCTGCTGGTTTTGCCCGAGTTGATTTTTTGGTGCAGAAAAGAAAAAATTCTTATCGGATATATTTAAATGAGATTAACACCATTCCCGGTTTTACCCAGGCCAGTATGTATCCTAAATTATGGGAAAAAAGCGGAATTGGCTTTAGAGAATTAATAGATAAGTTAATACAACTTGCCCTGGAGCGTTATCAAGATAAGTTATCAAATAAAATAGATTATCCTTCAAAATTATTGGTAAAATAAAAAATATATTTTTTTTAAAATATTGTCTAAAAAACTTGATTTAGGGAATAACTATAGTAGAATAGAACAGAACGTTGTTAATTTAATAAATTGGTAACTCAAGTATTAATTAAATAGAAGTTAATTAGAGGTTGAAAAAGGCAAACTATTCGAAAGAATAGGGCGCAAAGTACTGGATCTAAGGCAGGAGACTGTTAAGATTGCCAGGCTACCGACTTCTTTTCTTTTTGAAAAATATAGAGAATAAATAAGGTTGAAAAAGGCAAACTATTCGAAAGAATAGGGCGCAAAGTTTTGGGCCTAAAGTCACAAAAAGACAATGGTCGCCAGACTGCCACCTTTTATCTTTGCCCAAACTTTGATGCCTTTCAACTGCTTATAAAGGAGTAAAAAATGAGAGTTTGGGCGAAGTTAATGAAAATCAGTAAGGTTTTATTTATCATTGGAACTGTATTCTTCTTAACATCCTGTAGTGGAGTTATACCGGAAACAGATCTTGTTAATCAGGAAAACTATCTGGATGGTAGCATAGCCCCAGAAAGTGAATATAAGGCTCAAGCCAGCTCGATTTATCTGGAGGTTCCTTATCAGAAATATGCCGGAGTTAATTGGTGTTTACCTGCTTCGGCTGCAATGACTCTAGATTTTTTGGGACTTACCATTAGTCAACAAGAATTAGCCCAGAAAATAATTAAACCAGATGGATTGGGAGATATTTATAAAATGGTTAAATTTGCCAAAGATTTGGGTTTTGAAGCTTCTTTTACTGTCTTGACCATGGAAGAAATTGAAGAGTATTTATCCAACCAGATTCCTTTGATAGCTATTCAGAAATATAAAGAGAGCAATCCCTTGGCCCATGCACGCGTAATTATTGGATTTGATGCTGAGAAAAGAGAAATAATAACCAATGATCCAACCATTGGTGAGAATTATACTATCTCTTATGAGCAGTTTATGAATTTAAATCTAACTGCGAATACTCTATATAGTATGGCTATTGTTATTGCCCCAACTTATCTATAAGTGTTAGTAGTGAAATGAGAGGTATGGAAGGTATGAATCTTGAAAGGAATAGTTACGACTATTGTGAAATTTCAGAAAATCAGGGCGAATATCTGGTTAAGTTTGGTTATCAAACCTATAATGGTAAAATCATTTGTCCACCCATATTGATTGGAGATCGCAGTTTTTCCAGTGAGAAAAAAGCACTGAGGTATGCTAAGAAAATTACTACTCCAAAATGCATCAAATTAGAAAAAAGCAAATAATATTCTTACCAGTTTGGCTAACTTCTGATGGAAATATTTTGGTAAACGAAATAATAAACCAAATTTAAAAAATAAAAGGCCCTATATTATATATTTAATTTATAATATATAGGTCTTTTTTGTTTTATAATCCAACGAGAGTTTTTCTTAAATTAGGCAAAGTATACCCTAAGTAGTGTTTTAAAAAATCTCCAAGCTTGCTGGTAGAAATCTGTTGTGTTATTATTATATAAAAAAATAATACTTTAAAAGGATTGTTTACCTTATGTCTCATTTAGTTCGTTTTAGTATTTCTTTAGAAGATGAGCTATTACGAAAATTTGACCTTCATCTTAAAGAGCAAAAATATAAAAATCGATCTGAGGCAATTAGAGATTTAATCAGGGAAGAGCTGGTCGAAAAAGAATGGATTAAAAACGAAAAGGTAGCTGGCACTATTACCCTGGTTTACAGTCATCATAAAAGAGGGTTAGTTCAGAAATTAACTACCTTGCAACATTCTTGTCATCACATGATTATTTCCACACAGCATATACATTTAGATCATGATAACTGCCTGGAAGTAATTATTGTACATGGCAAAGCCCGTTCTTTAGAGCAGCTTACCGATAAGCTGAAAACAGTGAAGGGTGTTAAATATGGTAACTTAGCTATGGCTACCTGCGGGAAAGAGTTAATCTAAAGTTTATCTCTGCTCTTAAGATATTCAGTGAGGTGAATCATGAATATAGGTATTTTAGGAATGCCTTTAACCGGGAAGACTACTATGTTTAACCTCTTAACTAGTCAACATAAGGAAACAGAATTATTCTCTTCCCGTAAGGGGAAAAATATTGGTGTAGTGAAAGTGGCTGATGAGAGGGTGGATGCCTTAAGTTCGACATATCAACCTAAAAAAACAATTCATGCCAATATCGAAATAATTGATATACCAGGTATTTCATCTGATATGCCTGATAAAGTAAAGCAGGAAGTTTTTAATCAAATACAAAATGTTGATGCACTGTTAGTAGTTATTCGGGTTTTTAATGATAGCAGGATTCCTGGAAGTACAGATCCTCTTTATCAAGTAGAAAGCTTAATTTATGAAATTTTACTTCGTGATTTAGAAGTAATAGAAAACAGAATTGCCCGTTTAGGTGAATCGAAGAGAAAATTAACCAATCAGGAAGAGATGGAAAAACAAATTTTAGAAAGATGCCAGAAACATTTAAGTTCTGATCAATTATTAATTACCCAAGACTTAAGCGAAGAAGAACTGAAATTATTAAGTGGATTTAGATTTTTTACCTTAAAACCAGTTATATTCGCAATAAATCTTGATGAGAAAAACATAAACGACAATAAATTTCCGAATCATAAAAAGTTCAGCCAATTTATTCAAGATCATCAAATGGCAAGTATATCTGTTTGTGGAAAGTTGGAAATGGAAATAAATGAACTCTCAGAAGAAGAGAGAAAAGTATTTTTAGAGGATTTAGGATTTAAAGAAACAGGCATAGAAAGGCTCTCTCGTGTTCTTTATGAACATCTTGGTTTGATATCATTCTTTACAGTGGGGAAAGATGAAGTAAAGGCATGGACTATTTATAAAGGTACCACAGCAATAAAAGCAGCGGGTAAAATCCACAGCGATATTGAGAGAGGATTTATAAGAGCGGAAGTAGTACGTTTTTTAGATTTTATACAATATAAGTCAATGCCAAAAATAAAGGAAAAGGGTTTATTAAATATTGAAGGAAAAGACTACCTTATTGAGGATGGTGATATTGTTAATTTTAGATTTAATGTCTAAAAAAATAATTTCATGGAATAATATATATAAGGCATTATTTATTAAAGGAGGGAATTTAGGGGATCCCAGATATTCCCAACGATAGGAATGGTAGCAATCGAGCAGCAAAAAATAGCAGAAGTAAGCAAGTTAATACAGAGCTCAAAATATCCCGTCTGTTTAACAGGAGCCGGAGTAAGCACTGCTTCCGGTATCCCAGACTTCCGTACTCCGGGTAAAGGTTTGTGGTCTAAGGTAAATCCAATAGAAGTAACCAGTATACAGGCTTTTCAGGAAAATCCTGCCCGATTTTATCATTTTTATCGTCCCAGAATAGAAGAATTAGATAATGTTGCTCCCAACCAGGCTCATTATGCCCTTGCTCGGTTAGAGCAGGCGGATTATTTAAAAGTATTAATAACCCAGAATATTGACAATTTGCATCAAAAAGCAGGGTCAAAGAATGTTTTGGAAATTCATGGCAATTTATCCCAGGCTATCTGTACTAAATGTGGAGAAAAAATTTCCTCCTGTTTATTATTACAAAAAATAAAGGATAATGACCAGCAAATTCCTTATTGTAGTTGTGGTGGTGTTTTTAAACCGGATGTAGTACTTTTCGGCGAAATGCTATCCAACCTGGAAGAAGCAATTGCTGAAGCAAATAAGGCTGATCTATTTTTAGTGGCAGGTTCATCATTACAGGTTTCACCGGCTAATTTATTACCTGAATATAGTTTAGCCCGGAAGGCTGATCTGATTATTATTAATTATATGGAAACCCACTTAGATAATAAAGCTACCATTATAGTACACCAGGATGTTGGCGTTTTCCTATCCGAAGTTTGTAAACATATGGGAGTATAGTGATTATTAAGTGAGGTAAGTTATGAGTTATTCAGAAATAGTTGTTATTATACTATCCTTTCTCTCTGTGCTTATTTGTTTGTTTACTATCTGGCTAGCCATATTATTCTATCGTCTTTATACCCAATTTTCACTGATGGTTACCGAAATGTCTAAAGGATTAGATATAAGCACTATACGTTTAGGGCGATTACCTAAAATTCTGTATAACAAAGAATTAGTTTTGCCTAAGAGCTTTTCTCCGGATAACCAGATTATTGAAGAAAAGACCAAACAAAAAAATATTGAGATGCCTGATCAATTAAGTAAGACACCAAAACAGGAAAGGGAGATAAGTAATAACAAAAAGCAGGATAAGAATTTATCAAAACAGATTGTACAGGAAAGCGAAGAAATATAACCATTTTATTGAATCATAAAGAACTTCTTTATTGCTGGAGTTGTTAAATAAAATGATTTAATCCTATAAATTTAAGATTTACTAACTGACAGAAGAAAAACCTAAGTTGTTTATTCCATTTGTTTAAAGGGAGTAAAAAATGGAAAATATTATATTACTTGGACAAACGGCACCCTGGCTATCTATCATTATGATTGTTCTGGCATTGTGTTTGGGCATTATTTTTTATCTATGGTCTATACAAATAATAAAAAAGATTGAATTACTAATTATCAAAATGAAGCAAAATGTTGATAACTTAGAATACTTATCGCAATATATTTATGAAACTGCTTATTTTAAGATGAAAGAAAATCATCATAGAAACAGAGATGAAGATACAGCTCTTTCCAATGAAAACATAAACCTTAATGAATTAAAGGAAGTTAACAAGCAACTCCAATATGTAAAAGAAGTGCAAATGGAAATTAACCAAAAATTGAATCGAAAGACTGATGACATTTCTGAAAAACAACAAGAAGTATATTCTAATAAGAATAATGTAATATTTCCACAATCCTTTCCGTCAGGAGAAGAAGATAAATATAAAAATATTAGTGAATTAATCATTATGTATCTGAAGGAATTATTGCGAGAGAAAGACCAAGTTACTGCTCAGGAATTGGTATATACTATGCCCAATCAGTATTCCCTGGCAGATATTTATCGAACTCTAGAGATAATGAAAGAACGTAACCAGATTAGCTGGAAAGATAAAAGTATAAATCCTCAATCAAGTTTGAGATTACCATAATTACTTTGTTTTACCAGGTGTTAGCCAAGATATTTTTAGGTTTTATTATTTTGAAATTTTCTATTAATAAAAGATTTATCGTAACCTTTCTTTATCACCAACCTATCGCTATTAATAATATTTATTGGCTGAAAGAAATTTTTCCGCTTTAAGAGACCTATTAGAGCTATCAACTCTGCAGGTGCTTTTTTTCTTGCTAAAAGATGATAATTTTGATATCATTTGTTATTATATTTTTACTAACTGTGGTTAGTGTTTATAATTTATTTCCCGACCAAAATTAGAAGATAAATCAGAATAGGAAGGCAATAACATGTTAATTAATAATATCATCAAGGCAATAGGCAATACTCCACTTCTTCGTTTAGGGAAGATATCATCAGGAAATGTATACGCTAAAGCAGAATTTCTAAATCCCGGAGGTAGTATTAAAGATCGTGTAGCAAAATACATCATTGAAGAGGCAGAAAAAGAAAAGATATTAAAACCAGGGATGACTATTATTGAGGCAACCTCTGGTAATACAGGGATAGGCTTAACACTTATTGGAGTTCAGAAAGGTTACGAGGTAGTCTGTGTGATGCCTGAAAATATGAGTGAAGAAAGAAAAAAAATAATACATGCCTTTGGTGGTAAAATTATTGCCACTCCTGCTGAAGAAAGTTTAACTGGTTCCATTAACAAGATGAGAGAAATAATAAAACAGGAACCAGAGAGGTATTTTGTAGCTGATCAATTTGTAAATCCCAAGAATCCGGAAACACACTACAAGATTCTGGGTCCGGAAATTTGGGAAGATACTAAGGGTGAAATTGATATATTTGTTGCTGGTGTGGGAAGTGGCGGAACACTTCAGGGTATGGGTCAGTTTTTAAAAGAGAAAAATCCTGCCATAAAAATTGTAGCAGTGGAACCCAAGAACAGCGCAGCCCTATTGGGTAAAGAACCAGGTCTACATCAGATTCAAGGTATTGGAGATGGATTCATTCCGGGTGTCCTAGATGTAAACCTGGTTGATTTTGTTATAACGGTTTCTGATGAAGAGGCAATTAAAACTACCCGCCTTCTTTCATTTCAGGAAGGATTATTAGTGGGTACTTCTTCAGGAGCAAACGTGTTTGCTGCTTTGAATTTAGATAATGGTAGAAATAGGGTTGTTACTGTATTACCAGATAGAGCAGAAAGATATTTCAGTACTGCTCTTTTATGAATACAACACACTGTAAGATGTATTAGCAGTAAAAAACAGGTAGAAAATCCTTAATATTATTTATATATGGCCAAAATTGTCAATGAGTTTTTATTATATCTGAAACTTTCTTTGGTAGCCATGTTTTTTGGGGGTACCTTTATCGCGGCCAGGGTATTGTCACAAGCACTTCCTCCATTTACTGCTTCTTTTTTTAGATTTTTAGTGGCAAGCTTGTTCTTAATTTTGTTCTTATTGAGCAGACCAATCAAGCTACCTAATTTCAAATTAAAAATAGTCTTTCAGATATTCCTTTTAGCTCTTTCCGGTATTGCTGGCTATAACTACCTTCTCTTTTCTGGTATGAAATTTATTAATGCCTCCAGGGCTTCCATAATTGTTTCTTTGAATCCAGCTTTAATTTCTATTCTTTCTTTTCTTTTTTTCCGAGAAAGAATTAATTCTATAAAAATATTTGGGATCATCCTTTCCTTTGTAGGTGCCATAATAGTTATCACTAAAGGTCAGTTAAGTTTTATGACTTTTGGGAATATAGGTATGGGAGAGCTATATATTCTGGGATGTGTAATATGCTGGTCAACCTTTACCATAATAAGTAAATTAGTTGTTCAAGAAATGCCACCATTAACTGCCATTACTTTAGCCTGTCTTACTGGAACTTGCTTACTTTCTATTCCAGCCTGGCAGGAAGGGCAGCTTTTTAAATTTCTTCAATTCTCTTCAGAGATTTGGATAAGCGTTTTTGCTCTATCGATACTAGGAACTGTTTTAGCTTATATCTGGTATTATGAAGGATTAGAGAAAATAGGAGCTTCCAAAACTGGAATATTTATTAATTTTGTTCCAGTATGGGCAACAGCATTGGCTATTCTGATTTTAGGTGAACAGATTACTATGTCCTTCGTCCTGGGTGCTCTAGTAGTTTTAAGCGGTGTTTTTCTAGTTAATAAGAAATGAGAATAGAGTGAAAAACAAAGATTCTATATCTGTATCTGAATACTTGTCTAAACAGATTCATTATTAAGCCTATCTTTTCCATTTATTCTAATAAGCTTATCTAGCCGAACCAGGACTACTGAACCTATAACCATTAGAATGCCCATTAATTTCCAGCCCCAGAGCAGTTCCTGAAAGAAGAAAAGGGATACTATAACTGATACAACTACTTCAACAGTGCTAATGATACCAGCCTGAGAGGCTTCTACACCCATTGATAAACCAGCACAATAAAAAAGAAGGGGAATGATGGTAGAGATAATACTGAGAGATAGGATATAAAACCAGGTTAGAGCGTTAACAGTTGATTGCCACAGGACCATGGGTTGTGCAAATGGCAAATAGAAAAGAACGCCAAAACCAAGAGAATAAAAGACAATAGTATGGGAATGATATTTATGAGCAATAGGTTTACTGAAAATAGTCAAAGAGCCATAGGTTATTCCAGAGGCTATTCCCAGCAGTATTCCTATTGAACTAAATTCTATATTTTTCCAATTACCGCCGGTAACAGCAAGAAAACAACCAAACACACACAACAGTAAGGCCAGCACCTTGTTTTTAGTAAAAAATTCATGGAAAAAAACTCGAGCCATTATGGCAATAAAGATGGGTGCGGTGTAGAGCAAAGTTACCGCAGTGGCGATAGAGGTTAGTTTTATAGCACTAAAATAACATATGTTAAAAAGACATTGGCTAATTAAACCAATTGCTATAACATATTTTAATAGTACTCGGTCAATTTTTAATTTAGAACTATCTGTAAAAAGAATAAAGAAAAAAAGTAAAAAAAAAGCTAAGAACATTCTATAAAAAATGATGGTGGAGAGGGGAAGTTTAGCATCCAGTAATTTTGTGACCAAAAAACCAACTGTTCCCCAGAGAGCTCCAGCAGTGGCTATCATAAGATAGCCTTTTGTTTTTTTAAGCAAAAGTGACTCCTTCAATATTGATTCTTCGCATTGTTCTATAACTATTTATTATAAAGGAAAACAATCTGAATAGAAACATTTTCAGATTAATTAGATTTTTATTAATAACAGATCTGCCTAACAATATAAGTTGCCAAATAAGCAATTATGAATTAATATTTTAAAGGAACTGCTAATGGAAGTTATTATTTATTGAAAGAGAAAATGAAAATAATTTAGATTAGAAATCCCTTTCCCGTAACAATAAATGTTATAAAAATATTTCCAGGAGTTAGAGATGAAATATATTGATAGTAATTCTTTAAACCCTTATTTTAATTTGGCCTTGGAAGAGTATATATTAAAAAATAGAAATATTAAGGAAGATATTGTCTTTCTATGGCAAAATACGCCGACTATTGTGGTTGGGAATAATCAGAATACCATTGAAGAAGTTAATATGCCTTTTGTAGATAAGTGGAAGATTAAAGTTGTGCGTAGACTTTCTGGGGGAGGGGCAGTATACCAGGATTTAGGTAATTTGAATTTTACTTTTCTGAAACGCTTAAGTAGGCCTTCAAATTTAGACATTAAGAAATTTGCTCTACCTGTTGTAGTGGTATTGAATAAATTAGGTATTCCTGCCCAATTAACAGGTCGTAATGATATAAGCGTTGAAGGTAAAAAAATCTCTGGTAATGCACAACGTCTTTTCAGAAATAAACTTCTTCACCATGGAACTCTGCTTTTCGATACAGATTTAGAGTTGATGGCAAAGGTGCTTCAAGTGGGAGTTGATAAGATTCAATCAAAAGGAATTAAATCAATACGCAGTCGTGTTACCAATTTAAAGCCCTATTTCAAACAGCAAATTTCTATTGAAGAATTTCGGGAATCTATTTTAAGTGAATTATTTCATAGAGAAAAGGTTAATCAATATTTTTTGAATGACGAAGATTTAGTAAACATAAATGAATTGGTATATAATAAGTATAGTACCTGGGAGTGGAATTTTGGTTATTCCCCTCCCTATAGTATTAAGAATGCCCGTAGATTTTCAGGTGGAAAGGTGGAAGTGTTTATTGATGCAGAGAAGGGAATAATAAAAAATTGTCAGATATTCGGGGATTTTTTATCTTTATGTGATGTCTCTGAAATCGAGAAGGCATTACAAAATAAGCGTTATGAATCAGAAACTATAGAAAAAATCCTATCCCGCTATAACCTAAAATATTATTTTGGAAATATAACGTTACCAGAAATAATGACAGTTTTCTTTGGTTAATTTCTCCCTTCTGACCAGCAGATAATCTTCCAGTGTTAAGATTCATGATAATGGCCAGATAAGGTGAGTCTCTATCTGTGGGTATCCAGATAGTGTCAGCTCTTCTTTCTATGATTGAAAAGTTATTTTAGTTGGTATAGCACCCCAATCACTTAACCTTAAATAACTATTACCCCTTTGTGACACCAAATGGTTTGGTGTATTCTTAGGGTAAATCGGCAGCCTCTTCCTCTTTAGGTTTCTTTGTGAAGATGGCTAAAGCTACCTTTAAGATGTTATGCTTAATTTTCGAGGTAAAAAAATATCAATAATTTATTGACACGAACCAACAGAAAAGAGTAAATTGACTTGGAAAAAGTCCTCTGCTAAAATGGAACAAGATAAATAAAAAAGGAGGAGGATATAATACATAAAATAAATGATAGTAAAGTAGTTATTAAGAAAAAATTTATAAAGGAGGATAAATAGAAATTTTGAGTAAACATATTTGTTTAAAAACTTTTTTTGGTATTGTGATTATTTTTTTAATTAGTTTCTTCTTATTTAATTTTCCTGTATTTTCTGCCAATTTACCTGATAAAATTGTTGTTGGTTGTCTAGAACCACTTACTGGAGCACACGCAGTATTTGGAATAGAAGGAAAAGTTGGTATGGAATTTGCGATAAAACATATCAACGAAGCTGGTGGTATTAAGTCCCTTGGTGGTATCCCTTTACAATTAGTAGTTGAAGACGTGGGTGAAGATGCCATGAGTGCACGATTAGCCACTGAGAGCATTATAAGCAAGCATCGCCCTGTTGCTGTCTTAGGCCTCTATATCAGCCGTCTAACCACAGTAGCATCTGAAATTACTGAAAGAGAAAAGGTAATTATGGTAGCTGATGCCCTGGTGGATGATATAACTGAATTGGGACGCCAATACCTGTTCAGACCTGCTCCTAAGGCTAGTATGCAGGGAAGATCTGCAGTCGAATACGTTATTGAGGCTGCCGATAAATCTGGAGTAAAGGTAGAAACTATTGCTATCCTTAACGAAGATTCCTCCTTTGGCAGAAGTAATGCTATTGGTGCGGTTCAGGCCGCATTGGATAATGGTCTAACCATTGTCTATCAAAAGGAATATCCCTATGATATCACCGATGCTTCCTCCATTGTACACGGGATTGCCACAGCAAAAGCAGATGTTGTAGTTCATTGCCCCTATTTTATGGATGCCATTATTTTTGCCCAGGCTTTTAAAGAATTAAATTTAATTCCAAAATATATTGCCGGTATGGGTGCCTGTGGATATTCAGATCCTGAATCTATTGAAGCATTGGGTGAAGTAGCTGAGTATTTTAGCAACACCTGCAGCTATAATCCTGCTAAGGATACTCCTCAAAACCGTAAATTTGTTGAAGAATACACCGTACAGGTGGGACATATTCCTACTGAAGGTGCTGGAATGAATTATTATGGAATGTGGTTTTTAAAGGAAGCTCTCGAACTTTCCGGAGAATTATATCCTGAAGATCCTCTGAATCCGGATAATCTGCGTAGTGCTTTTTTACAGCTCGATTTAACCTCCGGACCCGCAGTGGATACCTATCCTACCAATCATATTGCTGTTGACGTAAAAGGAGATAATCCCCATGCCGGGGCAATAATATATCAGGTAATTAATGGTCAAACCAAAGTGGTATGGCCTTTTGAAGACGCAGAAGCTGAGTTTGTTTTCCCCAGACCAGATGCTACTTATTAATTCTTAGCCGGCAAGTAAATATTTTTATAATTTTTGCCTGGTTAATTAATATTAGCGTAATTAACCAGGCAAAAATATATTTTGCTAAGATAGATATAGAATACAGAGAAATTGGCGGTAAAATATGGACGTAATGATTCAGAGTATATTAAATGGAATGTTAATGGGCTGCATTTATGCCTTAATTGCATTAGGATTATCGCTTATCTTTGGTGTAATGAATGTAGTGAATTTTGCTCACGGTAATTTTGTAATGCTTTCAATGTATTTTACTTTTTGGGTTGGTACTTTATATAAAATTGATGCAGTACTAAGTCCACTTATTACTTTTCCTCTATTATTTCTATTTGGAATATTAGTCTATTATGGACTAATTAGTCGAACACTGAGAGAGCATTATACTATACAAATTGCAGTAACAGTAGGCCTAATGACTTTTCTAGGTGCGATTACTCAGTTGATTTGGCAGGCAAGGCCACGTGCACTTGCCTATTCTTTTGTGCAAGGTACCATTCAGTTTGGAAGTTATACCATTGCGCTTTCAAGATTAATTTCTGCAATCATAAGCCTTATCATTATAATGGTTATATCATTTTTTTTAGCCAGGACCTGGCCAGGAAGAGCAATACGAGCAACTTCTGATGATTCCAGTGCAGCATCTTTGATGGGGATAGACTTTCAAAAGACTTATGCTCTCGCCTTCGGCCTGGGTTCAGGGCTGACTGCTATAGCTGGAGGTTTATTGATGACCTTCCAACAGGTTGACCCTACAATGGGTTTACGATTTGGATTACTTAGTTTTTGCATTCTTGCCCTCGCGGGATTAGGCTCGATTGCTGGATTGGTAATTTCTGGATTGATTGTTGGTATAAGTGAGTCACTGGCGATGTCTTTTTGGGATCCCAGGGCTAGGACACTGGTAATATATCTAATCTTTATTTTAGTTCTTTGGTTGCGACCCAGAGGCTTGTTCGGGAGGAAGTAATGAATGTTTTCAAAAAAACTAATATAGGAAAATTATTAATAATATTTTTAATCATCTTTGCTTTATTTATACCATTTATACTTGGGTCCAATCAATATCAAGTACTTCTGGCTACGACTGTACTGCTCTATGGAGTAATGGCAACTTCTTGGAATATCATAGGCGGATTAGCCGGACAACTTGACTTTGCCGCTTTTGCTTATTTAGGATTAGGTGCCTATACCTCCGGTACTCTACTCATTCGATTTAATCTTACCCCCTGGATTGGTATGATTTTAGGGGGAGTAATAGCAGCCGGGTTTGCTTTATTAATTGGGATTCCCTTATTTCGATTCAGAATAAAAGAGGTTTGGTATGCCTTGACCACCAGTGCTCTGGTAGAAATACTAAAGGTGTCTTTTAATATGTGGGAAGAGGTAGGAGGTCCGGTAGAGAGATGTCTCCCTTACTTTTCTGGCTCCTTACTGCATATGCGCTTTACCTCTTATATACCTTATTATTATATGATGTTTGCTATGCTTATAATTGCTCTATTTTTAAATCAACGAATCGCCTCCTCCAAGCTTGGTTATTATCTTAAAGCATTAGGGGAGGATGAATCTGCCGCTGAAGTTTTAGGAGTTGATACTCAAACCACTAAATTAAAGGCTTTACTATGTTATTCCTTTTTGATAGGTATGACTGGTGGTATTTATGCTAATATGTATGGCTATATTCATCCCAGCTTTTTTAACGGGCAGGAAACTACCAAAATCGCCATATTAGGAATTGTAGGGGGAAGAGGTATTACTTATGGTCCCCTTTTGGCTGCCTTGTTATTAGTAGGAGCTCAAGAGTATCTCAGAGCCAGTCTGGGAGGAGAATTTTCAGGCTTATATCTATTAATCTACGCCATTATCTTGATTATTGTTGTTCTTTTCAAACCTAGAGGAATTGCTACCTTTGTTCAGGATGCTTATAAGAAAATTATAACGGGGGAGGTAAAGAATAAAGATGTCGTCTGAAACAATTTTGAAAACTTCCCAGCTTACCAAGTGTTTTGGTAATTTAATTGCTGTTAAAAATGTTGACTTGGAAATTCAAAGAGGTGAGATTATTGGACTTATTGGTCCGAATGGTGCAGGTAAAACCACCTTTTTTAATCTAATAACAGGACTGGAAATTCCAGACAAAGGTAAGATTTTATTTAAAAATCACGATATTACCTTTATGTCTCCTCACAGGATTTGTAAATTAGGAATGTCTCGTACTTTTCAGGTAACGAGGTCTTTTGGAGAAATGTCTGTTGAAGATGCCATAAGGGTGGGAGCATACAATAGACGCGGGGAAAAAGAAGTTCAAAAAAAAGTAGACTGGGTGATTGAGTTTTTTGATTTATCGGATATCCGAAGATCTAAATGTAACGATTTAGGATTAGCCTCTTTACGTCAAGTGGAAGTAGCCAGAGCAGTAGCAACTGAACCCGATCTTCTCTTGCTTGATGAGGCGGGAGCGGGACTTACTGGTGCTGAACTTTTCAAGCTTATGGCAGCACTTAAAAAACTTAATCAGGAAACCAGGATTACCCTGTGTGTAGTAGAGCACGTGATGCCCATGGTAATGGGTCTCTGTGAGAGAATTTTTGTTTTGGATGCGGGAGAGCTAATTGCCTCTGGTAATCCAGATAAGGTGTGCAATAATCAAAGGGTAATTGAAGCCTATTTAGGAGGGGGAATCAGTCTTGAAACAGGTTTTACAGGTTAAAGATTTAAGCTCTGGTTATGGTAAAATAACTATTTTAAGAGATATCAACTTTCAGGTAGAGGAAAATGAAGTTGTAGCTATAATTGGTTCTAATGGAGCTGGAAAAACTACACTTCTAAAAACAATTTCTAATTTAATCCCTGCTACAGCTGGAGATATTATTTTCCAGAGTAAGGACATTGTGAAATATCCACCTCATATAATTTCTCAATTAGGAATTGCCCATGTACAGGAAGGTGGAAAACTATTTATGAATATGACTGTCTATGAAAATCTACTCATGGGAACCTATAAAAATAGAAAGCATTTTCAGAAAGATGTTTTAGAAGATATTTACCAGATATTTCCCATACTTAAAAAACGAGAAAAACAACTGGCTAAAACCTTAAGTGGCGGAGAAAAACAGATGCTTGCTATTGGTAGGAGCTTAGCCAGTCAGCCTAAATTCATAATGCTTGATGAACCTTCTCTCGGCCTGGCTCCTAAGCTGGTAGATGAGATTTATTATAAATTATCGATTTTAAAGAAAAAAGGTCTTACTATTCTATTAATAGAACAAAACATAAATTATGCTTTACAAATAGCAGAAAGGGCCTATGTTTTAGAAAATGGTAAAATTGTTATGGAAGGTGACAGTAAGCAATTATTAAAGAATGAACATATTAAAAAACATTATCTTGGAATATAAATATTAAGGTTATTTTGATTTTTTTGAAAATAAAATAAGTCTATGTTATGTATTTTATTTGCTTAGTTAGTCATTATATATAATTTATTTCTATCTTAAGTTATAAGGTTTTCTGCACTTTGGCTATTCTTAGGATATTTTTAATATATCAATTAAATACAGCTACTAAATAATAAAATTTTGAAATAAATATTTGATTAATAGTTGATTATATGGTATTATTTAAAAAGGTTTAAATAGATAAATGGAAAATCGTTCCATTATATGGAACAGACATAAAGAGAATATATACCATATTATGAATTCAGTTGAGAAAACAATTCAGATTTTGAATTGCCTTAGTGATGCTGACAGGAGTTTAGGAATAACAGAAATAAGTTTAAAATTATCAATTCCTAAAAGTACTGTTCATAGAATTTTATCCATCCTATTAAATTATTCCTTAGTCAGCAGAGAAAGAGATACCTCACGCTATAGATTAGGAGTACAAATTCTTAAATATTCCAATTCATTTTATAATTCTTTTGATTTACGCAGATATTCCAAAAGAGTATTAAAAAGGACCTGCCTGGATACTGGTCTTACTACATTTTTATGTATCTGGCAAGATGGCAGAGGGATTTGTATTGATTCTGCAAGGTCTTTTCAAAATCCTCAAATGCATCATCTTTTTGTGGATATCGGTAAAATAATGCCCTTTCACTGTGCAGCCGCTGCCAAGATCCTTTTAGCTTATCAATCTTCGGAAGAAATAGATAGGTTAATAAAAAATACTTCATTTCAAAGATATACCTTTAAAACAATTGTTGATCCGGAAAGACTTCGGGAGCATCTAAATGAGATTAAATCTAAAGGTTTTGCTGTTTGCGATGAAGAGTTAGAAGAAGGGATAAGAGCTATCTCAGCTCCTATAAGAAATTTTAATGGAAAAACGATAGCTAGTATCACTATTACCGGATTGGTCAATAGAATTACATCAGTAGTATTTGATCAATTGGTTAAAACCGTTGTTAATGCGGCAAATGAAATTTCCCAGATGATAGGATATAACAAGTAGACTTTGCACTATATATAAAGTAAATTTGGTAATTATCAATACAATTTATGAAAAAAGTAAGGAGATTAGATGAAAAATGGCAAATGTTGTACTAATTGCATTGGGAGGTAATGCCATCAAGCAGGCAAATGAAAAAGGGTCTTCAGAGGAGCAATTCAAAAACTGCTGGAAGACTACCCAATATATTGCTAATATTATTCAAAGTCTTGCACCAGAAGACCGCTTAGCAATTACTCACGGTAACGGACCACAAGTAGGGAATCTTATGGTGCAACAGAAAGTTGCTGAAGACATAGTGCCTGCTCACCCTATGGATGTAGTCGGTGCCATGACTCAAGGTCAAATAGGATATATGTTACAACAGACTCTGGTTAATCATTTAAAAGAAAAGAAGATAAAAAAATCTGTTTGTACTTTGCTGAATCAAGTACTGGTGGATCGAGATGATCCGGAATTTGAGGGAGAAAATGCCTCCAAACCGGTAGGTAATTTTTTAACTAAAGAAGAAGCACAGGAACTAAAAAGAAATCAGCCTGATTATATTATTAAAAAAGTTAAGCCCAATGGTGAACGTTGTTGGAGGAGAGTAGTTCCTTCTCCTGATCCTATTGCTAATATAGAGGGAAATGTTATTAAAAAACTGGTTAATGCCGGAGTTATCGTAATCGCTTCTGGCGGAGGCGGCATACCGGTATTAAAGGATGCCAATGGAAAATTAAAGGGCGTTGAAGCGGTTATTGATAAAGATCTGGCTGGAGAAAGGTTGGCTGAGATTATCAAGGCTAATATCTTATTTGTACTTACTGATGTGGAAAAAGCGAAGATAAATTTTGGCAAAGCAAATGAGAGAGGATTAGGTAAAATAACCTATGAGGAAGCAAAAAGATATTATGAAGAAGAGCAATTCCTAGCAGGAAGTATGGGACCAAAAGTGAAAGCATGTTTAAGATTTCTGGAAAACGGCGGAAAGAAAGCAATTATTTCCTCATTGGATAAAGTTATGGAAGCTTATAAAGGTGAAACAGGTACTATTATTGAGAAATAAATAATAGTAAATCAAAATTAATAATATACAAAGGAGTTTGAATAAATGTTAAAAGGAAAAGATATTTTAAACACTGCTCAATTCTCAACCCAAGAGCTTAACCTGATCATGAATACTGCTGCAAATTACGAGCGCAGAGTTAAGAAGAATGAAGTCATAAAGGATATGGAAGGAAAAATTGTTGCCTGTCTGTTTTTTGAACCAAGCACTAGAACGCGCCTTTCTTTTGAATCAGCTGCCAATAGATTAGGAGCTCGGGTAATCAGTGTTTCTGGAGCAGCAAGTTCTTCTACAGCAAAAGGGGAATCATTGCCAGATACTATCAGAACAGTAGATGGTTATGTTGATGTTATTGTTATGCGTCATCCTGAGAACGGCTCTGCCCAAATTGCTGCAGACCATGCTGTCCATCCCTTTATCAATGCTGGAGATGGGAGTAATCAACATCCTACTCAAGCTCTTTTGGATATTTTTACTATCCGTCAGGAAAAAGGTGCTCTGGGAGGACAGACAGTAACCTTTTTAGGTGATTTAAAATATGGAAGAACCGTTCATTCCCTGGGTTATTTTATGACCCTTTACGGCAATAAGATGATTTTTGTGTCACCTAAGGCTTTACGTATGCCTGAAAAATTGACCGATGATTTTCGCAGCCGCGGTGCAGAAATTGAAGAGATGGAAGATATTCAAGAAGCTTTGGCTAAAAGCGACATAGTCTATGTTACCCGTATACAAAGAGAAAGATTTGAAGATCCGCAAGAATATGAAAAACTTAAAGGATCTTACATTATAGACCGAGATACTATTAATAAAGCTAAAAAGGGAATTACAGTTCTTCATCCCTTACCAAGAGTAGACGAGATATCTGCTGATGTTGATGGTTATGAAGGAGCTGCCTATTTCAGACAGGCACATAATGGAATGTATGTTCGTATGGCTTTATTAGCATTAGTAAGCGGAAGTATTTAACAGGAAAAGAAAGGTTAATTTAAGTCAAAACTGGGGAAGCAGTAAATGATATTTAAAAAAAATATCCCGGCATTTACCAAAGGTTTAGTTACGGAAAACCAACATTTAAAGAATGAATATTATAAAATTGTTATCAACGCACCACCAATTGCCGAAATAGCACAGCCAGGACAATTTGTTATGTTATCTAAATGGAAGATAAAAGAATTGCTATTAAAGAGACCTTTTAGTTTTTACGAAATTGAACCAGATAGAGATAATTTTTCCCTTTTGTATAAGAAGGTAGGAAAAGGTACGGCTATTATGTCTGAATTAAAACCCGGTGAGTACATTGAATTAATCGGCCCCTTGGGAAATGGTTTTGTTATTCCTGAAAATGTCAAGAATATAGCTGTGGTAGCTCGGGGAATAGGAGTTGTGCCTATGCTGTCTTTGGTAAAGCAGGGCAGAAAAGAAAACAAAGGTATTTACAGCTTTTTGTCAGCCAGTAAAAATGAATTACTATTAGGCAATGATATTATGGAATCCCTGTCTGTAAATACTTTCTATACTACCGATGATGGTTCAAAAGGATTACCGGGTAATGTAACTATGTTTTTAGAAGATTTGCTGGGTAAAATTCCTGATGTCATCGATGCTGTATATACCTGTGGCTCGAAAAGACTGGCCAGACATATAAGAGAATTGCAGAAAAAGTATCATTTTCATGCCTATATCAGTTTAGAAGAACGGATGGGATGCGGGATAGGTTCTTGTAAGGGATGTGTTATTCAGACTAAGCATGGTTATCAAAGGGTATGCAAAGAGGGCCCTGTATTTCCTTTAGAAGAGGTAGTACTGGATGAATAAAGGAACTGATTTAAAGATAAAATTAAACTCTCTCTTCTTAAAAAATCCGGTAATGCCTGCATCAGGGACTTTTGATGTTAGAGATACTATTTTAAACAAAAAACAGCTAAGCAGCCTGGGAGCTATTGTTACCAAAAGCATTTCCTTGGAAAAAAGGACAGGCAATCCTGGACCGCGAATATGGGAAACTGATGGTGGGATGCTTAATGCAGTAGGAATACCTTCTAAAGGATTTGAGGAATTTAAAGAAAAAGAATTACCTCTGTTAAAAGAGGCAAATGACACAATAATTGTCAGCATAGTTGGAAATTCTAATGAAGATTTTTGTAACCTGGCAGGTAAACTTGATCAAATTGAAGCTATTTCTGCACTGGAGATAAACCTATCTTGTCCTAATCTTAATGATGGACTGCATTTTGGTATAAATACAGTAGTGATGGCTAAGCTGATAAATAACATTAAGAAGAGTACTCAAAAGGTGATAATAGCTAAATTGTCACCTAATGTATCAGATATAACTGAAATGGCTTTAGCCGCAGAGCAGGCGGGAGCAGATATTATAACTATAGCTAATACCCTGGTAGGAATGGCTATAGATATTGAAAACCAGAAACCAAGACTGGGCAACAAAGTGGGAGGATTATCAGGACCAGCTATCAGGCCAATAGTTGTTCGTATGATTTGGGAAACCAGTAAAGTGGTAAAAATTCCCATAATTGGTGTTGGTGGGATAACATGTGCTGAAGATGCTCTGGAAATGTTTCTAGCCGGTGCCAGTGCCATTCAGATTGGATCTGCCAACTTCAGTAGCCCATTGGTTATGTTTGATGTCATTGAAGGAATTAAAGAATATCTGAGAAGAAAAAATTATAGTTCAATAAAGGATATTGTTGGTATATTATAAAATATTTTGTATTAATTATTTGTATTGAATTTTAAAAATTCTTTTAAATAGTTGAATTAATCTAAACATCCTAAATATAAAAGGAGGAAGAATTTATGAGCTTGCAGATGCTAATCAATGCTATCCTGTTAGGAGGATTATATGCGTTGATGGGAATTGGTTTTTCATTACAATGGGGAATTAGCGGAATCATCAATCTTTCCTATGGGGCTATGGTAGTTTTAGGCTCTTATCTGTCTTTAATCATTTTTAATATGTTCAATATTGATCCCTTTATCAGCATGTTTTTTTCAGGATTTTTATTATTTTTGTTAGGTGCATTTGTTTATAAATTTGCACTACAGCCTTCTATTAAAGGGGGAATTGTTTTTACTCTTATTGTTACCTTTGCTATCAGGCTGATAGTAGAAAATATAATTCTTCTGGTCTGGTCTGCTGACTATCGTACTATCAGGATAAGTTATGCTGGCAGTAATTTCCAGTTTTTAGGCACTTTTGTCCCTCTAACTAAATTTTTGACTTTCCTCTTAGCTGGAGCGCTCATCTATCTTACTTATCAATTTATGATGAATACTAAAATAGGGAAGGGAATACAAGCTGTTGCCTTAGACAAAGAAGGAGCATTGGCAGTTGGTGTTGACGACCAAAAAATGTATTTGATAAATTTTGCTCTGGGAACTGCTCTGGCAGGTGTTACCGGTTCACTGTGGGCTAGTATTTATAGTTTTTCTCCTCACGTTATGGATGTGATAATCGGGAAGGTTTTTATTATTGCCATTTTAGGAGGATTAGGAAATATTTGGGGAGCGGCTGCAGGAGGAATTTTATTAGGATTCGCTGAAACATCCGGTGCAACCTTTTTAGGTTCCCAATGGCAGGAAGCTATTGGTCTGGTCATTATGGTTTTAATTTTATTATTTAGGCCACATGGTTTAATAGGTAAGAAATTTTTTGGTTAGTCATTATTAGGGAACTATTTATTAAGAGAGGAAGTGAAAATTAAGTAATGGAACAAAATAATAAGAAATTCAATATAAATATAGTTTTTATTATTGCTGCAATTGTAGTCTTTATCCTTTTACCTAATTTTGTTTCCGGATATTATATCCGCATATTTACGGCAATTTTTATGTATGCTACTATTGCCCAATGTATTAATTTAATGTCTGGTTATATGGGTTACTTGCCTTTTGGTCATGTTATGTTTTTTGGCATAGGAGCATATATAACTGCTATATTGATGGGAAGAGGATTGCCTTTTATATTGGCAATGCCATTAGCTGCTTTATCCGCTATTGTAGTAAGCATTATTTTAGGATTTCCAGTGCTTCGATTGAGAGGACATTATTTCGCAATTGCCACTATTGGCATGAATGGAGCAATAATGTCTGTTGCCCAGAATGCTACTGAAATTACCGGAGGAGCAATGGGTACTACCTATCCAATAATATTGCTTCCGCCAGGTCAGGTTTATAACTATTTTTATCTGGCCTTTTTTGGATTGATGGTCATAACAGCTTTAATCATGTATTTTATTGTTAATTCTAAATTTGGTTATGGTATAAGAAGTATAAAAGCAAATGAAGAGGCAGCTAATTCCATGGGAATAAATACAACTTATACTAAAGTGTCTGCCTGGGCAATCAGTGCCTTGTTTACCAGTATTGCCGGGGGATTATATGGCTACTGGATGTCCTTTATTTCTCCAGATGAAGTGTTTGATCTGATGTTTGTAACTAATTCAATAATAATGATGCTGATTGGAGGAGCAGGAACCATATTGGGGCCTATAGCTGGTGCTTTTATTATTGAATCTGTATCAGAATTTGCCTGGAGTGGGTTCATGGAATACCATTTAGCAGTTTTAGGTATTGCTACTATAATGATAGTATTTTTTGTTCCGGGAGGAGTTATAGGTACTATTACTAATAGGATAAAGAACAGGAGAATTGCATTAAACAAAAAGGCGGAGGTGACCAATGGTTGATAATGATGTTATTTTAGATGTCAGATCAATAAGCAAGCATTTTGGTGCTTTGAAAGCCGTTGACAAAGTTACCTTTCAAGTAAGAAGGGGAGAGATTGTGGGTTTAATTGGTCCCAATGGTGCAGGAAAAACGACAATTACCAATTTGGTTACCGGTGATTTAAGGAAAACAGAAGGCGAAGTCTATTTTAAGGGGACCAATGTAAGTAAGATGCAGCCATTTCAAATTGCCCGTATTGGTTTAACCAGAACATATCAGGTGGTAAAACCATTACAAGGCATGACTGTTGAAGAGAACGTACTGGTCGGTTCTCTTTTTGGTCGCAGCCATAGAGAAAATGATTTAAATCATGCCAAAAAAAATGCACGCAAAATAATGAAATTAGTAGGTTTGGATAAAAAGAAAGACTCTAAGGTCAGTGATATTACTTTGCCTGATTTAAAAAGAATGGAATTTGCCAGGGTTTTAGCTATGGATCCGGAAGTAGTTTTTTTAGATGAGGTTATGGCTGGTCTTAATCCTTCTGAGGTAGAAGAATCAATGGAGATGGTGAAAGTAATCAGAAAAGACAAACAATTAACTATTGTCTATATTGAGCATATCATGAAGGCAGTAATGGGGATCTCTGATCGAATAATTGTTTTGCATCACGGACAGAAGATATGCGAAGGTTCTCCCCAAGAGGTGTGTGATAATCCTGCTGTTATTGAAGCTTATCTAGGCAGAAGGTATGCCAAGGAGGTTATGAATAACAAATGAGTAATGACATTTTATTACAAGCAATAGGAATTAATGCCGGTTACGGTGCAATTCAAGTACTATGGGATGTTAATTTTGAATTGAACAAAAAAGAAATTGTCTGTATTATTGGCGCCAATGGAGCGGGAAAAAGCACATTATTAAACAATATTGTGGGTACCTTAAAACCATTTAGCGGGCAGATAAAATATCAGGATAAGGATGTTACCAATCTTACTTCTCCTGAAAGAATAAAAATGGGAATTGGTTATGCCCCGGAAGGCAGACATCTTTTCTTCGGATTAACAGTAGAAGATAATTTATTGATGGGAGCTTTTCAGCGTAAAGCAGATCGAAAAACCCTTAAGGAAGATCTTGATTTTGTCTATAATCTTTTTAAGCCTCTCAAAGGATATAGGAATAAATATGCCGGAAACCTTTCTGGCGGAGAACAGCAAATGTGTGCAGTTGGACGGGCACTTATGTCAAAACCAGCATTACTAATTATTGATGAACTCTCTCTGGGATTAGCTCCAGTAGTAGTGGATGATTTAACTGAAACCATTATTAGATTGAGAGACGAAGAGGCTTTAACAATTCTTATAGTAGAGCAGGATGTGCAGGTTGCTTTAGATGTTGCTGACCGAGGTTATGTATTGGAGAGCGGTCATATTGTTATGAAGGACAGTACTGAAAAATTAGCTAAGAATAAACACATAAAAGCTGCTTATCTGGGTATTGCTTAATCATTATCTATAATGTGTTAATGCCATTTTGTTGCTAGAAAGATATAGTATTGATGTCAAGCAATATTTTGTAAGCAAGGAGGTGGTAGAAAAAATATAAGTTTTAATTGTTAATGATAGATAAAAAATAAAAAATAAAGTGAGGAAAATAATAATGATTAAAAAATTATCAGTAATTTTTTTAGTAAGCCTGCTTATGTTGGTAGCAGTTGGAACTACATTTGCTGCTCAACAGTTTGATGATGTAATTAAAATTGGAGCAGCGGTTTCACTGACCGGTAAAGTTGCCTATGAAGGTAATTTGGTTAAACAGGGATATGAAGTATGGGAAAAATGGGTTAACGAACATGGCGGGATTAAGGCTGATGGTAAAACCTATGGCGTTGAGATTATTTACTATGATGATGAGAGTGATCCTGTTCGTGGAGCAAGATTAACCGAAAGACTTATTACTGAAGACAAAGTTCATTTCTTAGGCGGGCCTTATTCCAGCGCAATAACCTTTGCTACCTCAGCTATTGGTGAAAAATATGGAGTTATCACCATTGCTCCAGAAGCAAATGCAACTAATATTTATGAAAGAGGATATAAGTATGTATTTTCTATTCTTCCTCCTGCACCGATGTTGATGGCACCTGTTGCCTACATGATGGATGAAATGCTGGATCCCAAGCCAAAAACTGTTGCCATAATTTCTGCTAATGACTTATTTCCTTTAAGCTGTGCCGAAGGATTTGATAAAGCCTGCAAAGATTTAGGTTTTGATGTGGTTTTGTTTGAAAAATATCCCGCCGGAGCAACTGACTTGTCTGCCTTATTGACCAAGGTTAAGGGATTGAATCCTGATGTTTTAGGTGTAGGTGGATATACTGCTGATTCCTTAATGGTTATGAGACAATGCAAAGAGTTAGATTTTAATCCGAAACTATATGCCTTCTCAGTTGGTGTAATGGTTCCTGCTTATGTTGATGAAATGGGTGTAGACGGCGATTATGCTGTAGAGGGTGAATGGTGGTTACCTGGAATGGAAATAGAGGATTCGATATTTGGAAGCACTACACAATTTAATCAAGCCTGTAAGGACATGTTTGGAGAAGATTTCAGACCCCAGTATTGGACTGCCAGTTCCGCTGCTGCAGGCAGTGTTCTTCAGTTAGCCATTGAAAAAGCCGATTCCGTTGAAACCGACAAGGTAAGAGAGGCTATGGCAAGCCTTAACGTACAGTTAGCCACTTGGCCTGCTGTTGAATTTAACGAAAAGGGACAGAATATTCAATGGCTACATCCTGTAATTCAGGTTCAAAACAAGGAATTTCAAATTGTTTATCCTGAAGAATCTCAAGAAAGTGCACCATTATATCCGGCTCCAGCTTGGAAAGACAGATAATAAAATAACCCTTAAGCATAGGGACTGTAATTACTTATTGGTTACAGTCCCTCCCATCTCTATTTTTACTTATTTTATTAAAATAAATTTATATAGCTTAGTAAGGTGAGCATCATAAAGAATTAAAAATTTAAAGATTTTGTTTCTTAGTATATTTTTTTCATATTATTTATGGAACTATTTGCCATGATATGGAACACAAAAGCCGTAGCAAAGGTTAGTATTATAAAACAAGAACATTATGTGAATGCTAAAGAGAAATAATTTTACCAATTAGTTTTAACAATGATATTGGAAGTTAGAAAAATATCCTAACTGAAATAAAGGTTTTAGTGAAGTGTAATTTCAAAGCAGTTTTGGGAGATATTTAATTCCCATTAAGGCAAAAGACCTAGATAGGGCCAAACAAGCAATGCATATTCATTTACACCATGTGATAACCAATGTCTATCAGAATGGATTAAAAGGAGATAAAGAGACAGATGAGAAAGATGGAAGCTAATG
>Ga0334892_1000884_pt1 | contig 30364 bp, 21 predicted proteins | sample GraSluR3_MG_4_FD_207213 | JGI IMG/M metagenome (GOLD analysis project Ga0334892, IMG submission 207213) | Sludge microbial communities from methane-producing bioreactor in Wageningen University, Netherlands - Granular Sludge_15_04-R3 | ecosystem: Engineered > Bioreactor > Anaerobic >...
GTTGCGAATCGCCCTTGCGAGGTTGGGCTCGACCTATTACATCGGCACGCATGCAACGCGGCCTTGGCGGCCGTGCCGCGAGGTCGGTTTGTGACGAGAAGGCGGAAGATCCCGGGCGGCGCCCCCCCAGAGCGGCGACGGGTTGCCGGATAGGGAGAAAAGGCGGCAACGCAGAAATCGCCGCCATCCGCCCTCCTGGGTGGGCCGGGGCAGTTCGGGAATTACGAACTCTGGGGTTGCCTGTTCGCGTTTTGCGAACTACAATGCTTCGGATGCCGATGGCAGGAGCAGCACCGGATGCGGGTCATTTCCAGGTCGCGGTTGAGGCGTTTTTGGGAACTCCCGGGTCGCCAGAGCGCCGAAGGGCCGCTGCGCGCATGGTACACGCACGTCAGCAACAGGACCGTCGCCTGGCAGTCGTGGGGCGACGTGAAAGCGGCGTTCGCAACGGCCAGCATCGTTGGGAACTGCGTCGTGTTCAATATCGGCGGCAACAAGTTTCGGCTGGTCACCCGGATTCTATATCCAAGCCAAAAGGTGTTCGTCCTCAAGGTCATGACGCACGAGGAATACGACGACGAGGCGTGGAAGCAGGAATGCGGCTGCTTTGAGCCGCCTCCGCCGAGGAAGACGATGGTCCGAAAAAAGACAACCAAGATGCCGCCCAAAGCCAGACGACGATAGCCGCGCCCCGCCACGGGATGCTACGGGCCAGCCGGGGCCCGAGTGAAGACGATCCGGCCGGGCCGAGTCGGCCGTCCGCCAAGCGCCGATACGACTTTGCTTCACCTCACTTCTCACCACACGAGACGAGCATGCCGACGAAAAGCAGATTAGGCTTGACGGGAAAGGACCGCGATTCGTATCTCGACCTCGTGCTTTCCTTCCCGCTGGCGTCGATTGGGTCCGAGGAGCACCTGGAGGCGGCTCAGGAAGTCATCGACCGGCTGCTCGTCAAGGGCGAACTCGACCACGGCGAGGCGATGTACCTCGACGCGTTGAGTGACCTGGTGGCCGTCTACGAAGACGAACGCCACGACATGGAACCGGCTTCCGACGCCGACATGCTCCGGCACCTGATCGAGGCCAAGGGAATCACCCAGACGCAACTCAGCCGAGACGCGGGGATCGCCAAATCGACGATCTCCGAAGTCTTGGCGGGCAAGAGGCCGTTCAGTCGGCAGATGATTCGCAGGCTGGCCGACTACTTCCAGGTCGACGTGAGTGTGCTCGCGGGGAACATCTGACCAGCATTACCGTTCTTCCGCCCCCTTCTTCGGCCCGTAAAGCAGCCAGTACACCACCGGGATCACCAGCAGGGTGAACACGGTCGATGCGAAAATGCCGAAGATGATCGCCCAGGCCAGCCCCGAGAAGATCGGGTCGAGGGTGATGACCCAGTTGGCCAGCAGGGTGGTGCCGGCCGTCAGGAGGATGGGCCGGGCGCGGACCGCGACGCTCTGAATGACCGCCTCGCGGAAGGGCAGGCCGTCGGCCAGGGCGTGCTGGATGAAGTCGATCAGCACGACCGAGTTGCGCACGACGATGCCCGCCAGTCCGATCATGCCGATCATGGCCGTCGCCGTGAAGAAGACGGGGTTCGGGTAGCCGCTGGGGCCGATGGGGCGATCGACCAGCACGTTCAAGAGCCAGAAGCCGGGCATGATGCCGATCGCCGTAAGCGGGATGGCCAGCATGATGATCAGCGGGATCACGCGCGATCCCGTCTCGAACATCAGCAGGACGAAGATCGCCAGCAGCGCCACGCCGAAGGCGATGCCCAGGTCGCGGAACACGTCGAGGGTGATCTTCCACTCGCCCTCGCCGGCCCAGTCGACCCGGTAACCCGCGCGGAGCGACCAGGGGTCGCGCCCGCCGGGCGAGAGCCAGGTTCGCTCTCCGGCCGGCCGGATCGCGGCCGAGGGCGTGGTGGGCGTGCCGTCGGGCCGGCGGTCCAGCTCCATGTCCATGATCGCGTCGGCGGGCGGGCGGCCCGCCACGTCGCCGAACACGTAGACCACCCGGCGGAGGTTCTTGTGGTGGATCGTCTTGTCCTCGAACGTCTCGCGGAACCGGCCCAGGGCACCGATCTGCACCAGCTCGCCCTGCTCGCCCCGGACGTACATCTCGCGCAGGTTCTCCTCGGCCGAACGGGCCCAACGGGGCAGGCGCAGCTCGACCTCGAGGGGATGCACCTCGCCCGGCACGTGCAACTGGGTGGGGCGCATTCCGCGGATGGCCACCTCGAGCGTCTTCGCGACGTTCTGTTTCGAAACGCTCGACAGGGCCGCCTTGGGCTGGTCGACCTCGAACACCAGCCGCGTCTGGTCCTCCTCGGCGCTCACGTCGACGTCGACGACCTGCGGCTCGCGGAGCATGCGGGCCTCGACCTTGCGGGCCTCGGCGATGAGGGCGTCGTAATCGGCGTCGGGCGGGCCGTACACCTCGGCGGTGATCGTCGACATCACGGGCGGTCCCGGCGGAACCTCGACCAGCTTGAGGTTCGCCCCCGCCGCGTCGCCGATGGCGGTCAAATCGTCGCGAATCCGCAGCAACACGGCGTGCGACTGCTGGGCCCGCTCGTCCTTGGGAGCCAGGTTGACCCGGACCTCGGCCACGTTCGGCCCGCGGCGAAGGAAGTAGTGGCGGACCATGCCGTTGAAGTCCATGGGCGAGGCCAGCCCCACGTAGAGCTGGTAGTCGCGCACCTCGTTGACTCCGGCCAGGTAGTTGCCCAGGCGCCGCGTGACGGCCTCGGTCTGCTCGAGGGTGGTTCCCTCGGGCATGTCGACCACGATGAGGAATTCGTCCTTGTTGTCGTAGGGCAGCATCTTCAGGGGCACGAGCCGGAGGGCCGGCACGGCCATCACTCCGAAGAAGAGCACGAGCACGAGCCCCAACGTCAGCCAGGCGAGCCAGCGGCGATCGGTGATGGGCCCGAGGATCCCCTTGCTGATCTTGTAAAGGGGCCGCTCCGTGAGATCGAACTCGGGCTCCTCGGCGCTGCGTTCGCCCTTGCCGCGAAGCGTCACCATGGCCAGCCACGGCGTGATCGTGAACGAGAAGAGCGTCGACACGACCACCGTCAACGGCACGTTCATGGCCATGGGAGCCATGTAGGGCCCCATCATGCCGGTGATGAACATCAACGGGGCGAAGCTGGCGATGATCGCCAAGGTCGACATGATCAGCGCGGGACGCACTTCCTGGACGGCCTGGAGGACCGTGTCGCGCGGCGGGAGGGCCCGCGTGGCAAAATAGCGGGCGATGTTCTCGACGTCGGTGATCGGATCGTCGACCAGAAGCCCCAGCGAGAGAATCAGCGCAAACAGCGTCACCCGGTTGATCGTGTACCCGGCCATCAGGTTGACGAACAGGGTCACGCTGTAACAGACGGGAATCGCCAGGGCCACGACCAGCGCGGCCCGCCAACCGATCACCAGGCCGATGAGCCCCACCACGGTGATGACGGCCACGAACAGCCCCTCGACCAGTTCGTTGACCTTGTCGTTGGCCGTCTCGCCGTAGTCGCGCGTGATGCGGAACCACACGCCGTCGGGCAGCATGCAGGTCTCCGAAAGGGGATCGGCCAGTTCGGCCATGCGCGCCTCGACGGCCTCGGCGACCCAGACCGCGTTCGTCCCCCGCTTTTTGCCCACGGCGACGTGGACGGCCGGATAGAGCCGCCCCGATTCGACCGCTCCGTGCGAAGGGGCCTTGTTCTCGCGGGCGGAACGGTCTTTCGAGTCGCGGGCATTCCGGGCGGCCGGACCGAAGCCGATCCAGGCGTAACGGTCGACCTCGATCGCGTCGTCCAACACGTCGGCCACGTCTTTCAGATAGACGGGCCGGCCGCCGGAAACCTGGACGACCAGGTTCTCCAGTTCCCATTTGTCGCGGACGAACGTCCCCGCCTCGACGATGAACTGCTCGTTCTGCTGCTCGAACTCGCCGGCGCGGACGTTCACGTTGCTGACACGCAGGGCCTCGGCGACCTGAAGGGCCGAGGTGCCCCGCGCGGCGAGCTGGCCCGGCTTGAGCTCGACGCGAATCCGGCGCGGGCGGCCTCCGATGACGTCGACCCGGTTCGTGTTGGGAATCTTCTGCAGCTCGTTCTCGACCTGTTCGGCGAGCCGCCGCAACTCGTGGTCGCCGTACAGATCGGGCCGTTCGGACCAGAGGGTCACGTTGACGATCGGCACGTCGTCGATCTCGATCGGCTTGACGACCCAGCCCGCCACCGCGGCGGGAATCTGGTCGACGTTCGACTGCACCTGGTCGTAGAGCTTGGTGAGCGAATCCTCGCGGTTCTCGCCCACGTAGAACCGGACCGTGACGATCGCCTGCCCGGCCCGCGTCATCGAGTAGACGTACTCGACGCCGTCGATCTGGTAAAGGAGCTTTTCGAGCCGAAGGGTCACTTGTTGCTCGACTTCATGGGCCGACAGCCCTGGGACCGACACGAGCACGTCGGCCATGGGGACGACGATCTGCGGCTCCTCCTCGCGAGGCGTCAGCCCCAGGGAGGCTCCGCCAAGGATAACCGCCGAGATGGTCAACAGGACCGCGACGTCGCCCCGCAGGAAAGCGGCGACGATGCGGCTCAGAAGCGGCGTTTTCGGGATCTCACTCATGGTGGGCCGGGATCTCCGCGTCGGGCAGGGTTGCGGCGTCGGGCTGGCGATCGGCGCCGGGGTTGCGCACGACGACCGTTTCGCCGGCCTCCAGGCCGCTGAGCACTTCCATGAACGGGCCGTAACCGCGTTGTCCGGTCTTGACGAACCTCCGTTCGAGGCGCTTGGTTTGGGGATCGACGACCTGGACGAACTCGAGCTGCCCGATCCTCTGGACGGCGCCGCGGTGCAGGCAGAGATGGCGCCGCACGCCGGCGGGAATCTCCAGGCGCCCGAACATCCCCTCGTAAAGTTCGTGGTCGGGCGGAAGCTTGACCTTGATGAGGAAGGAGCGGCTGGCGGCCTCGGCCTGGGGGACCTTTTCGTCGACGATCCCCGGGAACTCCCGTCCGAGGGCGTCGATCACGACGGTCAACTCGTCGCCCTTGTGGACATTGACCGCCAGGTTCTCCATGACCGGCACTTCGAGCCGGAGCGACTTCTGGTCGTAGATGCTCAGCAGCCGAGCGCCGGGCTGGGCCATGTCGCCTTCCTCGGCCCAGCGGTCGACGATCGTGCCGGACATGGGGGCAGGGATCGTGGCATAGGATAACCGAACCCGGGCCTCGGCGACCGCCTGTTCGGCCCGCCGCTGGTCGGCCAGGGCCGCCTGATAGTCGGAATTCAAGCGCCGGTAGTCTTGCTCGGCGATGGCGCCCGGGGTCGTGTCGCGCAGACGGACCGCTCGATCGAGGGCGTCCTTGGCCCGTTCGACCGCCGCCTCGGCGGCGGCCAGCGACGATTCGGCCTGGCTCAGTTGGGCCTCCAATGCCTGCCGGTCGATCTCGACGAGCACTTGGCCTCTCTCCACCGCGTCGCCCGCCCGCACCGCGATGCGGTCGATCCGGCCCAGCACCTGGGAAGAGACCTCGGTGCGGCTGGCCGCTTTGAGCGTGCCGATCGCCTCCTCGATATAAGGCTTCTCCTTGACCTCGACGACGTAGGTGTGGTCGCCCGGCGAGAGGGTGCGCATGGCGCGCGCGGCCTCGCGCTGGCCGGCCGGTATCTTCTCGGAAAACACCCCGGCCAGGTAGGCGATCACCAGGATCAGCGCGGCCAGCCCGACGACGGCGGGCAGCACGTTCCTGAGAACCACTCGCAGCAGCGCTTTGGTCTTCACGTTCGATCTCCCGAATTGCACGTCTCGCCCATCGCTCGATTCCCATGCCGCCGCCGAATCACGATCGGCGGCGCGTGGCCGGGATCGAGGGCATCGCGCCCCCGGAATGGAGCCGCCTGTGGGCTCGCTGCGCTCGACCACAGCCACCCCGCCGGCGGAACCATGCGGCGATGAAATCGTAGTTGTTCACCTAATCCTGCACCGTTGTCCCGCCCGATGCCGCGACCACGCGGCCGATCATCCAGGCGATCAGGCCAAGGCCCGCCACAAAGGTGAGCAGGAACATGGCCATGGGGCTCCACTGCACCTCGGTGCGCTGGCCGGCCACGTCCAGGTGAGGCAGAAGCTCCACGTTCTGCACGATCTGACGGCTCACCGCGTTGATGCCCAGCACGCCGAACTGCGCCAACCCGATCAGCGAGGCAGCGGGGCGCGAGGGGCCCGTTTCGCTCCGGCGAGCGCGGTACAGGAGCAGCCAGGGCAAGCCGGGCGCGACGGCCGTCAGCACGGTCAAGACGATCAGCGGTCCGCGGACCATGACATTCCACACGTCGGCCGACCAGGTGCCCAGCACGTACCACGTGCCCGCGACCGCGAACCAAGCCAGGCCGGCCGTGTAGAGCTTCCAGGCGAACTCGGGGGCCCAGCGTTGGTACTCGGGGCTCTCCGACCTCCCGAACCAGGCCGCGTCGACCACGACCCAGGCGGCGGTGGTCGTCAGGGCCAGACCGAACATCATCAGCCATCGGGGCCAGAGGCTCGGGTCGCCGGCGTTCGTGGCCGTACCCAGGGCTGCTCCGCCCACGTTGGTGCTCCACCACAGATCGGGCCATGCCTCGACGTTGGTCATCAGGCTGAAGCCGTTGGCGAACAAGAGTCCCAGGGCGACGAACAGCACGGCCGCCAGCCAGCCGCCGACCCGCTTCCGCGGCGTCATGCCCCGGCCTCCGTCGCGAAGCCCCCAGGCATAGGCGTACACCCCATAGTAGGCGGGGATCAACAGCACGACGATGGCGAACCAGAACCAGGCCGTCAGGATCGTCGCCGGATAGAACACCTTGAAGTAGGCTACCTGGACGAACAACAGCGGCACGATGCCCAGATTGACCCCGTAGGCCACGACGACGGGCATCTGGGCCATCAGCCGGCCGGCGAAGCGCTTTCCGTGTTCGGGGCCGGCCGCGCGCAGCACCATGGCCAACACGACGCCCGCGTACCACAGGTTCATGGGCACCGCGTGCAGCGTGAACCCCAGCACCTTGAAGAACTGGATGAACCAGAAGGGGGCGGGAACCGCCGGAAATCGGGTTGCGTCGATCAGCGATTGCGGATCCATCAGTCGGCCTCCCGCACGGTCTTGGTCGGATACAGCCCCTCGGGCCGCGGTGGGGCGATCTCGCGCAAGTAGGCGGCCAACAGCTTCACCTCCGGCTCGGTTCCCGCCCATCTCGGCATGAAGAAATGGGCTTCGTCGAGGTGCCGGATCATGGCTTCGGTCAGTTCGGGCGGCCGCCCTCGCAGCAGCGGTCCGGCCGGCGAGTAGCCGCGCCGGGCCGCGTGGCAGTCGTTGCAGTGGTACTGGAACACGACGTGCCCCAGGGCGATCCGGCCTTGCGGGTCGAGGTCCAACAGGTGCGACTCGTCGATGCGGTCGCGCTCGGTGTCGACGATTTTCGGATCGAGTTGGGGATACTGCTCCTTGAGAAACCGCTTGACGTACGCCTTCGTCCAGGTGCCGCCTTCGAGGTATCCTCGCACGCGCAGTCCGTCGATCTCCTGGGGAAAAATCTGATTGCCCAGCACGACGTTATAGATCACGTAGGGCTTGCGCACCGCCTCGCGGATGAACTCACCCGTGCTGAAGGCCGCGATGCCGAACAAGCACAGGGCCCCGGCAAAGCCCGGCGACAGCCAGCCCGGGTTGCGGTACGGCCCCAGGTACAACAGCACGAACACGATGGCCGTCAGGGCGAAGATCAAGCCGACGAGCACGTTGAGCACCCCGGCCGAGGCCAGCACGGCCTTCGCCGAGGGCGGCAGGAACGCGTACCAGCCGATCCCACCGATGGTGATCAGCACCGAGCCGAGCAGGGCGGGCCGGGCCGAACGCGAGGCGATCAGATCCCGCAGCCGTGCCTCCTTGAGCGCCAGCGACGCGTGCAGGTACACGTACAGCGAGCTGAGAAGCAGGGCCCCGCCCGTCCGGGCGATCACCTGCCAAACGAACTGCGGATTGAAGAACCCGACCCAGAAGTCGGGGGTTTGCAGCCACCGGCCCGGGTTCAGCATGAAGGCGGTGATGCCCGTGATCAACACGAGGCTGATCCAGGCCGCCAGGGCGTAGATCCAGCCGATGGCCAGGTGCGTCGCTTCGGCGAGCCGTCCCCAGTAGTAGTAGAAGATGAAAGCGGCCGTCAGCTCAATCACGAAGAAGACCCACTCCGTGGCCCAGCCGAACACGAACGTGCGGATGAGCACTTCGGTGGCCAGGGGCGAGGCCAGGCCGATCGTCCACCAGATACCGACCCCGGTAATCGCCCCGAACACGACGGTAAGGAGGATGAAGAACCTGCCGTGCCTCTTCAGGTAGGCCAGGTAGTCGCGGTCGCCGGTTCGATAGGCGTGCCCGACTTCCATCGCCAGAAAGAACCCGCCGCCGACCGCATAGTGCGCGACCAGCACGTGGACGACCGACACGACGGCGATCAGCATGGGCGCCGTCAGATGAGGAACGTACCACCAGGGATAGTGCATCGCGAGTCGACTCCCCAAATGCCAACCGGATTGCCGCGCCCGGCGTCGTGCGACGCGGCCGGGGCATGGCGGCGAGGCGCCGCCATCGCTCCGGCGTCGCCCGAAGCAGACGTCACCGATTCGGGTCGGGCGTCGAGGCGGGCCGCACGGCCACGCACGGCGTCAGCCCGAGCCGACTCAAACACCATACCATCGGGCACCAATTCGTAAAAGCCGACTGAAAGAGATTCAGCCCGGCAAAGGCGGTCAGTAGCAGCCAGTACGGGCTGACCGCCACGGCCAGGCCGACGCTCGCGAGCACCACCATGCCCGCGACCAGCCGCAAGCCTCGTTCGATCGTCATGGTCCGGACCTCCTCGCGTCGTCCTGGTCAGACTCGGCCGGCGAAGACTCGTCGTCGACGGCCGGCGAGGCCGGCGCCGATACGGCGGGGCGCTGCTCCCAGGAACAACTGCCCCCGCTGCAGCCGCCGCTCATGCACGTGGGCACGCCGAACCAGGGCAACACCCAGCGGTTCAACACGATCCACGCCGCCAGAAACAGCAAAACAAAGCCGAATTCCTTCGCACTCATGGTGATGATCTCCTGTCCGAGAGACGCTTGTCTCGGCCCGTGGGCCTGCCGATCGGCGGCCGCGGCCGCCTCGGCCCATCCATCGCGCCGACACCGGGGCTTATCCCTCCGCGGAAGGGAATTTCGCCTTCCAACGCTTGCGCAAGGAGGCCCGAAGCTTGCGACAAAGCTCCTCGGGCAATTCGTAAGGCTCGCCCTGTTTGTACAGCCGGATCGTCTGGCGGATGTTGTCGATGACGATCTGGCACGGATTGCACCCCTCCAAGTGCTCGCGAAACGAATCGCACACGCTCGGATCGAGGTCGCCGTCGACGTACTCGTTCAATACGGCCAGCAGCTCTTCACATTTCATCGTTCCGACCTGCGTTTCGGGTGTCCGTCCATACCGATGCGCCACCCAGGCTGGAGGTTACGCTCGGATACGGCGATTCCGACGGGATTGGCCGGTTGCCGCAACCCGTCACGGTCGATTTCGGGAACGCGGCGGGGGCTTTTGTCATCATCGTCCGCGTCGGCTCGGGAGATGGGCCCCTCGAATCGAGATGGGCGATGCTGCGTAAGTGCTTTTCTGGCAACAGGTTGATGTGCACGCTCGACGACGGCCGACCGGGAGCGGGCCAGCGGCACGGCCGTTGCCCTCTTCGGCTCCCCGCCGCAGCCCCCAAGACGATTCCGCAGCAGAATTCGAGCCTCCGCCATGTCTTCCGCCTGCCTCGACCATCCCGTCGCGACCACGCACCGACACCGCAGCCGACCCCCGGCCGGGACGCGCAACGTGTCGGTGCTGCACGTGATCAACGGCGAGCACTATTCGGGGGCCGAGCGGGTGCAGGACCTGCTCTCGCGACAGCTTCCCGCGATGGGATACGACGTGGCCTTCGCCTGCCTCAAGCCCGACAAGTTCGCCGCAATGCGCGAGAACCGGGCCGCCGTGATCCACGCGATCCCCATGCGAGGGCGCCTCGACCTGCGTCCGGTGGCCGGACTGGTCCGCACGATCCGCCGGCACGGCTACACGTTGCTGCACGCCCACACGCCCCGGGCGCTGTTCGTGGCGGGGTTGGCCGCCCTGATCGCCGGCGTTCCGCTCGTGTACCATGTCCACAGTCCCACCTCGCGCGATTCGACCCGGCGGTGGCAGAACCGAATCAACGCCCGGATCGAGCGTCTGGGCCTGCGGTTCGCCTCGGCCGTCATCGCCGTATCGAACAGCCTGGCCAGGCACGTGCGCGGCCTGACGGGCCGGCCGGCGTCGGTGGTCCACAACGGCGTGCCCGCCCGGCGACCGCGCCCGATTCGCGAGCCCGGCACCCGCGAGTGGACGTTGGGCACCATGGCCCTGTTCCGACCTCGAAAAGGGATGGAAGTCCTCCTCGAAGCGCTTGCCCAATTGCGGGCCCAGGGTCTTCCCGTTCGGCTGCGCGCGGTCGGCGGTTTTGAGACGCCGGAGTACGAGCGGCAACTCAAGTCGCTCTGCGGGCGGCTCGGCCTGGACGACGTCGTCGACTGGGTCGGTTTCGTCCGCCACGTCGACCGCGAATTGGCACGGATGGACCTGTTCGTGCTTCCCAGCCTGTTCGGCGAGGGGCTGCCCATGGTGATTCTCGAAGCGATGGCGGCCGGCGTGCCCGTGGTCGCGACGCGCGTCGAGGGGGCTCCCGAGGCAATCCGAGAGGGACGCGATGGAGAGCTGGCCGAGCCGGACAACGCGAGGTCGTTGGCCGGCGCGATCGCCAGGGTGGTTCGAGGCGAATCCGACTGGGCGTCTCTGCGAGCCAGCGCCTTGGCCAGGCACGCCGAAGGTTTCTCCGACCGCAAGATGGCCGAAGGCGTCGCCGAGGTGTACGACCGGGTGCTTTCGCGGGCCGTCGTGCACGGCTCCGTTCGATCGAAGGCCGGCGCCCCGGCCGGGTAAAATGCTTGCACGGCGACGGTCGGTATGTTACCACATAGGAAGCGTACGGCCCTCCCAAACGATTTCCCTGCCTTGAATCGTCGGGCCGCCGTGGCCCGCACGCTTCCAACCGACCCGCCCGATCATCCAGCCGGTACGTTCCGCAACGACCTGGCAGCCCGTGGAGGTGCGCCGCATGTCGTCGCCCAAGATCCATTCGTTCACCTGGTCCGACGCCGAGGACGGCGATTCCGACGCGCCAATTGAGGGATGTTCCGATTCCCCGATGGAGCTGGTCGAGAAGGAGCTTCACGTCTGGGTCACGTATCCGGAAGACCGGCCCAAACGCAATCGCAAGTCGGGTCGGGCCAGGCGCAAGGGGCCCAAGCTGTGGGCCGTGGCGATCATCGAGGCGCTGCGAAAGCAGGAGGAGTTCACCTACGAGGTCACTCTACGGCGGATCTACAAGAAGGAGGTGCGATTCATCACGGTCTGCGTCACCAACGACCCGACCGACCAGTCGGAGGAGGCCGTCGTCTTCTCGTTCGTCCGCCCCCGACTCGAACGGCTCGACCCGCTCGAAAAACACATGAGCATGCTTGCGGCGAAGCGGGTATACGACGCGATCGCCGCGGAGTGGCCCGAGGCGTCGGGCGTGTTGGTCGGCGAGCGAGAACGGTAGGCGTTCGCGTCCGGTCGTCGCCGTCGCGGCGTCGGACGAACCGGCGGCCCGCCGGCCCACCGGGGCGCACGCCTTGGAGGGACCTTTTCCGCACGCCCCTCGCCTCGGCGTGATGCCGGGTCATCGCAGCGCCGCGCGACCAGGTTCGCTCTTGCCGCGGGGACCGCCCCGCGCATCGAAAACCGCGCGACGGCCCCGCCCCTGGCACTCGGCCCCGATTTCCGCGATATTGGCCGGTTGCTGCTTCGAACCCGTGGTGTCTCAGGAGTTTCGATGAACATTCGCGCGACAACCATCCTCACGGTGCGCCGTGGCGGCGTCGTTGCCATGGGGGGCGACGGGCAGGTGACCGTGGGTAGCTCGATCATGAAGGGCGACGCCCACAAGATCCGCCGGCTCATGGAGGGCACGGTCATCACGGGGTTCGCCGGGGGCGGGGCCGACGCCTTTGCGCTGCTCGAGCGATTCGAGGCCAAGCTGAAGGACTATCCGGCCAACCTACCCCGCGCCGCCACCGAGTTGGCCAAGGAGTGGCGCACCGATCGGGCCCTGCGGCGCCTGGAGGCCATGCTGGCGGTGGTCGACGCCCGGCACATGCTGCTTTTGACGGGCACGGGCGAGGTGGTCCAGCCGAGCGACGGCGTGCTGGGGATCGGGTCGGGCGGCAACTACGCCGTGGCCGCCGCCCGGGCCTTGCTGGCCCACTCCGACCTGGGCGCCGCCGCGATCGTCCGGGCCGCCCTGGAAATCGCCGCGGGAATCGACGTGTACACGAACGCGAACATCCTGGTGGAGGAACTGGCGTGCGAGAGTTGACCCCGCGGGAAATCGTCGCCGAGCTGGATCGGCACATCGTCGGGCAGGACGACGCGAAGCGGGCCGTGGCGGTCGCCATCCGCAACCGCTGGCGCCGGCAGCAATTGCCCGACGACATGCGGGCCGAGGTGGCCCCGAAAAACATCATGATGATCGGGCCGACCGGGGTGGGCAAAACCGAGATCGCCCGCCGACTGGCCACGCTCATCGGGGCGCCGTTCATCAAGGTCGAGGCGACGAAGTACACCGAGGTCGGCTACTACGGGCGCGACGTCGAGAGCATGGTCCGCGAGCTGGTCGAAAACGCCATCGGCCTGGTCCGCGAGAGCGAGCAAGAGAACGTCCAGGAAGAGGCGCGGCGCCGCGTCGAGTGCCGGTTACTCGACATGCTCCTCCCCCCTCCGCCCGCCTTCGACACGACGGACGAAGGTCCCGACTCGACCGAACGATTCGAGCGGACCCGCGAGAAGATGCGCGCCATGCTGGCCTCGGGCGAGTTGGACCAGCGCCGCGTCGAAGTGACCACCGAGCAGAAGCAAATGCCCGTCATGCTCACCGGCATCGGCATGGAGCAGATGGACCTCGACTTGCAGTCGATGTTCGAGAAGTTCATGCCCAAGCACACGGCCCGGCGCGAGATGACCGTCGCCGACGCCCGCGATGTCCTCTTCGAGCAGGAGTGCGATGCCCTGATCAACCGCGACAAGGTGCAAGCCGAGGCGATCGAGCTGGCCGAGAACATGGGCATCATCTTCATCGACGAGCTCGACAAGATCGTGGCCAGCGAGCAGGCGCACGGCGCCGACGTGTCGCGCCAGGGCGTGCAGCGCGACCTGCTGCCGATCGTCGAGGGCACCACGGTTCAAACCCGCTACGGGTTCGTCAAGACCGACCACGTCTTGTTCGTTGCGGCGGGCGCCTTCCACCGCTCGCGGCCGAGCGACCTGATGCCCGAGCTCCAGGGCCGCTTTCCCATTCGGGTCGAGCTCAACAAGCTGACGCGCGACGACTTCATCCGCATTCTCACCGAGCCCAAAGGCGCGCTGACCAAGCAGTACGAGGCATTGTTGAAGACCGAGGGCGTCGAGCTCAGCTTCGAGCAAGACGCCGTCGAAACGCTGGCTTCGTACGCCTACCAGGTCAACCAGACCACGCAGAACATCGGTGCCCGGCGGCTTTACACGATCATGGAGCGGATGCTCGAGGACCTCAGCTTCGAGGCCCCCGACATGGGGCACGCGCGCGTCGTGGTCAACGGCGCCTACGTCAAGGAGCGGCTCGACGAGCTGACCCAGGACGAGGACCTCAGCAAGTTCATCCTCTAGGCCGGTGGCACGCCGCGCGCGCGTCGAGTAGGCTAAGGGGATAGCCTGCGCGGTCGTGATTGCGCCCCGGCGAAAATCGTCATGCTGAGGAGGAGTGGATGAGCCGAGCACGAATCCGGTTGTTGTGGCTGGCCGCCCTCGTGTCGACTTGGGTGGCCGCCGAGACGGTGCCTGCGGGCGCGGGGGCTGCCGAAATCCCGCCAGCCGACGCGGCCCGAGGCGAGGCCGAACTGCGGCAACTGCTCGACGCCCCGCTGCTCTTCACGAAGCGGCACTCGTATCAGGGCATCCACATCTACGACACCTACTACAAGTGGCCCCCCGGCGGGGGTGGCATTTACGTCATCGAGAACCCCAGCGATCCGCGCGACCAGTGGCGGATCAGGCCGGTCATCGACCCCGACACCCCCGAGACGCTCGGCGTCGGCGTGTACACCGATCCCGAACTCTCGTGGGACGCGAAGCGGCTGCTGTTCTGCTTCAAGGGCGAGCCTGAGGGTTCGACGAGCATCTATGAGATCGGCGTCGACGGCCGGGGCTTGCGGCGGTTGACCGATCCGACGCCCACGTGCGACCGCTACGAGGGGAGTTTCGATGGCCAGCACGACATCTGCCCGGCCTACTTGCCCGACGATCGGATCGTCTTTCTGTCGACGCGGCCCAGCGGGTTGGTGCCGTGTTTCAACACGGGCGTGGCGATCCTGCACGTGATGAACGCCGACGGGTCGGAGATCCGACCGATTTCGGTAAACAACGTCAACGAGTTCGACCCGGCGGTGCTCCCCGACGGCCGGATCCTCTTCGGCCGCTGGGAGTACGTCGACAAGAACGCCCTGACGATCCAGTCGCTGTGGACGGTTAATCCCGACGGCACCCAGGAGACGGCCCTTTACGCGAACAACATGGTTTTTCCCGAGGCGGTGCTCGACGCGCGGCCCGTGCCCGGTAGCCACCTCATCGTGGGCACGTTCGCCAAGCACAACTCGACGCCCCGGGGCTCGATCGCCTTGGTCGATCCGCGGCGCGGCAAGAACCTGCCCGACGCGGCGGTCAATCTCGAGCATCCCGACGACCCCACGTTCGATCGGGGCGACTCGTGCGAGCCGTGGCCCCTTTCGGAAGACGTGGTGCTCTTCAGCGGGCGCCCCGAGGGCAGCCCGCGCAACGTGCTCGAGATGATCGACCGCGGCGGCCGGCGCATCGTGGTCCATTCCGATCCCGCGATCTGCCTGCACTCGCCCATGCTCGTCAAGCCGCGGCCGCGGCCCCCGGTCCTGGCGGCCCACGTCGACGGCGGCGCCCGAACGGGCCGGTTCTTCGTCCAGGACGTGTATCGAGGTCTCGACGGCGTGGCCCCCGGCGAGGTGAAGTGGCTTCGCGTGATCGAGGAGACGTCGCGCACCAGCGCCCGCCCCCAAGGAGCGAATCCCTACAACCAGACGTTCCTGGCCAGCAGCGCCCTGGCCTTCGGCGCGAAGAGCTTCCTGGGCATGGTGCCGGTCGAGGAGGACGGTTCGGCCTACTTCGAGGTGCCCTCGGGCCGCGCCGTGTACCTGCAAGCGCTGGACGCCGAGGGCCGGCTCATCCAGAGCATGCGAACTTTCGTCCAGGCCGCCCCCGGCACCACGCGCTCGTGCGTCGGCTGCCACGAGCATAAATACGGCACCACGGTCGCGGAAGCCGGCGCGCCGATGGTCTTCGCGCGCGAACCCCGGCGTCTTCAGCCCGAGTCGTGGGGCACGGGCTACCTCGATTACCCCAGCATGATCCAGCCCATCCTCGATCGACATTGCGTCCGATGCCACGGAGGCGAGGAAGGGTTCGCCGCGGGCATGGACCTGTCGGGCGGCTGGACCGAGCACTTCAGCATCAGCTACGAGAACCTGACCAACCGCGTCGAGACCCAGCTCATCGCCCACTGGATCGCCGGCATCGACTGCATGAACGGCACCGCCCTGTGGTCGTCGCAGATCTTTCCGCCCCGCGCCCACGGGTCGGGGGCCGCGCCCCTGGCCGACCTGCTCGTTTCGGGCCACGACGGCTACGTCGCCGATCTCACCCGAACCGAGCGCGACCTGCTCATGGCCTGGATCGACACGAACGGGCTGTACTACGGCACGTGGGATCACGCGCCGTCGGGCTGCGCCATCGGCCACTGGCAATCGACCCGGCAGGCGCTGACCGCCCAAATGCAGGCGGCCGGATGCCTCGAATGCCACGGCGACGGCAACAAGATCGCCTACTTCGAAAACGACTGGATCAACCTCCAGGACCCCGAACGGAGCCGAATCCTGCGGGCTCCGCTGGCTCGAGGCGGCCCGGGATTCGGTCAGGCCCTGTGCCGCGACCGCAAGGTCGATCCGCGCCGGCAGCGGATCCACCTGCTTTGGAAGGGATACGCCCACGCCGTGCAGCCGCCCGAATCGTTTCCGCGCCGCGAAGAGGCGCCGGTCGACGAGTCGGCCCCGGCGGTCACCCCATTCGCGTCGACCGACGATCCGCACTACCGGGCCATGCTCGAGACCATTCGCGACGCGCGCCTGCTGGCCCTGGCCGATCCGCGCATCGACATGCCGGGCGCCGTGCCGCTTGCGGGAACGTGCCGGATGTTCTATGCGCCGGCGCCCCCGCGGGAGGCGCCCCGGCTCGCAGCCGCCCTCGGCGACGACGGCGCCGTCGTGCTCCGTTGGGAGGGCTCGGCCCGCACAATCGGCCTGAACGCCGAGGTGTACCGGGGCGATCATGCGCGCTTCGACCCGCAAGAGGGCACGCGCCTGACCAGCACGCCCCGGTTCGAGTACGTCGATTATCTGGCCCCGACCGGCGAGCAGCACTACGCGCTGGTGTTCGTCGGGCCCGAGGGGCGAAGCCCGGCTGGCTACGCCCGGGTGACCGTACCCCCGCCCGCGGCACCGCCATCGCCCCAGGGGCTCGAAGTGCTGCCGGCGTCGTGTTCGGTGCGCCTGCGATGGAGGGCGGTCGAGGGAGCGGCCGGCTACCACGTGTACCGATCGCACCAGAGCACCGAGGAGCCGGTGCGGATCACCGAGGAACCGGTCGCCGCCACGGACTTTGCCGACGCCCGCGTCGAACACGGAGTGCCTTACACCTACGCCGTGCGCGCCGTGAGTCGCCGCGGGGCCGAGAGCGCCCCGAGCGAGCCGGTCGAGACCGTGGCTCAGGTCATCCTGGCCCCGATGTTCGCGCTGCAGCAGGGCGCCCAACCCGCCGCCACGCTCCATCCGAATGAAACGCTCCGGGGCAAGCGGCACGGCCAGGCTGCGTGGAACGCGGGGCGGATCGACTGCCGGCAGGGCGGCCACGTCACGTTCCCCCACCGCCCGGCCTTCGACCTCACGCAGCCGCTGTCGGTCGCCTTCTGGGTGTGCTTCGACAAGCAGGGCAACATGCCGGTAGTCGTCGGTTGCGGCCACTGGCGCACGGCCGGATGGTTTGTCCAGTGGCTGGGCAACCGCTGGCGGTGGCACGTCGGCGGCGTCGATTGCGACGGCGGCCAGCCCGACACCGGTCGCTGGATGCACGTGGCCGGCACGTACGACGGCCGCGTCGTGCGCCTGTACGAAGACGGCCGCCCCGTCGCCGAGACCGCCGGCGCCGTCCAGGGGGCGATTTGGCCGGGCGACCTGCACGTGGGCCAGTACAGCGGCAGCCCCGGGCCCGACTTCCAGGTGCACGGGCGGATCGCGGGCGTCGCGATCTACCACCGAGCGCTCGCGCCCGACGAGGTCGCCGCGGCGGCGCAGACTCCCCCCGAATAACAAGCCGTTCAGGGCACGTTGCCGTATCCTATGCCTTGGCGACCTGCGCAAGGCAGCGTCGCATGTACTCGATGCTTTCCCGCGCCAGCCGCTCGCAGCCCGGCGCGTAGTCGAACACTTCGACCGAGACCCAATCCTGGTAGCCGATGTCGCCCAGCGCCTGGAAGATCGGCACGAAGTCGAGCTTGCCGAAGCCCGGTCCTTGCGAATTGGGATCGTTCGCGTGCACGTGGGCGAGCAGCGCCGCGTTTTCGCGCAGCAGTTGGGGGATGGGGTTCGCCTCGGTCGACATGGCCCGGCAGTCGAGGATCAGCCGGCATCGGGGCGAATCGACCTGCCGGATCACGGCGACCGCCTCGGCTGCCGTGCGGAGGAAGGTGGTCGTCTTCGGCGACAGGGGCTCGAGGGCGAGCGTCGTGTCGGTGGCCTCGAAGGCCGGAAGCGACTCGCGGAACACCTCGACGGCGTACCCCACGGCCTCGTCGCGGCTGACGCCGGGCAGCAGGTCGCGCTGCTGGGGCGATCCGAACACGAGCACCTTGCCGCCGAGGTCGGCGCAGAACCGGGCCAGCTCGCCCAGGTATTCGACCGTCTTGCGCCGCACGTCGCGGTCGGGGCTGGTAAGGTGAAAGCCCTTGGTTCTCGCCAGCAGCCAGTGGAGGCCGACCACTTCGAGGCCGGCCTGCTCGGCCTGGCGACGGATCTGACGCCGCTTTTCGGCCGACACGTCGGTGACGAAATCGGAGACCGTAAACGGCGCGATCTCAACGCCCTCGTAACCACACTCGGCCGAAAAGGCGAACGCCTTTTCGAACGGCCAGTCGCCGAAGGTCTCGTTGCAGATGGCGAAGCGTCCGCGGAAGCCCTTCTTCTCGGCGGCCGACAGTGTGTGCGTTCCGGCCCAGGCGGCGGCCGCGCCCATGGCGCTGCGTTGAAGGAATCGGCGACGTGTGAGACTCGACATGGGGTTCTCCTGCTCGCTGACCGGTTGCGTCGGACCTTCGCACCGGCGCGGCCCGTGCCGCCCGGCGTTCTTCAATTCTAACAAGCCGACGCACGCCTCGGCCACCGCCTTCGCCCGACGCCCGCGATTTGCCGGGGAATTGACAGGGCCGCCGGACCGGGTATCCTCGTACTCGGACGCCGCCGCGTCGCGGTTGCGTGATCGGCGACCCCTCGAATCACGAGCATCGGAGCCATAGCATGACGATCTCGCTGCCCGGGACGATTCGGTGTTGGACGGCCTTGCTCGCCGTAGCGGCGGCCTCGCTCGCGCCGGCCGAAGACTGGGTCCAACTGAAGTACGACGCGCGCCGCTCGGGCGATGCACCCGATCGGGCCGTATCGACGCCCCTGAAGCTGGCCGGTGCGGTTCCCCTGAGCGACGCGATCCTCACGGCGCCCGTGGTCGCCGGCGGACGGGTTTACGCCGTCGACGGATCGGGCACCGCCTTCTGCCTCGACGCCGAGACCCTCGGCGTCGTCTGGCAAACGCCGACCGAGGGCGGCCCGGCCAACTGCAATAACGTCTCGTCGCCGGCCCTGATCGAACGATTCCTCCATTTCGGCACCACGGCCGGCGCCTATTACGTGCTCGACGCCGAGAGCGGCAAGGTCGTCAAGACGATCGCCTGTGGCGAGCCGATCTTCAGCGCCCCGGTCGTGACGGGCGAGCGGGTCTATTTCGCCACGCTGGGATCGCGCGTCTACGCGCTGGAGCCCGACGGCACGATCTGCTGGACCTGGGATTTCGTCCAGGAAGTGATGCAGTTCGAAGGCGACCGCTGGAGCGGGGCCGATTGGCTCGCCCACCACGAGGGCCGGGTCACTTGGCGCGATTCGTTCTGCTGCTCGACCGACGTGGCGGCCTTCGACAAGATGATCGTGCTGCCCGCCGGCGGGCGCACCGTGTGGATCGAGGACCTCGGCGATTCGGCCGCCCAGCGGGGCATCGGCCTGGTGCCGGCCTTTGCCGGCAGCGAGTACCCCGCCACGTTCGGGCAGAGCATCGGCGAAGACGGGGCCGTCTACCGACAATGGCACCGGCGCGACAACGCGGGTCGGGTCGAGATCCTCCGGCTCCGCGACGGCCAGGTCGAGACCGATTTCGTCCCCGGCACCCAAACGGCCATCAATCTGCCCGGGCTGCTGAGCTTCTGCTCGGTGAGCTTGCGCGGGCGCGACGTGTACCGTTGCCGTCCCGAGATGGGCTTTGGATTCTGCAGGCACGCGCCCGATGCCGACGGCCCCCAGCATTTGGGCGGTTACCCCTCGATCGCCTCGCCCGTCCTGCTTCGCGACCATGCGGTCTACGGCGGGCTGGACGGCAAGCTCTACGTGGTGCCCCTGTCGGGCGAGGGCGGCGCGTGGTCGTTCGCCACGGCGTTCGGGTGCCCCATCTCGGCCCCGGCCTGCGTCGCCGACGGCCGCGTCTATTTCGGCTGCGAGGACGGGTATCTCTACGTCCTCGGGCCCGAAGGCAAGGCGGCCCGGCCTTCCAAGGACCTGGAAGTGTGGAAGATCCGAAACCCCCTCTCGAGCAAGCTCGCCGACGCGAAGTACGACTGGTTCACGAACCACGCCGATTTCGGCAACACGAACGCCAACGACCAGGGCGTCGAGCCGCCCTTCCGGATCCGGTGGATTCGCCGCTACGAGGGCACGTTCAAGCACCTGCCCGTCTGTGGCGGAGGACGCATGTACACGCACACCTCCGAGGGCCAGATCTTCGCCGTCGAGCAAGAGACGGGCCGGCTCCTCTGGCGGCGCTACTATCCCGACGTGTATCTCTCCTTTACCGCGCCGCTCTACCAGAACGAGCGCCTGCTGCTGCCCCAGGCGGGTATGAAGAAGTCGATGCTGCGCTGCTTCGACGCGGCAAACGGCGACCTGCTCTGGGAAACGCCCTTCTCGGGCTCGCCGAGCTGGAGCCGCCAGGCGCCCCCGGTCGTGGTCGACGACCTGGCCATCTACGCGTTCGGGTCGGGCAAGTACGCCCCCCAAGGAACCGAAAAAGCCTACGTCCACAAAGACGCGCCCCAGCCCGACCCCGGCGGCGCCGAGATCATGAGCTGGATCTACACCCACAACAACCCCTACTATCCCAAGGACAATCTCCCGATCATCAAGGCGTGGAACGTCGAGACCGGCCGGGAGGTGTGGAGCCGCGATTTCGCCCAGCTCGGGTCGGGGGGCAACGACTGCGGCCTGTGCCTGATGGACGGCACGCTTTACTACTCGACCTTTTTCGGCTACGCCCCCGAGCGCCGCGGCACGCCCGGCGCGCGCGGCGTGACCGCCGCCCTCGATCCACGCACCGGCAAAGTGCTCTGGTCGACGACCGACTATTACGTCACGGCCGGGTGCACGATCTCGGGCAAAGACGGCCGCCTCTACCTGGGCGGCTACAACCGGCCCCACGAGGGCACCGACGACCGCTACGTCTGGTGCCTCGACGCGCGCGACGGCTCCCTCGTCTGGCAGTCGGAGCCGGTCGCGTCGGCCGTCAACGTGATCACCATCGGCGAGAACTACATCTTCAGCAACGCCTCGGGCCGCGACGGCCACGTGCTCGACAAGGCGACCGGCAAGATCCTCTCGCGCTTCAACTTCAAGTACGCCTGCACCCGGTTCACCTTCTCCGAGCCCTACGTGATGGGCGCCAATATGGACATGATCGACCTCACGCAAGACAACAAGCTGGTGATTACGGGCCCGGCGATCGACAGCCGCGAGTGCGTGGGCGGCGTCGTGTCGAACGGCCGCATCTTCTACACCTCCCAGGCCAGCGGCCTGCAAACCTCGCTCGCCTACGGCGACGAGGCCGCGGCCGCGCCCGCGCCGTGGACGGCCGGCGCCTCGCCGTGAAACGGCGCGCGCCGTCGCATCGGCGCCAAGCCGCCCGGCCCCGCAGCGTTCACGGGCGATCGGTCTGGCCGGCGGCGGGCTCGGGCTGCAGTTCGTCGCGCTCGCCCCCGCGCATCCGGAGCCCCGGCTTCTCAAGGGTCACCGTGGTGCAGGGGGCGACCGGGCGGGTAATCCAGACGCTCGATCCGATCACCGCGTCGTGCCCGATGACCGTCTGCCCGCCCAGGATCGTGGCGTTCGCGTAGATCACCACGCGGTCTTCGATCGTGGGATGGCGCTTCTGCCCGCGCACCAGGTTGCCCTCGGCGTCAGTCGGGAAGCTCAGCGCCCCGAGCGTGACGCCCTGGTAGAGCTTCACCCAATCGCCGATCTCGCAGGTTTCGCCGATGACCACGCCCGTGCCGTGGTCGATGAAAAAGTGCCGGCCGATCTTCGCGCCGGGATGGATGTCGATGCCGGTCCGGCCGTGAGCCCACTCGGTCATCATGCGGGGAATCAGCGGCACGCCAAGTTCGTGAAGCCAATGGGCCAACCGGTACACCGTGACCGCCTCGAACCCCGGATAGCAGAAGATCACCTCGTCGAGCGACTTGCAGGCCGGGTCGCCCGCGTGGGCCGCCTCGACGTCCATGGCCAGCTCGCGGCGCAGATCGGGCAACCGTTCGAGAAACGCGAGGGTCTTAGCCTGCCCCAGGGCCTCGTAGTGGGCCCGCTGCTGCGGATCGCACCGGGTGTCGTCGCCGGCGCCGTGGCACAGGGCCCGGGCGATCTGCGAGGTGAGCCGATCGTGGAGCCGGTCGACCAGGTCGCCCACGTGGTACGTGACGTTCCCGAGATGCAAATGATCGCGGCGCCGATAGCCGGGGTAGAGAATCTCTTTCAGGTCCTCGGTCGCGGCGATGATCGTCTCGTAGCTGGGCAACGGGCAGTGGCCCAGATGATTGATCGTGCTGATCTCGCAATAGGTCTTGACGATGCGGTCGGTGAGCTGCGGCAGGCTCTCTTTGAGTCGGAAGTCGGAAGCCATGATGCGCTCCTGGCGAACGGGCGGGACGCAAACACCACGCGCAGTACGAAGTCGCGAGGGCTTGCCGGCAGAATCGAACGGGAGTGGGCAGAGAGGGGTCGAGTCCGGTCTCAGACCGGACAGAGGCAGCGACGGACGCGACGACCGCTCGTGGTCATGGATCAAGAGACTCCCGATTTGCCTCGCTCGAAGCGAATCCTAGGCGCGCAGCCGCTCGAAATCAAGCCGCCTGCTCTACTATTCGGCCCGGCGCCGGGGCGAGTTGAGGCGAAGTGCCGCCACCGGCTCGGTGGGTCTCCGCCAACCGCGAAGGTGCCGGACCGCCCGGGCTAGTCTTCTTCTTCCTCGAGCTTGGTCTGCTGGATGATCTCCTGCTGGACATTGCCGGGCACGACGTCGTAGTGGCTGAACTCGATCGCGTAGCTGCCCTGGCCGCCGGTCATGCTCGAAAGGCTCCGCGCGTAGGTGGTCACCTCGGCCAGCGGGACCTCGGCGGTGACGGTCTGCATGCCGCCGCCGGCCGAGTCCATCCCCAGGGGGCGTCCGCGACGCCCCGAAAGGTCGCTGTTGACGTCGCCCACCTTGTCGCTGGGCACGGTGACCTCGAGGCGCACGATGGGCTCCAGCAGCGCGGGCCTGGCCTGCTGGAACACGTTGCGAAAGGCCATCGAGGCGGCCGTCTTGAACGCCTGCTCCGAGCTGTCGACGGGGTGGTGCTTGCCGAAGTGGACCTCGACGCACACGTCCTGCACGCGGTATCCGGCGATCACCCCGCGATCGATCCGCTCCTTGAAGCCCTTTTCGACGGCCGGCATGAAGTTACCGGGGATGGTCGCCCCCACGATCGAGTCGATCCAGAGGAAGTTGTTCGCCGGGTCGTAATGGAACTCCTTCATCTGGGGGAACCGTGCCTTGGTGGCAAACTCCTCGACGTTGACGTTCTTGGGCAGGGGCCACATGCGGATGTGCACCTCGCCGAACTGCCCGCGCCCGCCCGACTGCTTCTTGTGGCGGTAGCTTCCCTCGGCCGGCGCCTGGATCGTCTCGCGGTAGGGGATCTTGGGCTCCTTGGTCTCGACCTCGACCTTGTCGCGCCGCTTCAAGCGCTCGAGGATGATCTGCAGGTGCAGTTCGCTGGTGCCCGTGATGACCATCTCCTTGGTCTGGGCATCGCGATCGAGCCGGAAGGTCGAGTCTTCCTGGCAGATCTTGGCCAGCGCGCCGGAGAGCTTCGCCTCGTCGCCGCGGCTCTTGGGCGTGGCCGCCAGCCCGACCATGGGCGTGGGGAACGCGATCGGCGGCATGGCCGCCTCGCCCAGCGTGCTGCCCGTGACCAGCTCTTCGACCTTGGTGACCGCCACGATGCCGCCGGGCCCCACCTCGTCGACCGGCTCGGTGTCGTCGGCCTGGACGTGCAGCAACTGGGCGATCTTGACCCCCTTGCGAACGCCCACGACCGGCACCGTCGTATCCTTCGACAGCGTGCCCGAATAAACCCGGATGAAACTCAGCTTCTGCACGAACGGGTCGATGCGCGTCTTGAAGACCTGGGCCACCAGCGGTCCGGCCGGGTCGGGCCGGACCTCGCACTCCTCGCCGTCGGCCTTCGTGGCCGTGCGGCGCACCTTGTCGGGCGGCAGGGCGCACATGGCCATCGCGTCGAGCAGCTCGGTCAAGCCCGCGCCGGTCTTTCCCGACACGCACACGATCGGAATCAGGCTGCCCTCGGCCACCGCTTGAACGATCAGCGGCGCAAGCTCCTCGTCGGTGGGCAGGGTGCCCTCCAAGAAACGCTCCATCACCTCCTCGTCGGCCATCACGATCGACTCCATGAGCGATTCGTGGATCTCGGCCGGATCGACGAGGGCCCCGCCCGTTTCGGCGGAGGGCTTCACGGTGCCGGCCACGCCGCGGAAATCGGCCCCCTGCCCCAGAGGAACGTTCAAAAGCACGCACTCGTTGCCGAACACCTCCTGGATGCTCGCGATCAGCCCCGCGAAGTCGATGTTGTCGGAATCCATCTTGCCCACGACGATCATCCGGCCCAGGCCCGCCTTGCCGGCCTCGGCGAATACCCGCCGGGTGTTCACCTCGATGCCCGCCTGGGCGTTGATCATGATCGCCGCCGTGTCGACGCCCCGCAGCGCGCCGATCGTCTGGCCGATGAAGTCGGGGTAGCCGGGCGTGTCGATCAGGTGGAAGTGCCTCCCGGCGTGGTCGAAGTGGACGACGCTGGCCTCGATCGAGTACTTGTGGTGCTTCTCTTCCTCGTCGAAGTCGCAGATGCTTGTGCCGTCGTCGACGCTCGCCTGCCGGTTCAACGTGCCCGTCGAGGTCAAGATCTTGTCGACCAGCGTGGTCTTGCCGGCCCCACCATGCCCACACAGCGCGACGTTGCGAATCTCCCCGACCTGATACTTTGTCATGGAAACCGTCCTTTGACCCGTGGTCCTGCTTGCCGGCCGCCGAAACGCCGCTTCGCGCGTCGCAGCGCGTTCCGCCGCGGCCCCCGAATTGCTACTGCCCCCTGCCCGCGCGAATCGCCTCGGGCAGAGTCAAGGTACCCTCGTAAAACGCCCTGCCGATAATACAGCCGGCCATGGGCACGGCCGCCAGCCGGGCGACGTCGTCGCGCGTCGCCACGCCGCCCGACGCCACCACGGGCACGTCGACCGCCGATTGCATCGCCGCCATGGCGGGCACGTTCGGACCGGTCAGCATCCCGTCCGTGGCAATGTCGGTGTACACGATCGCCGCCAACGGTTCGCCCGCGAACTGGCGGGCCAGCTCGACCGCGTCGGTCCGGCTCGTCTCGAGCCAACCCTCCGCGGCCACGTGCCCGTCGCGCGCGTCGATGCCCAAGACCAGCCGGCCGGGATACGCGCGGCACATCGCGCGGAACCAGTCGGGCTGCTTCAACGCCAACGTGCCGATCACCAGCCGGGCCAACCCCAGGTCGAGCAACCGGCCGATCGTCGCCTCAGAGCGAATTCCACCCCCCAACTCGCAGGGGACGTTCGCCGCCCCGATAATCGCCTCGACGCTCGCCAGATTGCGAGGCTCCCCGTCGCGGGCCCCGTCGAGATCGACCAGATGCAGACACTCGGCACCCAAGCCCACCCAATGGCGGGCCATCGCGGCCGGGTCGTCGCCAAAGACCGTCTCGCGCCCATAGTCTCCCTGCTGAAGACGGACGCATTTCCCCCCGCGAAGATCAATTGCCGGCCAGATCCGCACCTGGGCACTTCTCCTACGGAGCCACCTGAACCGATGGCAAAACACGTAATATCGCAGACACCGCGCGCTCCTGCAAGGGCGAGGTGCGAATCCGATCCAGCAAGTTCTGAAGGCTGCGACGCCGCACTTGCCGGCCGCGACTTGCGGTGCGACCGTCCCGGCTGCATCGACGACAAAAGGGCGCGGCGACCGAGGTGCGGGAGAACCGCCCGCACCGCGAAACCGGCCAACCAGCGCAATCCGGCTATCGGAGGTCCCCCCCGTCGGCCAGCTTCCACGTCTCCCCCCCGTCGGGCGACATCATCAGCGCCCGGCGGCTGCCGCGATGGTCGTTCCGGTAGAACCAGAGGGTCGACCAGTAGTCGTACGAGAGGAACAGGCGGCCCGCGTGGTCGATCGTCAGACGATGATAGAACACGCTGTACTCCGAAAAAGGCGGCACGATGAGCACCCGCGGCGCTTCCCACGGCTTCCCGGCGGGCTTGCGCTGGTAGGCCAGGGTGGCATAGTGGCTCAACGGGAAGGGCTCGGCCCCGCGCCACCACAGTCGGTAGACCAGGTGAAGCGCGTCGTCGGGCCCGCATACCATGCCGATGTACGTCTGGCTCAGCCCCTCGCCCACGGGTTCGGCGTCGGTCCAGCCCGAATGGGCATCGTTCGGCTCGAGCGACCGGGCGTACGGGAACGGCTGCCCGTGCGTGCCCGCCAGCGCGTGCAGGTACCCCCGGCTGTCCATCGTGATGCTCGGCGAATTGTGCACGTCGTTGGGCGGCGCGCCATAGCCCACCAGGGCGGGGTGGCCCAGGGTCTTGGTTCGGCGGTCGTACGTGGCCACGTACGTGGGCACGCCGGGCACCTTGACCCCCGGATCGGTCGCCTCGCCCCAGATCACGTGCACCTTCGAGCCGCGCGACACCACCGAGGCGGGAATGCCCGAGTGGGCCGACAGGCCGATGCACTGCGTCGACACCAGAACCGGCTCACCCAGCGACACGCCGCCGTCGACCTTCTCGGGCACGAACAGTTCGAGGTCGTTCACCCGGCGCCACCGAAGCCGCGAGTCGGCGTCGGAGGCGGTTTGCGTGTACCGGAGGATCGGGGGCGGCCCCTCGGGCACGTTGTGGCCCGAGAACTGCTCGATGTCGAACGTCCGGGAACGTCCCGCCCGGCTGGGGATCGCGTAGGCCGAGAACGACTTCGCCCCGTCGGTCGAGTGGAGCAGCGCGGCCTGCCGGCCCGACGTGGCCACGAGGTACACGCCGCCGTCGCGGTCGAAGGCGACCTTGCTCGATGCCGCGCCGAACGACCGCCCTTCGAGTTCGGCGTCGCGCGATCGGACCGCGGTGCGAAGGCCGGTCGTGACCCACGCGTCGCCGTTCCACGAGGTCACGCCGCCCCGCGTCATCGTGGAGGGCCGATTGTCCGGCGCGAAATACATCTGGTTCTCGACCGGGTAATCGGGCCGATAGCCGAACTGCTCGTTCTCGTGGCGGTACGGCTCGAGCACCAGGGGCATCGCGAGGGGCCGGGTCGCCGGGGCCACGCCCTCGCGCACCGTAAGCGTCGAATAGGTCGAAAACTCGGCATCCTCGACCGGCGTGGCCCGCACGTGGCACTCGCTCGTCGCGCCCTGCGCGGGCACGGTGTAGCGCACCGTCACCTCGGTCGCCCGCTTCGCCCGCAACGTGACTCGCTCGGCCGACAGGCGGGCCGGCCACGGGCTGCCGGGGAACTCGATCGAAAGCTCGATCGTCCGCTCCCGGTCGGAGTTGTTGTGCACCTCGAAGGCCGCCTCGCCCTGCTCGCCCGCTCGCCCGTAAACCGTCTTGCCATAGGGAGTCAGCAGCCAGCGATACTCCAGGAGCGAAAAGTGCGACGACGGCTCGGGAGTCCAACAGCACACGTCGGGGCACAGGTCGCTCGACTCCCAGCGCGTGAGGCCGTCGACGTGGATCGTGCCCTGGCACGCGGGCAGGTGCAGGCGCCAGGGGACCGCGTCGCGGTTCGCGCCGGCCGGAAACGCGTGCGAGGCCCGGCCGCTCGAATCGACCTTCAGCGTCGCGACGAGGGTTCCCTTGGCGTCGTACATCGAAAGCGGCCCGGCGTCCGACGCGCCGGTAATCTCCACGTCGAACGCGCCCCGGCGCGGAAGGAAGCACACGTCGCCGGGCCGATCGAGCCCGGCCAGCACGATCGGCTCCTGGTGACGTTCGTCGCGGTGGCCCCGGGCCGTCTCGATGAGATAACGGGGGCAGTTTGTGCGGAACCCCCAAAACACCTCGTCGCCGTAGCGGTCTTGCGACACGCTTACGTTCAGCCCGTAAACGCCCTTGCGATCGACGCGGGCCGAAAGGCGCGCCCGCTGGACGGGTCCCAGCCCGCCGCCCCGCGGCCGGCCGTCGTCGGGGAGGGTGGCTTCCTGGAGCACCTTTCGATCGGGCCCCACGAGCAGGACCCGCATCTCGGCGGGCCGGCCCGAGCGGTTGCGATCGCGTTTGACCAGGTCGACGACCAGTTCGCCCGGCTCGGCCAGAAAGTAGGCCCCGCCCAACCCGCCCATGGCGATCGGCACGTCGGGCCAGTCGGCCTCGCCGCCCGGGGCCGGCTCGGCCCCGCGCGCAAGGCTCGATGCCAGCCCAATCAGCAGCAGAACAGCAGTTACGGCGATCGTTCGGTTCATCGAGGTGCTCCTTGGTGTTTGGCCGTCACGCGGCCGATAGGTCGCTTCGCGCTTGAGTTCATCGCGGAGACTGCCCGCCGGCCCGCGTTCGGAACTCCCATCGCGCGGTGCGCCCGATCGTGCGTTGCCGTGCAGGCGTCTCAACGACGCCATCGTAACCGAACGCTCCACCCGGCACGACCCCCGATGCGCCCATTGCGAGCCAGCGCGGCAGTTTTTGCCGAGGGAGACTTGACACGCCTCGCCCGAGTGGTACGCTGACGGTCGGTGCGGCCCTTTCCCGCGTGCATTTGCCGCGCATTCGTCCGACGCGCCGGGTTGGTCGCCGGTGGTTTTCGGTCGTGAGTCGTTTCGCCAATACTCGCGCTCGCGCCCCCCCGCGGCAGCGTTTTTCGCCGCGAGGCCGCGTGCAGCTTCCGCGGGAGGACGGCGACTTGTCGCGGCTGGTCGCTTGAAGGTTGATTGAGGCGCGGGGCGAGATGAGCGTGGCGTGGATCTACGCAGTGATCGCTTGCCTGTTCCTCGCGGGCGTGTTGCTCGCGTTCGCGCTGGCCAGAATGACGGCACGATTCTTCTCTTGGCTTGGCGATGCCCTCGATCCCCACGGCAGCGCACTACGTTCGGGGAAAAGAGGACGACGACGAATATGGACGACACCCGACGTCTTTACACCGACCTGGCGTGGCTGTGGCCGATGTGGGGCGATGCGGCTACGGAGTACGCCCACTATTGCCGGCACGTCACGGGTCTGATCCAACAGTATGCACGGCGTCCGGCAGAGACCTTGCTCGACATCGGGTGCGGGGGCGGCAAGAACGTCCTCAATCTGAAGCGGCAGTTCCATGTGACGGGCGTGGATCGGAGTCCCGCCATGCTCGCGCAGGCCAGGGCGCTGAACCCGGAGTGCACCTTCGTTCACGGCGATATGCGCACGTTCCGACTCGACAGGGCCTTCGATGCGGTTCTGATGGACGACGCCATATCCTGCATGAGTTGCGTCGATGACTTCGTCGCGGCATTCCGCGCCGCGCATGCCCACCTGAAGCCCGGCGGTGTCCTGATCGCGACTCCGGACGTCACGACGGAGACGTTCCAGCAGAACAAGACCGTCGCCACCCCGGCCACGCAGAAAGGCACACGCGACGGGCTCGACGTCGTGTTCATCGAGAATTCCTATGACCCCGACCCCACGGATGAGCGGTATGAGACGACGGTCGTGTACCTCATCCGCGACCAGGGCCGCCTTCGGATTGAGACGGATCACTGGACCATGGGTCTTTTCTCCCTGGACACCTGGCGGCGTGTATTGCGCGACGCCGGTTTCGAGGTGCATCAGGAACGGTACGTTGCCGGCGCGGACGAATACCCGGTGTTCGCCTGCGTGAAAACGGCATAGGAGCCGCGCCGGCCGGCCGAGGGCCGGGCGGGCGGCGGTGGTCCGATCGTGGATCCTCCGGAGAGAGGGCCGGTGGGGGCGCGCCTTCGCCGGTTGTTGACCCCGTTGCTGGTTCTTGCCCACCAAAAACCCGGGCGCTAGAATTCCTCGGATCGCCCACCACGCGGATTCTTGTCGGGGCGCGATCTCCGTGTTCCCTCGATTCATTTCCCGCGCTGCGGGGGGGTGGAGAGATGTCTGTCATCAGAGATTCCGTCGGAAGAAGGGGTCGAAACCGACGACCGGACGTCTTCACGATCGAAACTCTTCTTCACAAGAACGGTTACTTGGGAATTCGCCCGAATCGGAGGTACGACAATCGCACTCTCCGAGCGATCCGTGCGTTTCAGGGTTCGTTCATGAGGGAGCCCTCCGGGCTCATCGAACCCGACAGCGAGTCGGAGAAACGACTCGTTGCACTCAATCCGGTCGCCACCGCGGTTTCGACGTTCACGGGATGGATGGAAATCGCTTCTGGAGGCCGCGTTTCGAGCGGGGCGGT
>Ga0334892_1000887_pt1 | contig 30284 bp, 15 predicted proteins | sample GraSluR3_MG_4_FD_207213 | JGI IMG/M metagenome (GOLD analysis project Ga0334892, IMG submission 207213) | Sludge microbial communities from methane-producing bioreactor in Wageningen University, Netherlands - Granular Sludge_15_04-R3 | ecosystem: Engineered > Bioreactor > Anaerobic >...
CCAGTTTGCAGCATACACCACATCACGCAACTTCTCAAGCTCAACGGCATTCAGCATTGTACAGCCGATTGTTGCCACCGACGCTACCGTAAGGCTGACAAACACTTTTGCTTATAACGACTTCTACACAAAAAGAGAGGTTCCGACATTGTATGAGAGTACTACCAAAGGATTTGACAACAGGCTTAGTCTCAGACTCGATCAGCCTATCTTCACCTATAACCGTACAAAACTGACACTGAAGGAGCTTGAGTTCAATCTCGAGAATACCCAGATATCACATGCACTGTCGCGGATGCAGCTTGAGAGACAGGTAACACAGGCATTCTATGCAGTTTACCAGCAGCAGCAAAGCCTCGAGATATCTCTCAACGCCTACAAGAACATGCAGGAGAGCTACGAAATCACACGTGCCAAGGCTGAAGCAGGCCTGGCTGCTGATGTAGAGCTTTATCAGGCAGAACTCAACCTGGCAAATTCAAGGTCTGACTACGAAAACAGACTCGTGAGCCTGGAGAATATTAAAGATGACTTCAAGATACTCGTCGGGATGAGCCTTTTCGATGATTTCATGGTAATACCAGACATCTCTGTTGACACGATATCAATAGATATAGGCTTCGCCATCGATCAGGGAATGAAAAACAGGCTTGAACTCAGGCAGAGGCAGATATCTGTTGAGACATCACAGTTTGATCTGATACGCACTATGGCCCTGAATGAGTTCAGGGGTTCAATAGGACTCACAGTCGGACTTACAGGAGATGATGAGAACTTATTTAACGTTTATGAAAATCCAAATTCCAATCAGTCTGTATCTCTGAGCCTTACGATACCTCTCTGGGACTGGGGCGAGAAAAAGTCAAGGATCAAAGCCACTGAGGCCTCAATAGAAACGCAGCAGATTGCATATGAAGATGAAGAGAACAATATCGTTCTAAGTATAAGAAAGGTGTACAGGAACCTTCTAAACCTCAGAAACCAGATAGAAATAGCCAGTCAATCGTCTGTAAATGCTAACCTGACTTACCAGATTAACCTTGAGAAATACCGTAATGGTGACCTGACAGGCATAGATCTCAACAGGTTCCAGGAACAGCTCTCACAGGCCCAGATATCGTATACTAACGCACTGATAAGCTACAAGCTTGAACTACTTAACCTGAAAATACAGACACTATACGATTTCGAAAAAGGAGAGCCTATAGCTCCCATGTCAAATTACCAATAACAAGCAAATAATAATCAGAAGATAAAATGAAAAGACTTATTTACATTTCACTGGCCGCTCTGATTTTTGCAGCAGGCTGCCGTCAACAGGAACAGAGACTCCAGGCTGATGTTGAAGTTCCTGTGGGAGTTACAGATGTAACCCGCAAATCTATTGAAGAGATCATCTCCACCACAGGTACTGTGTATCCCAAGGGCGTTATTGAATTAAGATCGAGAATATCGGCAACATACTATCTTGAAAGGAATCCGCGCACCGGTCGTCAGTGGCAGATGGGAGACAGGGTAATGGCCGGTGATGTTATTGCGAGGTTCGAAGACAGGGAGTTTATTAATTCAGTGAGACTTGAAGCTCAGGAACTAAATCTGGAACTGGCTGAAAGCGAACTCCAGAAACAGGAGTCGCTTTACGAAAAAGGCGGCGTAACACTCAGGGAGCTGAATAATGCAAGGGTAAGCTTTATAAATGCTAAGTACAGCCTCGAAAGTGCAAGACTGCAGATGGAAAGAATGCAGATAATCTCAACCATAGAAGGAGTGATTGTGGACCTCCCCTACTACACCCCGGGAACACAAATAGAGACCAACGCTGTAATAGTGAAGATAATGGATTATAAGACCATGTATATGGATGTCAAAATACCTGAGAAGTACCTGGGAACGATCGTTAAGGGCCAGCCGGCAAAACTTACCAATTACACTATCCCCAACGACACAATTGCTGCGGCTGTTACCCAGACATCTCCTGCAATTGACTCTGAATCGAGAACATTCAAAGGCATTATAACCGCTGATAACAACAACTATCTGCTTCGTCCCGGCATGTTCGTTAAGGCTGATATAGTTGTTAACCGCAAGGATTCAGTTATAGTTATTCCAAAAGAGATTATTCTCTCACGTCAGAGAGGAAAAACAGTTTATGTTGTAACCCAGGGCAGAGCAACGGAAAGGGTTATCCTGACCGGCCTGGAAACAAATACTGAGGTGGAGGTCCTGAGGGGATTGAACGTTGATGAACGCCTGATTACATCAGGGTATGAAACACTGGGGCCCAACACCAGGGTTCAAATTATAAGATAGTACTATGAACAAGCTAGCCAGATTCTCAGTCAACTACCCGGTAACAATAATGATGCTGGTATTGGGTATTATTCTCCTGGGAATTATCTCGTTCGGGAAACTGGGCACTGACCTTTTTCCCGACTTAAACAACCCTAAGATCTATATAGAGATTAAGGCAGGTGAAAGGCCTCCTGAAGAGATGGAAAAACAATTCGTCGACCAGATTGAATCTATTTCCATGCGTCAGAAGGACGTTGTTCAGGTCTCCTCAGTCAGTGAAGTCGGAACCGCGAGTATCATTATAGAGTATAAATGGAACAAGGATATGGACGAGGCATTCCTTGACATCCAGAAAGACCTTAACACTTTCGGTCAGAACAGTTCGGTTGAAGAGATTTCTATTACTCAGTATGACCCCAATGCAGCTCCTGTAATGGTTGTCGCCCTCAGACACAACACCATGACCAACATGGATGAGCTGAGGAAGATTTCAGAAAACTACATAAGGAATGAACTGGTAAGGCTCGATGGTATAGCCGATGTCAAACTTACAGGAAAAGAGGAGAGTGAGGTTGTAATAGAGACCAGCAGGTTTCTTCTTGACTCCTACGGAATCACAGCTGATGCTATTGCATCGCAGATAGCCAGCTATAACCGTAACGTTTCTGGTGGTTCTATTGTTGACATGGGGACTCAGTATACCGTAAAGGGTGTAAGTGTTCTAACAGGCATTGAGGATCTCGCAAATATCATAGTAGGGTTCAAGCAGGCAGGTGCAGCTTCAGGCACATCTTCTTCTGTGGCATCGGCAATCGCAGCTGACGCCAGGGTGCCCGTATACCTCCGCGACGTAGCCACAATCACAATGCAGAATAAGGATCCTGAGAACATTGTGATGCTCAACGGCGAGAGAGCCATAGGCCTTTCGATATACAAAGAGCCCAGGTTCAATACCGTTAAAGCTGTCAATAATCTCTATACAGCTCTTACCTCATTAAGAAGGGCGCTGCCTGGGTATGAATTTACAGTAGTTCAGGACCAGGGTGAGTATATCGACAAGTCTATCGGAGAGGTGCAGAAAACTGCATTGTTCGGAATACTGCTGGCAGTTTTTGTTCTCTTTATCTTCCTGAGAAGGATAGGAACCACACTGGTTGTCGTTGTTGCAATACCAATTTCAATAATTGCAACATTTAACCTTATGTACTTCAACGACCTGAGCATAAACATAATGACCCTGGGCGGACTGGCCCTCGGAGCCGGAATGCTCGTCGACAACGCAATTGTGGTTCTGGAGAATATATTCAGAATCAAAGAGAGCGGTGTTACCTTCCGGGAAGCAGCTGTTGAGGGAACGGGGCAGGTGGGCGCCGCGATAACTGCTTCTACAATAACCACAATCGTAGTCTTTCTTCCGATTGTATACCTTCACGGGGCTTCAGGGGAAATGTTCAAAGACCAGGCGTGGACAGTAGCCTTTTCACTGATCTCCTCGCTTTTCGTAGCCATGCTGGTTATACCATCGTTAGTGGCTCATCTTTTCCGTGACAAGGAGTCGGTGAAAAAAGAACCGCGCTCAGTAAAAATTACATGGTACTCAAAGAGTCTTGAAAAGATACTCAATGCCAGAAAAACTGTAATATTACTCTCTGTTGTCCTGCTTGCTGTAACGGCATTTGTTCTGCCCAGGATTGGTAGTGAATTCATGCCGCGGGCCGAATCACCGGAGTTTACAATGGAACTTACCCTGCCTGAAGGTTCTACCCTCGACCTTACTGCCAGCACGGTCAGGAATACAGAAAACGTTGTCAGGAGCCTCCTGGGAGAGGATGTCGAAATGATATACAGCCAGGCCGGAGGCTCGACAGGAAGCTCTCTCTCCTCAACAAGCACTATAAGAAGTGAGAATCAGGCAACTGTCAAGGTTTTCCTTTCAACGACACTTGCATCGCGAACCGAAAGCGCCATAGCAATCGTTGAAGAGTATTTCCGCCAGGTGCCTGACCTGAATATAGCCTTCCGCAGGGAGGAATCGGCCGTACAGACGACCCTGGGCACAAACGAAGCCCCGTTCGTTGCAGAGGTCAGAGGCAAGGACTTTGAAGAAATAGAGCGAATAATCAACGAAGCAAAAGGCCTCCTCGGAAGCAATGAATATATTTATAACCTGACTACATCACTTGATGAGGGAACACCCGAGGTAAACATTGTCATTGACCGGTTTAAGACAGGCTACTACAATCTTAATGTAAATACCGTTACCAGCCAGATAAGGAGTTATCTGAGCGGTGCAGAAGCCGGTTCCTTCGAAAAAGAAGGAGAAATAAAAGACATAACTATCAAGCTTGGAGATGTCTCACTTACCGACCTTGAGAATATAATAATAACTGCAGGGAACGTACGATTCCCCCTCAGCACGATCGCCAGAGTTGAGACCTCAACAACACCCAGACAGGTTACCAGGAAAAACCAGAGCCGCACCGGCTACATATATGCAATGGTAAGAAAAGGAAAGCCCTTCGACCATATCGTCAGGGATGCGGAAGAACTGCTCTCATCAATAGTGATACCTACTGACTACAGAATTGAAATCACCGGAGAAGAACTCAAAAGGAAGGAATCAATGTCAAATCTCACATTCGCACTTATCCTTTCAATTGTTCTCGTTTATATGGTAATGGCATCACAATTCGAGTCGCTGGTCCATCCTTTTACCATCCTGCTCACAATACCCCTTGCCGGCATAGGTACGGTATGGACTTTCTTCATACTGGGACGATCATTCAATATGATGGCATACATAGGACTTATAATGCTGGCAGGGATTGCCGTCAACAACTCGATAATACTGGTTGACCGTATTAACCAGTTGCGGGCGGCAGGACTCGCCCGTAAGATGGCAATTATTGAAGCCGGGTCTCAGAGAATACGACCGATACTAATGACGAGTATTACCACAATACTGGCCCTATTACCCCTTACCATAGGCTTCGGAGAGAGTGCATCACTGCGCTCGCCCATGGCCCTGGCCGTTATCGGGGGACTGGTTACTTCGACTATACTGACACTGGTAGTAATCCCTTGCGTATACTGGGCTCTCGATTCATTAAAGGATATGATAACTGGTAAACGCAGTGAACAGGATTACACGATTTAAAAGGTTAACAGATCGCATAGAATGGATTTTATAATAAAGAGGAAGACGCTAATCTCGATGCTTTTCATCGGGCTCACCCTGCTCGGCTATGTCTCATACAAGAGACTTGCGGTGGAGCTCTTCCCAAATGCCCAGCTTCCGACACTTATCGTTCAGGTCACCTCCACCCTGCAAATGGACCCTAACTACATTGAATCTCAGGCGGTGATACCGCTCGAAGGGGCTATAGGCACTCTCGAGGGAATAGAGAAAATCGAATCAACTGTCACATCACGTAACGGCACCATTCTTATCTATTACAGCAACAGGGCCAATATGAAGTTCGCCAACCTGAAGCTTCAGGAGAAGATAGCAATGGTACGAAATACCATACCTGAAGAGTTCAGGGTTAACGTCACCAGGGTTGACCTCGAAATGGCAACAAGCCAGTTCATGCAATTACAGGTAAGGGGAACCGGGGGCATTGACCGCTTAAGGAACATTGCCGACCGCGATATTATGCCTGTTTTTGAAAGCATCGACGGCATTGCCGGTGTAGACGTATCGGGCGGACAGCAGAGCTCAGTCGAAATTGTCATCAACGAGGAAGCCGCTAAAGCATACGGCATTGCCCTGAGCCAGGTAAGGAGCCTTATTATCTCGGGAGGCCAGGACCGCACCTTCGTCGGCAGGGCTACAGAAGGAAACAGAAAATACTACGTTACGGTATCTTCAGAATATACCGATATAACCCAACTGGCAAACCTGATCGTTAAACAGGAAGGACCGGTACTGCTAAGTGACATATCAACAATAACCTTCGGTGTCAAGGAAGTCACAAACATAAGCAGGGTAAACGGAATGGAAGCGGTAACGATATCGCTGATCAATGACAACCAGACCAATCTCATTGACCTCTCAAACAAGACCATTGCTACAATAGACCGCCTTAACGAAGAGCTGAAGCAATATGAGATCGAGATAGTGGTGCAGAACAACAATGCCGAGGTGATGGAAAAAAACATCAGCCAGATAATCAAGCTGGCCATCACCGGGGGTTTACTTGCCATTGCCATTCTATGGTTCTTTCTGAGGAACATCAGACTGGTGTCGATAATTGCTGTTTCAATACCGGTATCAGTCTACGTTGCATTCAACTTCTTCTATGCCAACGGAATATCAATTAACAGCCTTACTCTTGTCGGTATGGCACTGGCTATAGGAATGCTTATTGACAACTCAGTGGTGGTTCTGGAAAATATTTACCGGCTGGCGGGGCAGGGAAAGGAACCCGATGATGCAGTCAAAAAAGGCACAAAAGAGGTATGGAAGGCAATAATAGCAGCGACCCTGACTACTGTTACGGTCTTCCTGCCGTTTGTATTCTCTTCCAACTTTATGATTACCATAATCGGTAAAAATGTCGGTGTGTCAATTGTATCAACGCTTCTGGTATCACTATGCGTTGCGTTACTGCTTATACCGATGGGTACGCACCTGATTCTTTCGGCATCAAAAAACAACAGCTCTGAAATATTCAAGAAGCTCTCAATACATAACAGGATAATCCAGGCATATTACATGACCCTGAAGGCGAGTATGAGAAACCCGGCCGGAACCATTATCGGGTCACTCACTGTCTTCTTCGCAGCACTGCTGATAAGCCTTACGATGAGCGTCAGTGCAACCCGTGAAGTTGATACTCCAAGCTTCAGGCTCTCAGTGACCATGCCAAGCGGTACAACCCTTGATAATGCAGACATTATAGTTGCTGATATAGAATCTCGGCTTGAAGATATTCCTGAAAAACAGGATATCATCAGCCGCATTACGGAAACATCGGCAACAGTTACTGTAAACCTATCGTCTGACTGGGAGAAAAAGCTCAACCGTGAGCTTCCTGAGATAAAAAATGATATCTGGGAAAGAGTAAGAAATCTTCGGACAGCAAGCGTCTCGATGAGTGAAATGTCAGCTTCAGGTGGCTTCACATCAGGCGGTGGCGGCGGTGGCGGAATTAACCCAGGGGCAGGCTTCATGAACATGCTGGGTGTGGGTGTCCAGTCTGAACGTATCGTAATCAAGGGCCGTAACTTTGATATGATGAAACTGGTAGCAGACGATCTCAAGGCAGTTCTTGACGAGCTTGAAATAATCAGAAGCTCAAATGTTAACGTGAGGGAAAATACACCGGAAGTGCACCTGCTGTTCGATATGGAGACAATCCTTGCCAACAATATGAATCTTAACAGCATATCTACGGCACTGAGCACTTTCGGACGTGAATATGCTTCAGGAGCCACTTTCAGGCAGGGAACGGAAGAATATGATATTATACTTAAGTACGACACTCCTGAAGAGATAGCTGACCGGACCAAAACCATTGATGATCTCAGGGAACTGCCGGTAGTAGGAAGCAGTTCAAATATAAGAGAGTTGAATGATCTGGCCGATATAATATTTGCCAGGGGTCTTGGTAACATTCAGAGGGAAAACCAGGAGAAAAAAATTAACCTCACTTATTCTTTCAACACCGAGATAAATGAATCGAAAGACCTGCTGGAAGCAGCAAGGCTCGACATCGACAACGTAGTCAGGGAAATGATCATTCCTGCAGGTGTAGCAATAGAGGTAATACACGAAGAGAATGAGTTCGAAGAATTCTATTATCTTATCGGAATCGCCTTTCTGCTCATATACATGATTCTGGCCGCCGTCTTCGAATCACTTACCACTCCGGTCGTCCTGATGTTCTCTATTCCGCTGGCAGCCCTGGGTTCCCTCATAGCCCTGATACTGACCAACAACTCGATACTGAATGCAAACACACTGATGGGATTCCTTATTCTGCTGGGGGTGGTGGTGAATAATGGCATAATACTTATCGACTATACCAACCTGCTCAGAAAGCAGGGGTACAGAAGGTCACGGGCACTGATGTCGGCCGGAATTGCAAGGGTGAGGCCTATTATGATTACTGCAGCTACAACTATTGTGGCTCTGATGCCTCTGGCGCTCGGAAAGTCGGAATATGTATCTGCCATAGGTGCTGCATTTGCCATTACTGTTATCGGCGGGCTGACTCTGAGTACAATGCTGACACTAATTTTCATACCTACGTTCTACTCTGGTCTCGAAAATGCTCTCGCATGGATTTATTCGCTCAACTGGAAGCTTAAACTACTGCAACTGATCGTTTTTGTTGTTTTCATATTTCTGATATACAGCTATATAAACCTGTTTATCTGGAAGCTGATAACTACTATCCTGACTTTGATCCTCGTTCCTGCATCTACATGGTTCATCATGACAAGTCTTGCCAGTGCCAGGGTAAGCATTATAGGTCCCAACGAGCCAATTACCATATCGATACAGAGTCTTGTCAAAATATATGAAAGAGAAAGCCGATTCGCCCGTGAGTGGGCAGCCGGCAGAAAAATAAGGGAGAGGCTGGGTATCGAGAAACAGTACAACTCATGGAGGGAAATGGACCAGGTGATCTGGCAGATTCCGTTATTCGCCTTTCTTGTCTATTTCACATATTTCCATCTCAAAGCAGGATTCTGGATATTCCTCTTCAGTGTTGGATCATGGTTTGCCCTGCTGGCAATCTGGGAACCGTTCAGAAAGCTGTTCGAAAATATCTCTGCGCGTTCAGGCAGGCGCCTTCTGCTAAAAACCGCCAGGATAACCGGTACCATTATCTTCTGGTTTATACCCCTGGCTAATCTGGTTATGTTTCAGATTACCTGGAATAACCTGGCCACGGTGATAATAACAGGATTCTTGTGGTATGGAGCAATACTTATCTACCGGACCGGGATTCAGCTGACGCGAGATAAAATTGATATTTACAGGCTGAAGGGAAGGTTCAGGGGATTGAGAAAAGGCTTCTACAAAATGGTGGCGGCGATGCCTGTCATCGGGAAGAAGAAGAGTCCCTTCAAGGCACTTAACAGCGTTTCGCTCGAGATCGGGAAAGGAATGTTCGGGCTACTGGGACCTAACGGTGCAGGCAAAACAACACTGATGAGGATTGTCTGCGGTATACTTGAGCAGAGCTATGGCAAAATATGGGTCAATGGCATCGACACACAGGAGAAAAGAGAAGAGCTGCAGGGACTGATAGGGTATCTGCCGCAGGAGTTCGGCACCTATGAAAATATGACAGCCCACGATTACCTGCATTATATGGCCATGCTTAAAAATATTATTGATCCGGTGGTAAGGGAAGAGAGAGTCTCCTATGTGCTCAATGCAGTACATATGATAGAAAGAAGGCATGAAAAGATCGGATCATATTCCGGTGGCATGAAGCAGCGCATAGGTATTGCCCAGATATTGCTGCACCTGCCAAGAATACTTGTTGTAGATGAGCCCACAGCAGGCCTCGACCCAAGGGAGAGGATCCGATTCCGGAATCTGCTGGTGGAACTCAGCCGCGAAAGGGTGGTAATTTTCTCAACCCATATAATAGAAGATATCTCAAGTTCATGTAACAAGGTTGCCGTGCTTAACAAGGGCGACCTGGTATACCTGGGGGCTCCGATAGACATGACAAAGGCAGCCGAAAACCATGTCTGGCAGTTCCATGTGCCTTCTGCAGCATTCCGGAATGTTGCCGAAAATCATATGATAGTTCACCATATGACTGAAGGAAATATGGTGAGAGTCAGATGTATCGCTGAAGAAAAGCCGGCTGAAGAAGCCGTCATGGTCAAGCCTAACCTCGAAGATGCATACCTTTGGCTGCTAAGAAAAAAGAGGCAGAGTCAGAATTTAAAGCATACAGAAAATGAACAGTAACATAGTGTTCAGCCTTTCCAGCCTGACATACAGGGTGATAAAGCTCAACTTCAGAATAGTCTTCGCCAATAAATTCGTGTGGTTCCTGGTAGCCTCAATAGGATTCTACCTGCTGCTATCGGCAATATACATCTTCAATGAAGACCAGATGAGAATGCAGGACATGTACGGTATCTTATTGTTTTCAGGTATCCTTATCGTCTTCTACCCCTCAGTATTCGGCATTCAGAACGACCAGGATGCCCGGACAATAGAGATTCTCTTCGGAATACCCAATTACCGGTACAAGGTGTGGCTGGTGAGAATATTGATGATCTATCTTCTGGCATTCATTACGGTAGGGGTATTCTCTACTATATCCTCAACACTGATTGTCAGGTTCAGGGTAATTGATATGACTGCACAGGTGATGGTGCCTGTACTGCTCCTGGGTACAATGGCCTTCATGGCCTCCACATTAATAAGAAACGGCAACGGAACAGCTGTGGTAATGATTATCTTCGGCCTGCTGTTTATGATCCTGAGTGACCCCCTCGAACAGAGCCGATGGAACGTATTCCTCAATCCGTTCGAAGCCCCCTCAGGCGTTTCCGACGTTGCCTGGAAGTCAATAACCACCGATAACAGGATTATTCAGGCTGTTGCAACTATCCTTTTTCTGCTGGCAGCCCTCTTTAACCTGCAAAAACGGGAAAAATTCATGTAAATCTTTCACAGAGGTCCCCGGAGGGAATGGCATTTTAAGTATTCATCTACTATCCTATTGCGATTTAGCATTTTTGTTTTATCTTTGCCCCCGATTTGAGGGGAAGAAATGAATTCAGGGGACCGGCGTCCCCTGTTTTATTAGCCCGAAAAAAATATGATAGATAAAAAGTACATAGCAGAGATCGTAGAAGATCATATCGCGGGAACAGACTTGTTCCTTGTTGATATCAGGGTAAGTGCTGCATCAAAGATAACGGTACTGTTTGACAGAAAATCGTCGGGCATTACTGTTGATGACTGCGCCAGGCTCAGCAAACATATTGAAAGCAGGCTTGATCGCGATAATGAGGATTTTGAGCTGCAGGTATCTTCTCCCGGTCTTGAGATGCCATTCCTGGTGTTGCAGCAGTATGAAAAGAACCAGGGTAAAAAAGTTGAAGTAATTGACATTGAAGGAAAACGCCATACCGGTATCCTTAAAAATGTGACAGAAGGTGGTTTTGAACTGGAATCGGAAGGAGACTCTTCGTTCAACTTCGACCAGGTGAAAACCGTTAAAACAGTAATTGCATTTAAATAACTAATGGGTTTAGTCAGATGGAAAGCATTAATTTGATCGACACCTTCTCGGAATTCAAGGAGTTAAAAAATATTGACCGCCCGACCATGATGAGCGTGCTTGAAGATGTCTTTAGGGGCATGCTTGCAAAGAAATATGGTTCCGCAGACAACTTCGACATTATCGTCAATATTGACAAAGGAGACTTTGAGATCTGGAGAAACCGGGAGGTTGTTGAAGATGAAGATCTTACTGATCCAGTCACTCAGATATCCCTCTCTGAGGCAAAAAAAATTGACGAAGATTATGAGGTGGGTGAGGAAGTATCTGACGAGGTCAGGTTCCTCGATTTTGGAAGAAGGGCAATACTTGCACTTCGGCAGAACCTTACGGCACGGATTCTTGATCTTGAAAAGAACAATATCTACCATAAATATAAAGACAGGATAGGGGAAATCGTAACAGGTGAAGTGTACCAGGTATGGAAGAGGGAGATACTGGTTCTTGATGATGACGGTAACGAGCTGATACTACCGAAGATGGAGCAAATACCCAGCGACCATTTCAGAAAGGGAGATACTATCAGGGCCGTTGTTATAAAGGTTGAAATGAGAAACAATACCCCTACTATCATCTTAAGCCGAACCTCACCGGTATTTCTTGAAAGACTGTTCGAACTTGAGGTTCCGGAGATTTTTGATGGTCTCATCACAATAAAGAATATAGTAAGAGTGCCCGGCGAAAGGGCCAAGGTGGCTGTTGAATCATACGATGAGAGGGTCGATCCCGTGGGCGCCTGTGTCGGCATGAAGGGTTCACGTATACATGGAATCGTTAGGGAATTGAGGAATGAGAATATCGATGTCATAAATTTCACATCAAACATACAGCTCTTCATTACCAGAGCGCTTAGTCCGGCTAAGATAACATCAATAAAACTCAGAGAGGACACAAAAAGAGCTGAGATATTCTTAAAGCCCAGCGAAGTATCTTTGGCTATCGGCAAGGGCGGACTCAACATCAGGCTGGCAAGCCAGCTTACAGGATATGAAATAGATGTATATCGCGAAGCGGATACTGAAGACGATGAAGATGTCAATCTCGAGGAATTTGCCGATGAGATAGACGAGTGGATAATTGAAGAATTAAAGGCTATCGGCTGTGATACTGCAAAAAGCGTTCTCAATCTGACAATCAAGGATCTTGTAAAGAGGACCGACCTGGAAGAGGAGACCGTAAGGGAAGTGGTTAATATTCTCAAAGCCGAATTTGAATAGAGAGAGCCTTGACAGACAGACAAAAGTCTTATTAGAATATGGCAGAAGACAGGAAGGTAACAAGATTAAGTAAAGCAGCCCGGGAGTTTAATGTCGGGATAACTACCATTGTGGAGTTTCTGCACAAGAAAGGGGTAAATATTGACCCTAACCCTAATACTAAACTCCCCGAAGAGGCATATGCCCTCCTGGTTAAGGAATACAGCTCCGACATCAGTGTTAAAAAGGAGTCGGAAAAACTGATCCTTAAAGATCTGCACCGTAAAAAGGAGACTCTTTCAATAGATGATGTGCCTTCAGCTGAAGCAGCTGAAGAAGAGGCTGAAGAAGAGATAATTATCAAAGGGACTACAGGCACCCCCGCTGACTTCACTCACGAGGTCAGGAAACCTGATGTGAAACTCGTCGGAAAGATAGATCTCGATAAAGTCAGCAAATCTTCAGCGCCAAAGGCCGAAGAGAAGAAGGCCGAAGAGAAGAAGGTTGAAGAGAAGAAGGTTGAAGAGAAGAAGGCCGAAGAGAAGAAGGCCGAAGAGAAAGAATCTGATGCCGGAAAGGGTGTTGAAGAGAAACCGGTTGAAGGAAAGCAGGCGATCACCCCTGAAGTAAGTAAAGATACAGCGGAGGACGAGAAGAGTGAGGCTCCTTCCAAAACTGAGAAACCGGGAATAAAGGTGGTGTCAAAGATTGATCTTGACGCACTTACAAGACCCAAATCAGGCAAGAAGAAGGAAGAGAAAACAGAGGAGAAGGCAGAGGAAAAGATAGATGAGAAGGCAGAGGAAAAGACTGAACCGGCTGGACAAGTTACGGAAACACCTCAGAAAGAGACCGGCGCGACTGCAAAAGATGAGTCTGACAAGGTAGCTGACATCAAAGAAGAGATTATAGAGCAAAAGGAAGAAAAGGCAGTAACCCCGATATTCAAGACCGAAGTCAGAAAACTTTCAGGCCCTACGGTAGTTGGAAAAATTGAACTCCCCATAGAAGAGAAGAAGAAGTCTGACGATACTGCTCATGGTGATTCTGCTGAGGCGAGAAAAAAGAAGAAGAGAAAGAGGATAAGAAAAGACAAGGAGAGAATCACCCTTAAAGATACCGACGAGAAGAAAGATACACAGCAGCAGTTACAGAAGAAGAAAAAGAAAAAGCCTATACGACCCGAAGTAAACGAGGAGGATGTTCAGAAACAGGTAAAGGAAACACTGGCACGTCTTACGGCAAAGGGGAAATCAAAAGGATCAAAGTACAGACGCGAGAAACGTGATTTTGTTGCAGAGAGGCAAAAGGAGGAAGTAGAGAAGAAAGAGCTTGAAAAAAATATTATTAAGGTAACAGAATTCGTATCAGTCAATGAACTGGCAACAATGATGGATATTCCTGTTACTGATGTAATATCCACCTGCATGAACCTGGGGCTTTTTGTCTCAATAAACCAGCGTCTGGATGCCGAAACTATGGCCCTCGTAGCCGAAGAATTCGGATTCAGGGTTGAGTTCGTAAGTGCAGAGCTGCAGGACCTTGTCAGGGAAGTTGAAGATGAGGCGGAGGATCTGCTTCCAAGACCTCCGATAGTGACGGTCATGGGTCATGTCGATCACGGAAAAACCAAACTTCTCGACTTTATCAGGCGTACCAATGTAATTGCAGGTGAGGCAGGGGGCATCACGCAGCATATTGGAGCCTACCATGTGACTCTTGATGACGGGAGAAGGCTAACCTTCCTCGATACACCCGGCCATGAGGCTTTCACTGCAATGCGTGCAAGGGGAGCACAGATAACTGACGTGGCTATCATCGTCGTTGCAGCCGACGACGGAGTAATGCCCCAAACCATAGAAGCCATCAACCATGCATCAGCCGCAGGTGTGCCGATAGTTTTCGCCATTAATAAAGTCGACAAACCAACTGCCAACCCTGAGAAAATAAAGGAGGAACTGGCACAAATGAACTATCTGGTCGAAGACTGGGGAGGAAAATATCAGTCTCAGGAGATATCGGCCATAAACGGTCTGAATATTGATCTTCTTCTCGATAAAGTTTTGCTTGAGGCAGAATTGCTTGATCTGAAGGCCAATCCTGAAAAGCCGGCTGTAGGAACAGTAATTGAAAGCTCTCTTGATAAGGGTCGCGGATATATAACAACTATTCTTGTGAAAGCAGGAACCCTCCGTGTAGGGGATGTGATACTTGCAGGGACATGCTTCGGACACGTCAAGGCAATGCATAATGAAAGGGGGAACAAGGTCAAAGAGGCCGGACCGGCGATGCCGGTACTTATCCTTGGTCTCAACGGAGCCCCTCAGGCAGGAGACAAATTCAATGTCATGGAAAGTGACAGGGAGGCAAAGGATATAGCCAACAAACGAGGACAGCTGCAGAGGGAGATGGACCTGAGAACACAGAAACACATTACCCTTGATGAGATAGGACGCCGAATTGCTATCGGCAACTTCCAGGAGTTGAACATAATTGTCAAGGGCGATGTTGACGGTTCGGTAGAGGCTCTCAGTGATTCTCTTATAAAGCTCTCAACGCCTGAAATTCAGGTTAACATTATCCACAAGGCCGTAGGACAGATTTCAGAGTCTGATATACTTCTGGCAGCAGCTTCAAACGCAATTGTTGTGGGATTCCAGGTAAGGCCTTCAATAAGTGCGAGGAAACTTGCCGAGAGCGAACAGATAGATGTAAGGCTTTATTCAATAATATACTCAGCTATTGAAGAGATAAAGTCAGCAATGGAAGGAATGCTTTCGCCTGAAGAGAGAGAGGAGATAACAGGTACCGCCGAAATACGTGAAGTCTTTAAAATTACCAAGGTAGGAACCATCGCAGGATGCATGGTCAGGGAAGGCAAGATCAACAGATCACTTAAAGTGAGGGTAATACGCGACGGTATTGTAATATATACCGGTGAACTGGGGTCACTTAAACGCTTCAAGGATGATGTCAGGGAGGTAGCCAGCGGACTGGAATGCGGACTGAATATCCAGAATTTCAACGATATCAAAGTAGGCGATCTTGTTGAATCATTTAAGATAACTGAAATCAGAAAAACTCTTTAACAATTCATTTCAGCATATGATCAGGGCCGTTTATTACCTTGGTATTAGCGGTCCAAAAATAAAAAACCGGTATCAGTGCGAATACCGGTTTTTTAATTTCTTAATAAACAGAGCACTAGCCCACTAAAGAGCCGTATTCTTCGGCATCAAGTAATTCGTCGAGATCTGTCTTGTCAGTAATCTTCACTTTAATAAGCCAGCCTTTACCATAGGGATCCTTGTTGACGATATCTGGTGTATCATCAATCGCAGGGTTTTTCTCAACGATCTCTCCGCCTACCGGCATAAAAAGATCTGAGACAGTCTTCACTGCTTCAATTGTTCCGAAGACTTCCTCCTTTTCCAGAGTCTCCCCAACGGTTTCAATCTCGATGAATACTATATCACCAAGCTCTCCCTGTGCAAAATCGGTAATACCAACATATGCGTATTCACCTTCTTCTCTAAGCCATTCATGGTCTTTTGTGTACTTCAAATTTCCAGGTACATTCATTATGAGTCAGTTTATTAGAATTAATTGTTAAATATGATCGGAGTATGATCCAAAAATAGATATTTTTTCAAACATTAATCCTGACTTTCAACATTTTTTGGGGAACCGGTTCTACTGTACCAGCGTAAACCGCAGGCTGAAACCGGCATTTGTATTTGAAGTCGGGAATGTATTGGCGACAAAAGGATTGTTCCGTGAATGATCTGCGAATATTTGCAAATTGAATCTGTCACTAAGTACATAATCTGCTGTCGCACCAAACCTCATCATCTTTTGTCCTGCCACAGGCTGGTTGACCTCTTCGATTAATTTACGTGCCATCGTCTTGTTGTCTCTCATTGATATATCAAGACGTACCGTCAGATCACTTCTTAATGGTCTCTGAACACCCCCGGTGCGTACAATAATCTGAACATCGCTGAAACGATAACCAACACCTATTATCATCTCATCATTCCTGATATCTGCTATCTGGTTGCTCGTCAGATTAAGTGTTATAGTCCTGCTCTTCTTGAACTCAATCCTTGTGGTAAGGCTGTTTCTCCAGTTCATGTCAACATTGATGAGAGGAGAAAACTGCTCGTTGATGGTAACTACGTTGATATCAAACGGTGATATGTAGTTATTCTGCATGTCCCTGATACGGCTTACTCCTTCAAGTCCTTCATCATACGCCAGATTGGTAGTATATGAACCTATGGTATATGTGCTGCGGTACTGATGCGTAAGATTCACTGATCTGAAATATCTCTGTATCAGCGGAAATCTTGACAAACCATCAAAATTTATCCTCCAGTTTGGCATCATAAAGCGCACCGAGGGGAAAGGTTCCAGAGAGACTCTCTCGGGATCACCTTTTGTATAGGCTGCAAAAAATGCCGGAATAAGAACCTCTCTTGATGTCAGCCCGTATCCGCTTTTATACTCGCCTTCAATAGGATCTCCTGTAGACGGGTCAATATCGGGATCATACAGTTGATCAACCTCTTGTCTTATCTCGGCTCTTCTGCGGCTGATTATAACAGTATTACTCCTGAATTTCTCGAAAGTCTCTGAAACATAATCATCATCTTTACTGATCTTCTCAAAGGCCGAGCCCCATGACAGAATAGTAATTGAATAATTACCGCTGACCACTCTGTTTCGGGTACTGTCAGGGAAATTACCATACCTGTCGGCCCGATAATATGATGACACAGACTCGGCAAATCTGCGTTCAGCATTCAAATCTATTCTGAAACCGGGAAATGGCTCCACCTGGCTTCTCAGTATTACTGAAGTTGCTCTTCTCGAAACTGCCGGTGTATTTAGCAGTGTGTCGGTGGTAAGCCATCCGTATGACATCGCCTTATCGAAGAAATCACTCTCATTAAGACCTGCAATGAATTTCAGGCCCGGAGCCAGTATGTCATTTACATTTGTTGATCCCAGAAAATCTGTTTCGGGAAGGTACCCCGGCAATATCTGACCATCTTCAACACGATATTGCAGCGAGATATTCCTTACCCCCATCAGTCCCCTTATGAGATATTCCCCTCCCACAATCAGCGGATTGCGTTTCCTGACAACACGTCCCTCAATAATGGCCCTTACATTATCAGCATCCTCTTCAGCGGTGAAGGCGATCCTGTTCTCTGAAAGTATCTCTAGTTTCCCCTTCAGCTGTGATCCGTCAGGCTTCATCATCCTTACTGTAATGTCACGTGTTCTCAGATCATGATTGATAAAACGTCTTTGGCCCGACCTGAAATTGTTATTATCACGTGTGTAAACGACAGTCTCTATACCTGCATTCGGCTTCGGGGCTCCGGGTCTGGTATTGTTCTCTATTCTTTTCAGAAAATCTGATTTGTTGTAAAGGGTAGCCATATTACCCTGAAGGTTAAAGGTCAGGTCGCTGCTGTTCTTAATAGTGTTTCCAAGATTAATATTCAGAGAATCTGCAAAAAGAGGCCCGGCCAGCCAGTTGTAATTCGATCCGTACCTCAGGTTTGCAGTCATCCAGGTAAGGAGTGGCAACTTATTTACCGGCAGATTGTAATTGACATTCATGAAATGGAAATAATTAACATTCCTCCCGAATCCGGCCAGATTCGTCATCACAGAATCACGCCACTCACCATAGTTATATGAATGCCTCTCCCTGTCAACCCCGCCGGGAGGTTCATCTATCCTCGCGATATTGGTTGCAGTAAAATCTACCTTGAGCTGTCGTGTAATGTCATATTTAACATCATAATACCTTGTCCATTCAAAATCCTTACGGAAGGTTGGAGTAACCCGAAGGAACGGATTATTGATGTTCCTTGTCTTCTGTTCGCTGTAAAACCTTGTAAGGTCTGTCCTGAAAGAAATATTCCTGGGGAAGAGGTAAAAATTGAAATCCTTTATGGCTTTGAATATTTGTGCGTTAAAAAGGCCTATGCTGCTAAAAGGAGTGAAATTCCTGGGGTTCGTTGCGTAATCGTAATTGATTCCTCCGCGGTAAAGCTTCTCAATATCAAGCTCCGTACGGGTATTGCTGCGGTATACCTCACTATACGTATAATTGACGGTCAGATTTGCAGGGTCCCATGGACGTGGTTTCTCTCCCCTGACAGTTACCCCTGCATTACTGACTGTAATCGTTTTCCTTCTTGAATAATCTTCCGATATCGTTCTTATTGAGTCTCTTGCCTCCTTTGTTACAGCTGATTTCAGGGCAACATCAAGAGGTATGTCAGGATCTAACGGATTGTATTGAGGTCTGATACGGCTTTCAGAATATCCCATGTAAACCGGCAATCTGACGCCTGCCTTTTCAGGAAAAAACTTGCCCATCTCAATGTTTGAGGAAGCATCGTAACGGATGACATTCTCCTTGCTTCTCTCATTAACCTTCTTATCAATGCTGCCCCAACCGGGTGTACTTGTCTGACCTACAAAATCGACAGACCCAAGATCGGCCAGTCTTGTCTGCAGGTGTGCATTGGCCGCCCACCCTCCGTCTTCAACAAAATCACTTAGTCTCAACTCATTGACCCATACTTCTGCCGATTTTGGCAATCCGTCATCATTACCCACTCCTCTTGTCTTGATCGGATTCCTGACTCCAACCATTATCACTCTTACGTTGCTCAGGTTCGGGTTCCCAGATACAGAAATCCTGTGTCCGTTAATCGGGTAGACATACACGTCTGAAACCGACAGTGTTGAGCCTTGCTCCTGTAGCGCCAGGTTCCTCGCCTGCTTGGCTTCCTGGAAAACAGAGAGATCAATATTAAACTGATTCTCTTCAGGCCATACCATGGCTCTCTGTGCATCACTCTCATTACTATACCTGCCGGGAGAGGTCAGTTTAAGAGGTATCTCATATTCATAGAAATTGCCCCTGTAGTCAGAACCAATTCTAATGAAGACCGTAAGCTCATCATCTGCAAGGGGTTCTCCGCTAATAGCCTCTCCGTGAACCTCCATTCTCAGTCTCCTGTATTGCCTGATGTCAAGGCTTACATTCTTGAAAGCTGCCCTGGCATCTCCATCCTCAAGATCCTGCACCTTAAGTACCATCGACTGCTCATTAAGCTGTCTTAACTGTGGGTTTTGCGGATCAACAACCCTGTCAAATCCCGGCGGTAAAACATAATTCACAGGCTCCTTGCCGGCATTTTCTTCAATACTGACTGAAGAGATATCGAAGCTTGCATCGGCCGGATCGGGGGAAGTAATCCGCTCTCCTCCCTCCATAAAGGAAATATTGTACTTTCGCCATTCCGCTCTTACAAGATCGAGCTTGGCAAAACGAAGTATCACCTCCTCTTCAAAGTCTCTCAGAAACATCCTTACGAACCTTATTGACTTAAAGTCCCTGATTGGACCGACAATCCTTTCGTGATCAGTAATCGGAACCTTGAACTGATACCACTTAACCGGGGACTTTGTACCATTGGCAAGCGTGGCAGTATACTCTATCTCATCAACGATATAATTGCTGCCGACCACGAAATCCTCAGGCCGCATACTAATCCGGTACTGATAATAACTCTCTGTTTCACTTAATGTGTTGTCGCGGTTAATATCCTCCATATCAGGCATGGTAGAACCGCTTGTGGGATATGATTCACCCGACATCTCTGACGTCGGTGAATTACCCTCCATGCCGTTGTATCTCTTGTATCGTTCAAGAATCCCTGTCTGAAGTCTGTCATATTCCGATCCTCTGAAGTATTTAAAATCATCATCCGAAGGATCCTTAACAAGATTCTCAAGTACCTCCGGCTTTACAATCTGTCCTGCTTTTTCAAGATAGTCAGCAAAGAATGACGCTTCATCAATATTGGACAACCCGTCAAGACCCACATCCTGATATCTTCGTGATTCCGGATTATTATCGAAGGCATGTACTACTGCCTGAATGGTCGGGACCCTTCCCCAGGCAGTCGTATCAACATTCTTAACATCCGCCCCCCCGGGCAACCCGTGCTCAAAACTCTTGCGTGAATCCCTCAGAATATCCTCAGAAATATTACCCAGATTAAAATAGAGGTCTCCCCCTGTATGATCCGGATTTTCAACAAAAGGATCCATCAGCCAGAATTTGATATACTGAATGTTGGCAGCCTCGAAATCACTGGTTACAATCTCCCTCATTATGCCACCCCACCTCGAAGCAGGCTCATTAAGCAACCCATCCTCGTTAATCCCTGCCGAATAGCTTCCGGGATATGTGTCATAATTATATGGGCCTCTCTCTACCGGATAGTAGGCAACGTTCAGGACAGCTATGTTGGTTGGAATGCCGCTCGGACTCTCCTTAAAAGGAAATATTTCTGTCTCGAAAATCTCCCTCACAAAATGGCTCGATTGCAGATCAGGATTGCTCTTGATATGATCGGGAGTTGCTGAGCCGTTTCTGAGGAAAAGTGGATCAATCACATACCATGCAATTCGTGCCCTGTTGAATCCACTTATCAGATTATTGTTGTACCTCGATTCAGGAAACAGGAGATTCTGGCCCTGCGGTAAACTTGCCAGTACCCATGCATGAAAGGATTTAATGTCAAGTGGTATTTCGCTCGCCTCAAAATCATCAATATATGAATTCCCGGCACTCGTAATTGCTTTAGAATGGCCCGGGAAAAGGCGGGCTACCTCGCCGAAGAAATTTACTGAAGAGGGTGCCCTGGTTTGAATAAAAGGCAATTTATCTATAGCCTGCGTAAGAAGTCTCGACTCTGTACGGTACGAGGTGTTCAACCCAAGGATCGTATTTGAGATCGGCTCCTCACCAAAAGTAACCTTCTGTGTATAGGGCCTCTCATTCAAATGGAGTATGGTGCCTCCTATATTGAAGTTATTCGATATCCGGTAATCGAGATGAGTTCCGACCAGGGTCTTCGTCTGGAAGCCAAAAAACTGGTTGCTCTCAAGAGACACCTGTATGGGCGTCTGAGACTCAATCAGGGCTGCATTGATAATATTTACGGCTCCTCCGAAATAATCGACAGTATAGTCAACATTCTCAGTAAGAGGCACTCCTCCGGCAGTAACCTTGACTGCTCCCTGGGGAATGTTGGCTACGTTGAGCCTTATCTCTGACCCTGAGGCTGAAGCATATTGTCCCTTTATCAGAAACTTGTTCTTCTCTGCAATCTGTCGTGCTACCGTCTGGGTAGAGTCGTACAACTCCCTGAATACATACTTCTCTGCTATTGCCGGGTCAGTTATCTTCGATGCAAGAAATTCACCGAAAGGTTCCAGAACCGGAAAAATTATCCTCCCGCGATTTGAATTAATGGTAATATCCTCAATGAAGTCAAATACTCCATCTGCTTCACGGTCAAGCTGTGAGTTGAGATTGTCAAGTCCAAGAACCTGAAGCAGAAGCTGTTCTGACAGGTTGCCATCAGGCAGATAGTTTATTGCATTGCCTGTAACATCATCCTGATAGAGAATATTCAGGTCGAAGTTTCTGTTCTCGATACGACCCGACCCAAGTGAATATATATTCTTCATCATCAGGTTCCATGTTGGAAGCCGGGGGCTTAGAGTAGTTCCCTTTATGAGTTTCAGTATCAGAGCATCAGGGGCACTGATACCATCTGTTGACAACTCCCCCACCCTGAATACCTCTCCACCTATAGTGTATTCATATGCAACAGCAAGTACTTCATCAGTATTTAAAGCAATATTAAGTGAGATATATCCCAGTTGCCTGTGCACTGTATATTCACGCTCATTCAGCATTCTGGCATTTTCTATCTTTTCATAGTCCCGTCCGATCTGAAACCCCGGATACAGAGGCTCAAGAGATTCTGTTGCCTGTGCGATGTCCCTGATTCCCGTGTAACTGTTTAAAAGAGACTCGTACATTTGATTGGCATTGTTGTCAGGATAAGGAACTGTGCCCGGAACAGCCTGAAAATCAGGCACCTGATTATATATGTGTGAAGCATTCTCAGCCAGGTCCATCAATGCAAGAATATTTCTGTTACTTGCTTCATCAAACCTGCTGGTTTTGTTGGTGATCCAAACCTCTATTCTCTCAATGTTCACGCCTGAGCTTACAAGAGGAAGATTTTTCAGCGATTCGTTATAAATATCCCTGAAAAACTGTGACAGAAAAAAGTGCTTGTTTCCGTCATACTCATCCGCCCTGATTTCAAAATCCTGTACCTGTGCACCACCTCTGACATCAATTACCTGGGATTCTCCTTTCTGTTGTGATGCCACACTTGTAACGGTAAGCTTCCCGAACTGCATCTCGGTTTTCAGTCCAAAAAGACTGTAACTGCCAGTAATAAGTGTCCCGGGCAATGGCAGGGTAACATCACCTGCCTCCACCTTCTTGATAATCTCGTCCTCCTTGCCGGAATACTCAAGTTTGGTACGGTTCTCAAACTCAAACATAGCATCAGTGTTGTAATTGATGCCCAACTGCATCTTGTCGCCTATCGTGCCCGTGACATTCATCTGAATCTTCTGCTGAAAATCAAATGTGGGGATAGTCCTCAGACGCTCACTCAAAGCCGGGTTCTCTGTATGTGAAACATTAATTCCAAATATCAGTTCTGCCGATCCCTGAGGAACAATATTGATCACATTGCTCCCGAAAAGCCTGTCAAAAGTCTCACCTCCCATCTCAAACTGTGGTATCAGCCCAGAGCGGTAAGCTCCCTCCTGTCCCATTATCCGTGATTCCCAGTAATCACGCATAGCCCTTTCATACTCATACTTTCTGAACTCCTCAGGACTCATTCTGACAGGTATTCGATAATCAAGATCTCCTACCTTCTGATAAATAATATACTCGTTTTTGGAAGGATCATAAATGGCTGTTCGCCTGAAACCTGAAGGCATGTCAAGAAAAAACGGAGAAGAGCTGCGTTTGTCCCAGGGCACAAGAGGGACATCCTCAAGCTTCAAAGGGCGACGTATGGTGTCCTGCGTCCGTAAAGTCTGAGGCGGGTTGCCATAAGCAACAAGATTCCCATCTGAAATGGACAGAAGCAAAAGACATAAAAAGAGTGACGACAGGCTTATATTTTTCTCTCCTGGGCTCAACCGGTTACAATCAATTACAAATTCCTGAGCGCCTGTTTAATAAGCTCCTCTACTGTCAGATTCTGATTTTCTGAAAGTAATTTGTCGATTACCTTTACCGTGGCGCTCCTGACAAATCCAAGCATCATCAAAGCAGATAACGCCTCTTCCCGCATTGTATTGTCCTTGAGCGTCAAAATTTCTCCGGCTTGTGAGACTTTTCCGGTCTTATCACGCAGATCTACGATAATTCGTTCTGCTGTTTTAAGTCCGATGCCCTTTATACTTTTAAGAAGATGTACGTTGGAATCTGATATCGCCTTTTCAATTTCTGATGGTTTGAGCGATGAGAGCATCATTCTGGCTGTATTCGGACCAACTCCGTTAACGGTAATAAGAAGCCTGAAAAGTTCTCTTTCAGATCTGCCTGCAAAACCGTATAGCTGACGGGCATCCTCCCTTATTACTTCATGAACCGGCAGTGTTACCTCAGAGCCGCTCTCCAGCTGTGAGTAGGTGTTGAGTGATATACTGACAAAATATCCCATACCGGCGGTTTCTATTACCAGGTAAGCCGGATTAAGCTCAGTGATTTTCCCTTTGATATATTCAATCATAGGTGGTTGTCGTTATTTGGTATTTCCGGAGGTAATTCATCGGGTCTTTCATGACGGGTATCTATCTGCTGATGCTGCAGGGGATCTGCTGATATCTCCTTATACAGTTGCCTGCTGCGATAAATGTCGCATGCACGGTATACAGCATGTCTGAATGATAAATCACTCGCCTTTCCCATGCCCGCAATCTGAAATGCAGTACCATGTGCCGGAGACGTTCTGACAACAGGCAGGCCGGCAGTATAGTTGACTCCTGATTCGAAGGCAAGCGCCTTGAATGGTATCAGACCCTGGTCGTGATACATGGCCAGGATCGCATCAAATTTGGTGAATTCATCTGACCCGAAGAACCCATCGGCGGGAAAAGGCCCGAACGTCATAATACCCTCATCAAATGCCTTACTGATGGCAGGTGCAATAATGGTCTCCTCTTCCCTGCCCAGAAGACATCTGTCTCCGGCATGTGGATTGAGACCCAAAACGGCTATACGTGGTTTCCTGATACTGAAATCCTCAATCAGCGACCTGTTAAGTATACGCAGCTTTGACATAATACTATCAACGGTGATTGCTGCGGGCACATCAGCCAATGGTATATGGTCGGTTACCGTACCTATTCGCATGTTCTCGGAAATCATCAGCATGAGAACATCATTACAGCCGAAAACAGACTTAAGGTAATCGGTATGACCCGGAAAGCGGAACATATCTGACTGAATATTATGTTTATCGATAGGAGCCGTTACAAGAACATCTATCTTCCCATCCCTGAGGTCTGCCACTGCTGCCTCCAGTGACTTCAATGCAGCCTCGCCTCCCTGTTGGGTTGACTTCCCCAACTCTACCCTCACCTCATCATCAAGACAATTGATAAGGTTGGGCCTGCGATCACTGGCCTCATCCACATCTCTGATATTATTAAAGCTGAAATTCTCTATGTTGAGTGCCTTCCTGTGATAAGCAGCCACCTTCGGTGAACCATACACAACCGGGATGCAGGTTTCAATAAGATGCTGGTCGGCAAGGCTTTTCATGATTACTTCATAACCTATACCGTTAATATCTCCGTTACTTATACCAACAATTATTTTATTCCTTTCCATACGCGAAATCTGTTGTTTGAACATACCCTGCAATCATCTTATCTGATACGATAATCGCGATCAGCTATCCGAAAAAATTGAAGGGTAAAGTTAATACAAAATATCGGTTCTTATAATCCTTAATCTGCTACCTTTGAAACGGCAATCAGCACCTTAGGTACAACCAACGGGATATAATCATATACTCCCCGGTTACACTCAATGACGATATGAACAACGATATACTTTTCAGTAAAGCTCTGGCTCTCGAATCACTAACCATTGATGAAGGACTATGGCTCTATGAAAAAGCACCACTGGCCGAACTAATGCTTGCCGGCATGGAACTCCGCAGAAAACAGGTTCCGGGAAATGAGGTCGGATGGATTATCGACCGTAATGTCAACATTACCAATATATGCTTCTCTCAGTGTCTGTTCTGCAACTTCTGCCGAAAGAAAGGAGCTCCCGACACATATATTACCACCCTTGAAGAGTATCGCGTGAAATGCAGTGAACTCTTCGACCTTGGCGGCGACCAGCTATTGCTTCAGGGCGGAATGCACCCTGATCTGGGTCTCGGATACTATACAGAACTCTTCAGCACTCTGAAGCAGGAATTCCCAGCACTTAAACTCCATGCCCTGGGACCACCTGAGATATTATGGCTTGCCAGAAAGGATAAGATCACTGTCAGAAGGGTACTTGAGGCTCTCATTGAATCAGGCCTTGATTCATTGCCCGGTGCCGGAGCGGAGATACTTTCAGACAGGGTAAGGAAGATAGTCTCCCCGGCCAAGGCAACCACCCGTGAGTGGCTCGGGGTGATGAGAGAGGCACATAGCCTCAACCTTCCGACATCAGCAACTATGATGTTCGGTCATGCTGAAACTGCACGCGAACGGATCGAACATCTCAGCCTGCTCAGGGAACTGCAGTCTCAAAAACCTGATGGCAACTATGGTTTTATATCATTCATTCCATGGCCTTTTCAGGATGAGGGAACCAGGCTCTTCTCTGAAATGGGTATCAGGAACACTGTATCGGCGGAAGACTATATAAGGCTTATAGCAATAAGCCGTATAATGCTTAACAATATAATAAACATCCAGGCTTCTCTTCTCACTGTTGGTGAAGATACTGCTATGTTATCGCTTCATGCCGGAGCTAACGATCTCGGTTCCGTCATGATAGAGGAAAATGTAGTCAGCTCAGCCGGAGGTGGCTACCGTTTTAATTCTGCCGGATTAAGGGATATCATATCCCGCGCAGGCTTCACACCACGACGCCGGAACCAGAAGTACGAAACCTTGCCGGAGTAGAGGCTACTTTTTATCTTCAGGCATCTTGCCGATAACGGTGGCCTCTTCGGGAGAATGGAAATCAGCAAGGTAAAGAAGAGCCTCGACCTGCCTGAGCAGCTCCCTTTTGTTGTCATTGGGGGCATAGACGAACGCATCAAGAAATACTGCACGTCTGTTCTTTTCGTCATAAGTCATTACCGAAATGAACGGTCCTCCCATAAAGCCATTCACCAGCGTCCATAAACCCCTTATCTCAGCATAGTTACGACCGTTATGGCTGAATATCCTGTAGTCAACAGGAGCTCTCTCCTCAATTGCCATATAACTGCCATCTACCGGACCCTTGACTTCCTGGCGGGTAAGGTTGTTCCTAATCATTATCATACTGTCACGGGTAAACACCGAACTTCCTGAGGCCTTGAAATAGTGCATCAGTACCGACTGTGTTGTTGTAGGGGTCTCCAGTGCCATCCAGGCAAAACCCGGCTTAGTCACATCCACTCGGTAACCTGCCGGTACCGGCATCGAAATCCTGTGCTGATCACGAAGCCTGTTGAAGGTATGACTTGACTGGGTACGTCGATAATAACTCATCCATCTCTCTCTCTCAGCAGTGATGAGCTTTTCGAATATCAGCTCTTTTCTGTTTTCTATTTCATCAACTACAGAAGCTGCATCAGGACCCTCTGCCTTAAATATCAATTGTGTAGCTGCATAGGTATCAGTCTGAAACACTACCTTTGATTCTTCCACCCCGGTATTTGTGGTAACAAACAAAATATTACGATGGTTTCTATAGAGTCGTCCGAAACCACCCGGGGTTACGGTGAGCAAAGAAAACATTGGTTCGTACTGTGGCAAACCGGGCACAGGTTCCTGAAAGATATTCATTAGCCTCTCTCCTTCAGAGCCATCAAGAAAAGCCTTCTCAGCGACTATTACCAACTCACCTGATGAGCCTGATACATTCGAGAGCAACCTTGAGGCTGCTGAGTCTCCATTGTCCCGGCAACCTGCTAAGGTAAAGGCAATTATAAGTGCCGGAATAACCAAAGTATTGATTTTCATGATCAGTATTTTTTTTCTTTAAATGCTCAATAATTATGCCAATAAAGAAATGAAAAAACCCGCAGATGAACAGCGGGTTATATCAACAATCCGGATACGGTTCCGGTTAAAAAAGTCATAACTAAATTACTCCTTCTTATCGTCACTACCCTCTTCAGCACGTGACGCCTTTTTGAATTCCTTCATACCCTGGCCGATGCCCCTCATCAGTTCGGGAATTTTCCTTCCTCCGAACAGAAGAACAACAACAAGGATAATCAGTATTATCTCTGTGGGGCCGAACATACCTGCCAGAACTATCATTGATGCCATCTCATAAGTTTTTATAAATCACAACAAAGGTATAAATAGTTTAATGATTCGCAACCGCTCTTTCTGCTTTTTTTACCTCCTGATAATGAACCGTACGATGTCATTTCCATTGGCATATATGAGAAGGGCGAAAATAAATAGCATACCTGCTATCTGGGCATATTCCATAAACTTGTCGCTGGGCTTGCGCCTGGTAATCACCTCGTATAGAAGGAAGATAACATGGCCGCCGTCAAGAGCCGGTATTGGCAATATATTCATTATCGCCAGTATTATTGAAAGGAATGCTGTCAGGTTCCAGAAATGATGCCAGTCCCAGGCTCCAGGAAATATACTTCCTATGGTGAGGAAACCTCCCAAAGACTCATAACCTTTGGTTTCACGTGAGAAGATGAGTCTGAATTGCTTGAGGTAATCGCCTACCGTTGTAACTCCTTTCGCTATGCCTTTTGGAACAGACTCAAAAAAACCATAACTGTTTTCAGTCAGTTCAAAAACCTGTGACACTTCCCTGGTAACACCAAGCATGCCACTCTCTGCCAGTTTTACTCTGAAATTCATCTGCTCTCCATCGCGGTTGACGCTAACACCGACCTCTTCACCCCGGTTAACTGCCAGGTAATCCTGAAACTCATCATACCAGGAAAAGTTGTTGCCGTCAATAGCTGTAATCTCGTCTCCGGTTATCAGTCCCGCCTCCTGTGCCGGTGACTCCTTGCCGAATCCTGTTATTATGAAAGGTCCAAAAGGAACGCGTGCATCAATCTTTCCCTGGCCTTTAAGCATAAGCGGCACATACTCTTTCTTTATTGGGATTTCAACAATTCTACCTTCCCTCTCCACCTGCAGCGAACTCCTCTCATTAAGGATGATATCTGATCCTATTCCATAGAAGTTCTCAACGTACTCGTTGTCAACAGTAAGAATGCGATCTCCGTTTCTAAGACCCATCTCGTATCCAAGTGAATCAGTTACAATACCGTACCTGACATCTTTGGTGGCAAGGTAGGTCTCTCCCCACTTGAACAGAACCCCTGCATAGATCACCATGGCGAGCAAAAGGTTGAAAAGAACACCTCCCACCATAATCAGGAGTCTCTGCCATGAAGGTTTTGACCTGAATTCATAAGGCTGAGGGGGTTGTTTCATCTGCTCCCTGTCGAGCGATTCATCAATCATGCCTGATATCTTTACATATCCACCAAGCGGCACCCAGCCGATCCCATATTCGGTATCACCCTTCTTGAACTTAAACAGAGAGAACCAGGGATCGAAAAAGAGATAAAACTTTTCTATTCTGGTCTTAAACAATCTTGCAAATAGGTAATGCCCCAACTCGTGAATAATAACCAGTATTGAAAGGGCAAGAATAAGTTGTGCTGCTTTAACGAGTACTATCATATTTTATTTCCGTTTTTACGTATATATTCCATTGCCAGCTTACGACCTCTTATGTCGGTGTATTCAAGCTCCTCCAGAGAAGGATCCTCTAAACGTTCAGTATTGTCCATAACATATTCCACCACATCAGGCATCTGAACAAAACCAATCTCCCCGCAAAGGAAGGAGGTAACGGCTATCTCATTGGCCGAATTAAGAGCGCATGGCATGTTGCCTCCTGCTTCAAGGGCGCGGTATGCCAGAGCCAGGTTGCGGAACCTTCCGGTGTCAGGTTTGATGAATGTCAGATTGTTACACTCACTGAAGTCAAGACGGGGCAGGCTGGTTTCAAGCCTGTCAGGATATGAGAGAGCATAAATTATCGGCACCCTCATATCGGGGACACCCATCTGTGCCTTGACCGATCCGTCACTAAAATGTACCATAGAATGTATTACCGACTGTGGGTGTATTATAACATCAATCTTATCTGCAGGCAGGTCAAAAAGCCAGTGTGCTTCAATAACTTCCAGTCCTTTATTCATCAGCGAGGCTGAATCGATGGTTACCTTACTGCCCATTTGCCAGTTAGGGTGCTTTAATGCCTGTTCAGGAGTGACCTCATTAAGTTGTTCTGCAGTAAGGTTAAGAAAAGGACCGC
>Ga0334892_1000890_pt1 | contig 30256 bp, 34 predicted proteins | sample GraSluR3_MG_4_FD_207213 | JGI IMG/M metagenome (GOLD analysis project Ga0334892, IMG submission 207213) | Sludge microbial communities from methane-producing bioreactor in Wageningen University, Netherlands - Granular Sludge_15_04-R3 | ecosystem: Engineered > Bioreactor > Anaerobic >...
TTTAAAACCACATTCACAGCTGAAAACTCTGTCTTTTAGTTTTAAATCAGATTTAATCTTCCCGCAACAAGAACAAGTTTTTGATGATGCAAACCATCTATCTGCTTCAACAAATTTAATACCATATTTTTCACATTTGTATTCAATTTGTTTTTTAAATTCAGATAGCTTTTGAGCTGCTATTGATTTAGCTAGATGTTTGTTCTTCATCATTCCTCTTACATTCAAATGCTCCATTACTATTTGAGAAGGCTTGGTTTTCACTATCTCATTTGAACATTGATGTAAATAGTTTGTTCGGATGTCAGTTAGTTTTTTGTGTACATTACGAATTATTTGATTTTGTTTTTGAATATTTTTCATATCCTTTAAAGGCTTTTCATATATAGGTTTTCTATTTATATCATAGCTTTTGATGTTATCTTCAAGTTTGCGATTCAGCTTACGCTGTTCTTTTCTTAGCTTTTTCTCTAGATGTTTGACTCTCTTAGTTTTATTGATGTTTTTCTTGAATTCACCATCTGAGCAAACTGCTAATTCTTTAATTCCAACATCTATTCCTAGACTTACACCTGTCAATTCAAGCATTTCAAACTGCTTTTCATATCCTATGGATAAAAACCAGTTTTTTCCATCAAAACTAATACGTGGATTAGAATACATTTGACCTGCTTGTAATTTAGGTAAAGGCTGATAGGTTTTTACTATGCCAAGCTTTTCACCTTGAAAACCTTCTTTTGTCCTTTTCAAACTTTCATAATTTACATAAAAACTAATCTTACTTTTTCGTCTGCATTTGAATTTAGGCTTACCTGAAATTCCATCAAACCATCTTTGTCTAGCTAAGTTAGCATCTTTTACAGCTTGTTTCATAACATTGCTGCCAACTTCACCTAGCCACTTATGAGTAGTTTTTTTAAGTATATTGTTTATATACTTTCTAACTTCTCCCTCGCTTATGGTTTTTGTTTTACGATTGCCCTTAAGATATTCACTATAATGATTTTCGCTTTCACAAAGAAAATAATTATATGCCCATCTAGCAGTTCCCGCAGACTTCCAAAACAGAACTTCTTGTTCTTTAGTTGGTTTTAGTTTAATCCTTATAGCTATTATCATTGTACCCACTTCCTTTTCAAACTTATTAATACCCGAAAAGGAAGTTTATCATCTAACATTCATTTAAAAATGTATATATTTTTCTCATTCACTATAGAGCGCAACTTCTATAGCAGTCTTGCCCTTGCGGGTAGACCTCTTATGTTTTCACATAAGCGTAGACTATATGTTTTTCTCTACTAAGTATAGAGAACGGAATTTTTCCACTACCCTTAGCTTGTAGTGTACTCCCCCTCAAGGGGATAGTCGTTAGACGTTTTGCATATTGCATGAAGCAACTTAGCACTTTCGTAACGGAACTACCATTAAACCACCCTTAGTGCCTAACGTATCTTATTTGTCACGCTTACCCTTTAATAAGACCTAATTAGATTTTATTTCAACTTAGGCTATCCTTACTATTTTTTCTGCTTTCGCAACATTCACGCTTGACATTTCTATCTACGTTGTAGTTAGTAAGGCTTTAGGTTTTCCACCGTTTTAACTCCTTTAGTACGCACCGTTCACACGATACGCAGGGCTTCCTGTTTTAAATCTATACTTCTATACATATTTGTATAGTTTTGTTTAAATTTATTGTAACAGTTTCGTTACCCATTGCTCCAGTTACAAGTGAAGCAAAAATCACAAGAGGTCCTGCCCCTATGGCATGAGCTACTGCTGCTCCAATAGCTGGTCCCATCATAAACTGTGCAGTTCTACCAAATAAGGATAGTTGCTCTATAGAGGTTAAATCTCCGATTTGTTTGAGTATAAGTCCAATAATAAGCGATGAAAATAATCCTAGAGCCATTCCGTTGAGGGTTTTAATTAAATAATTTTTCACACTATACACCTCTTTTCATATGTAAAACACCTGTCTTGTCAATCACTAAACAAGTATACTATTTTATTGTTCTGCAATCAAGTATCCTTTTTCATCTAGCTCTTTTAGGATGTCTGTCATATCATCTTTTTTATTTACTTCTATAGTGTGAAAATGAACTCCATCAGTTATTGCCGACAATGGCTTTGAGTTTCCAGTTGATAGCTTTGCAATAAAATTTTTAAGCTCCTTTCTAGATGAAATACCTAAATCAACTCTAATATCGCCGTATATATCATGCTCTATAATTACATCTAATATCTTTCCACCATTATCAACAATTATTTTTAGCTCTTCCTCTAAATCTTCCAAGGTATCATGTTTTGATGCAATTACCTTTCTATAGCCTTCTTCATTTATTTTTGAAATGATATAGCCCTGAGGTGTCGCAAGGATTGGAATACCTTTAGCCCTCAGTATCGCAATATCTTGAACTATTACTTGTCTGCTAACTTTAAATTCCTTAGCTAGCTCTGAGCCACTTAAATAAATGTCGCTATCTACTAATCTTTTTTCTATCTCCAGTCTTCTTTTTGTTGCTTCCATTTTTATCATCTCCTGCAGTTAAACTTATTCGGAATATATCTTTAATTTTGATTTCAATTATATCATAATTTGCACTTTTAACTATCCAACCTATTCTATATTAGTATTTTTATAGTATAATGAAGGCTACGATGAAACCTACATTGTTTTTGATTTTATTCACCATTCATTTTATTTTTAAAGGAGTAGTAATTATGTTAAAAAAATATATTATAATAACTTCAGTTATATTTTCTTGTTTGTTTGGACTAAATCCTAGCTATGCACAGTCTCCAATCGTAGATGTAAATTTTAAAGTCAATGATATTTACGAGGATGAGGAAAGTGTAATAATTCAAGCTATAGTTTACAACCTAGGCAATACAAATATAAATGGGTTTAATGATATCGATGTAGTTTTGAAAAGTATGAATGATGAGCTAATTGCTCAAGGAACTTTTGAGATAGATGATTTAAAAGCTATAAGCTTTGAACCAGGAGAATCTTTTTTCTTTACTGGTGCTATGAACAAAACAGCTCCTGTCACTTATCCATATAAATATGTAGCAGAATCTAGTGTCAATTGGAACAATATAACAGAGCTTTCAGATGATATCAAACTTTATATCAATAGCGAGCAAATAGTTTTGGAGCAAAACCCTGTCATAATAAACAATAGAATGTTAGTTCCTATTTCAACAATAGCTTCGAATTTTGATTATGAAGTAAACTGGAATCAATCAGACAAAACAGTTACCTTAACAAGCGGCCCAAAATCAGTAAAGCTTACAATAAATAGTGCTGTTGCAAGTGTTGATAGCGAGAATGTAAGTATAGATACAGCTCCTATAATATTAAATAATAGAACCATGGTTCCTATTTCATTTATAGTTGATGCCTTTGGTGCAGATTATGCTTGGGGAGCTCAAACAAAAATTTTATCCATTTACTATTAAATACATTATAATAGTTATATAATATATTTTTTTAACTAGGAGGAGTATATGACATACAACAGACTGATACCTGAAATCACTGTGACATCGATTAAAGAAAGTCTATCTTTTTACTGTGATGTTTTAGGCTTTGAAAAGACATACGAAGGCGAGGATAAGGATTTTTCTTTTATTTCATTTTATGGCTCTCAGCTTTTACTTCAAGAAAATTCTAATGAAGCATGGAAGAAATATGAGCTAGAATATCCTTTTGGAAGAGGCGTTAACTTTTCTATAGAAACTGATGACATTGATAAGCTAGTTTCTAATTTAGAAAAAGCTAATATCAGCTTGCTTTGTCCTTTAGAAGAACGCTGGTATAAAAAAGACGATATGGAGCATGGAGAAAAGCACTTTATAGTTATGGATCCTGATGGCTATATACTTAGATTTATGCAAGATTTAGGTCAAAAAACCATCAAAATCTAGACTAATAAACAATAAAAAACCAAGAGGGAATCAAAAAGAACCGTCCCTCTTGGTTTTATGATATCGATTTTATAAAGAAATAGTGATAAATTTAATTATAGAAGGAGAAAAATATGATTATGAAAAAATACATATTTTACATAATTATTATTGTAACTATAATTAGTATTATTATATCCTCAACCTTTTTATTTTCTAATAAAGAGTTAGAAATGAGAATTAATGATGTGAATGTACAAGAAGTTTCTTCTGACCAGATAAAAGAAGACCTTGATGTTTTGGTAGAAGCAATTAAAAATACTGGAACTGACTATATAGTAGACCAGAGGGTTTTCAATTTTGATATTGAGGATTTTAAAAATAAACTATACAAGAAAAAGAAAGGTGAGTATACAGTCAGAGAACTATATGAAGTTTCCAAAGATGTATTGCCTAATAAAAATAGACACACCCGTTTAATGGAGCCTAAAGAAATATTAACAAACAAGACTTCTTTGTATTCTGGGAAACTTGAATCTCGCAAAATGAGATATGACTCTATAACAATAAAGAAAAATGAAAGTCTAAATAAAATGCTCAATAAATCAGCAGACATCAGTAATTATAAAAATGATTTTTTTACTTCTTCGCTTTCTAATTCTGCAAATGGAATTCCGACAATGAAGATTTTGGAAGAAGGGAAGACAGCATATATAAAATTCCCGACATTTTCTATAAACGATTCCTATAAAATACCTATGAGTTATTTTATTGAAGAAATAAAAGATTACGATTACTTGATTATAGATATATTAGGAAATACTGGGGGCAAAATCGAACCATGGCATGATTTAATGAGTGAATTGACATCTACGGATCTTTATATGGAGTTTTATGTAGGATATAGAGATACTGAAATTGCTAAGATTGTAAAAGACGAGGCATTAGAAGGAAAAGCGACTAAAGGTGCGCCAGGATTTGAGAATTTGGAGTTTGAAGAAGTCCAAAGCCTGCCAAAAACCATGGATAATATCAATCAAGAAGATATTTCTAAATTGAAATATTATCTCAAGATAAAGGATAAGATAGAAGCGAAAAAGAAAAACAGTTTTAATGGAAAAATATATCTTCTAATAGATAATAAATGTTTTTCTTCAGCGGATTTGTTTGCTCATTATGTAAAATATACTAAATTTGCTACTATTGTAGGAAGCCCTGCAGCTGGAGATGGAACAGGTGGAATCGGATATCTGTATTTCCCATTTCCAAACAGTGGATTCATCTATCAGATACAGTGCGCATACGGATTCAATGATGATGGAAGCTCTAACTTTGAATCGGGAACTGAGCCGGATATTGTAGCCGCAAGAAATAAAGAACTCGATTATGTGTTAAATGAAATAAATAAAAAATAATAAGAGCATGAGAAGGTAAGAGGAAAAAATAATTACTCTTTTCACAAAATTACTCCTAACCCATTAACATATCTTTTTTTAGATATAATAAAGCCTATAGTAAAATGTCGTTAAAAATGATTTGTATTTTATCCTCTGAATTGGGATAATCATAAGAAAATTTGATAATTCAAAAAAGTTTTAAGAGCTAAATATAATCATCAATTTAAAAATATTGAAACATAAATACAAATAGGCTGTTAAGGTTTTTCTTTCTTGACAGCCTTTTAATGTACAATTTAAATCTCTATTCTTCTTTCAAAATAGATAGTTAAGTGATCCCAGTTTCTAATTCGTGAAGCCCATTTTGAAGTAGAATCCAGCATTGCAAGAAAAAACTCTTCAAAACAGCAGTATCCCTAGGAAATATAGATTTACTCTTTGTTACCTTTCTAAGCTGTCTATTAAAATTTTTCACAGCATTTGTAGTATAAATTATAGTTCTAATCTCTTCAGAATACTTAAAGTAAGAAGAATGATTTGCCCAATTACTTTGCCAAGAATTTACACAAAAAGGATATTTTTTATTCCATTTTTCAGAAAATATATCCTATAAGACTTTTTATCGGACCCTATAAATAAGGTTCTATTATGTCGTAATATTAAAAAAATTTGAAACAAAAAATTTATTCCTAATACTACTCCTTATAATTATCATTTTGAGTCATAACTTGTATATGGAATCCTTCAATAGATAACAAACCAATCACAAGCAATATAATTAAAAAAGTAAATGTAATTAGCTTATATGTCAAATTCGGTATGAAATTTGTTACAATTATAACTATAGACATTAAAATCATACTTATTCGATTAAAACTGGTTGTTGTTATTTTTATGATATCTCCATCTTTAACTTTTATCTCATTGCTCTTCATTCCAGATTGTGTGACTTTTAAGCGAGCTTCAATTTCAGGGATTTCAATGTCTACTTGTTCATTGTATTTAATGCTTGCTACCTTTTCTCCGTTTATTTTTATTTGGACTTTCGAGCCCATACCCGTGAACCCCGTATCTCGTTTAATAGTTATTGACATATTATTATCTCCTTTATCGGTACTTATCCTCATGGAAATACTCAATTATCTATTATTTTAACTAGGTGCTTGTTTGAAATCATTAAGATTCCAATTTAATTTTCTTCCCCTATTCAATGATTCCCTATAGAGTTTGATGTTCTTGATAATATAAATTATAATATTTATATATAAAAAGAGAAAGGAGCAATAAAATGGATTCCTTTTTTTGGGCTAAAGCAAAAACTACAATTCAATATGCATGGCCAGTAATTATAATATGTATAATTTTTGCTTATGTAAATTATAGAATTTGCAAAAGGAAAATATATCCTCCACACAAAGTTACTGGATGGATGATAGCAGGTTTTTTATGCCCTTTATTATCAACTATAATTTTAATAGTAACTACCTGGTGGATTTATAGAAAAAACCTGTGGTACAATGATTAAATATCATAATCCCACAGGTTGCATTTTAATTTTATGCTTCTCTTAAAATATTTAAGTCCTCTCCTGCCATTATTTTGTTCATGGTTCTCATTGCGCACATTTTTCCGCACATTGTACAAGTATCTTCATTTTCAGGCATTGATTCCTTGCGATATCTTCTTGCTTTTTCTTCATCCATAGATAGCTTGAACATTGTTTCCCAGTCTATATCTGCTCTAGCTTTACTCATTTTATTGTCCCACTCTCTTGCTTTTGGAATTTTTTTAGCTATATCAGCAGCATGCGCAGCTATTCTCGATGCTATTATGCCTTCCTTCATGTCTTCTAGGTTAGGAAGTCTAAGATGCTCTGCTGGAGTAACATAGCATAGGAAATCCGCTCCATAGGTAGCTGCTATTGCTCCACCTATTGCTGAAGTGATATGGTCATATCCAGGGGCTACATCAGTAACTATAGGTCCAAGTACATAAAATGGTGCATTGTGGCAAAGTCTTTTTTGAAGTAGCATATTTGCTTGAATCTCATCTATAGCCATATGGCCTGGCCCTTCGATTATAATCTGTACGTTTTTCTCCCAAGCACGCTTAGTAAGCTCTCCTAGTGTGATTAATTCTTTTATCTGGCAAGCATCAGATGCATCATTTATACTTCCTGGTCTAAGAGCATCACCTAGGCTAAGAGTTACATCATACTCGGCGCATATATCTAGTAGTTCATCATAGTATTCAAAGAATGGATTTTCTGCATTGTTTAGCTGCATCCATGCATACATAAGGGAGCCACCTCTAGATACTATGTTAGTAAGTCTTTTATTTCTTTTGAAAACCTCAGCTGTTTCTTTGTTTATGCCTGCATGGATAGTCATAAAATCTACGCCATCAATTGCATGCTTTCTTACTACATCAAGAAACTCTTTTGCTGTGATATCCTTAAGCTCTTTGTCATAAAATCCAACAGCATCATATATAGGCACTGTTCCTATCATAGCAGATGACATTTCAACTAGTCTTTTTCTAAATTCCTCAGTTTTTCCAAATGAACTAAGGTCCATGATGGCTTCCGCTTTCATCTCTATAGCTTTTTTTACTTTTTCTAGCTCTGGTTCAATATCTGGGCAGTCCTTTGATATACCTAAATTCACATTGATTTTTGTGCTTAGTCCTTGACCTACTCCTTTAGGACTTAGGCTTTTATGATTTTTATTTGCAGGGATTGCTATGCTTCCATTTGCAACTCTTTCCATAAGTATATTGATATCCATGTATTCTTCTTTTGCTACCATTTCCATTTCTTTAGTTACAATGCCTTTTCTTGCTGCATCCATTTGAGTTGAATAATTCATAATAGTAATCTCCTTTTTATTTTTGTATTTTTAATAGATTATCAACTGATTGTCTTAAATTTTTTGTGGCATTTAGACAATCAGCTTGTCCTAAAATTGCTGATACTACACAAATACCATCTAGTCCAAGACTTTTTAGCTTTGAAATATTTTCCTGATTTATTCCGCCTATTCCAAGCACTGGAATATTGATTTTACTGCATATATCAGAAATATCTAAAAGGCTAAGCTCACTAGCATCAGCTTTAGTTGAGGTTGGAAAAATTGCTCCCACTCCTATATAATCAGCTTCGCTCTCTATTGCTTTTGAAGCTTGACTTAAGTTTTTTGCAGAAACTCCTAAAATTTTATCTTGTCCTAGAAGTTTTCTAACAAGCTGAGCATCTAAATCCTCTTGTCCCACATGTACTCCTTCAGCATCTAGCGCTAGAGCTATATCTACTCTATCGTTGATGATGAGAGGAATATTATGACGTCTAGTGATTTCTTTTAGCTTTAATCCTATCTGATAAAACTCTCTGCTAGAAGCTGTTTTTTCTCTTAACTGAACTACAGTCACACCGCCTTTTATGGCCTCTTCAACACTATGAAATAAGTCTTTACCTGAAAGGCAAAGTCTATCTGTAACTAAATATAGTGAGTAGTCAGTTTTTTTTCTAAGCTCTGATTTTTTCATTTTCCAAAGCCTCCATATACAGATTAATTTTATTGGCATCCATAGTATGTACGTAGTCAAATAATCTAGTTCTAAAGGTTCCTATTCCTTCGTTGTTCTTAAGACTGCATTCTGCTAGTTCTCCAGCTATTCCTATTACTGTAAGCGCTGAAGCTGCAGCTAAAAATGAATCTACCCCTGAGGCGCAAAAACTTCCTGTCAAAGAGCTTGCCATGCATCCTGTTCCTGTGACTTGCTTCATCATTTTGGTTCCATTTTTTAATCTTAGCTCTCTAGATTCATCCAGTACGATATCTACAGCTCCAGTTATAGCTACTGTGCAAGGCTTAAATTCAATGAGCTCTTTTGCACAAGACATTGCTGCATCTGATTCGCTAGATGAGTCTACTCCTTTTGTATTTCCTGTAAGTCCTGACATTGCCATTATTTCTGAAGCATTCCCTCTTATCACTGATATATCTAGTTCTTCAAATAATCTTTGCGCCCACATAGTTCTATAACTTGTGGCTCCTGCTCCTACAGGGTCTAAAACTATAGGTATCCCGATTTTATTTGCTTCTTTTCCTGCAATAAGCATAGACTCAACTGTTCTAGCATTTAAAGTCCCTATGTTTAGAACTAGTGCCTTTGCTAGATTTACCATTTCCTTTACTTCATTTTCATCATCGGCCATAACTGGCGATGCTCCTATAGCTAGGGTGATATTGGCACAGTCATTTATAGTTACACTATTTGTAATATGATGCACTAGCGGACTAATATCCCTAAGTTTATGAAGCGAACTTATAACTTGATCTTTCATCACAAATCTCCTTTCTCACTAACTTTTAGCTTTTTGCTATGTAATAAGTCTGTACAGGTGGTTTGTCGGACCATTTCCACTTCCTATATCCAAACTATTTCTTATAGCTCCTGTGATGTATTCCTTTGCATCAAATACTGCTTGCTCTACAGATAATCCAAGAGCTAGATTAGAGGCTATAGCAGATGAAAGAGTACATCCTGTACCATGGGTATTATTTGTATTAATTTTTGGAGCATCATACCATCTGAGTTTATCTTCATAGGCCAGTAAATCTGCCGCATCATCCACTAGATGCCCTCCTTTAATAAGTACAGCAGAGGATGTTAGTTTCCTAAATGCATGAACTGACTTTTCCATATCTTCTTTTGATTTTATTTCTAAGCCATCTAATATAGCAGATGCCTCATGAAGATTTGGTGTAATTACATCAGCTAGTGGCAACAGCTCTTGAATTAGAGCTTTTTTTGCATCCTTTTCAAGCAAATCAAATCCAGTAGTGGATATCATGACAGGATCTAAGACAATATTTTTAAACCTATAGCTTTTTATTAGCTCTGCTACTGTGAGAATTATTTCAGCATTTGACAGCATCCCTATTTTTACTGCATCTATGTCTATATCCTCTGCCACTGCTTCTATTTGTTTTCTTACTGAGATAGTTGAGAGAGTCTCTATATGGCTTACTCCTAAAGTGTTTTGAGCAGTTACGGCGGTTATTGCGCTCATGCCATATACCTTATGAGCACAGAAGGTTTTTAGATCAGCTTGGATTCCTGCTCCACCAGAAGAATCAGAGCCAGCAATAGTCAGAACCTTCTTCATGCACTATGCCTCCCATCGTCTTTAGTCAATTTATAAGCAAATGCAGACTTAAGTACTGCTATTGCTATTATGCTTCCACCGATAGTGCTTAGCATAAAAGGAACTACAAAGAAAAATGCTCCTACTTCTTTTCCAAGAATGAATTTTGCCATAGGAAAAGCAACTAGACCTCCTATGATTCCTGTTCCAATTATTTCTCCCAAAGCAGAAAGCGAAATTTTGTTAAACTTTTTATACATATACGAGGCCAGTATAGCTCCAAATATACTTCCTGGAAACGCAAGTATAGAGCCTGTTCCCAGTATATTTCTAAGCAGTGATATCAAAAATGCGTTTAATACAGCGTAATACGGTCCAAGCAGCACCGCTGAAATAACATTAATCGTGTGCTGAATAGGGAAACACTTAGCTACACCTACTGGAATATAAATTACATGTCCTACCATAGTTCCTATGGCTACCAATAATGATGCAAATACCATTTTTTGAATCTTCATCCTACTTCCTCCTAATAAAATTTTTTGAAAATAAAAAGAGCATAAACCCAATCTAGGATTTATGCCCAATATAAATAAATGGCCTAACTTCCCTACGCTGGCATTATCCAGATCAGGTTAAAGGGTCAAAGAACACATCTTTATCTCAGCCGATTTAATCGGCACCCCTAGTCTAATTTATTAAATTATTTCTTGCTCTTGTGACTCAGTTTACAACTAAAGATTTAAAAAATCAAGTCTATTTTATATTTATTTTAGTGTTATGTATGATATAAGTAATTTTAATGTGTTTTCAAATGCGAAGTAATGAGTTCTTTCCATTCCATGAGATGCATGTACTCCTGGTCCAATTAAAGCACCTTTTATGTTGTAACCTGCAGTAAGAGCTGCTCTTACATCTGAACTATAGAAAGGATAAATATCCACAGCATATGAAAGCTTATTTTCTTTTGCTAGATTAATCAAAGTAGTTGTCATATTGTAATCATATGGTCCTGCAGAGTCTTTTGCGCAAATAGATACATCGTACTCTGTACAGCTTAAGTCCTCACCTATGCATCCCATATCAACTGCTATAAGCTCTGTTATATCTTCAGGGATATTCGATGAGCCATGTCCTACTTCTTCGTAAACTGAAAAAACAATTCTTAAATCGTATTCAGGTGTTATATTGTTATCCTTAAGATATTTCATAAGTCCAAACAGGCAAGCAACGCTTCCTTTATCATCTATAAATCTAGACTTGATAAAACCACTAGGCGTAATAGTAGTTTTAGGCTCAATAAATATAAAATCTCCTGGCATTATGCCTAGATTTTCTACATCTTCCTTTGACTTTACACATTCATCTATACGAATAGTCATATTTTCAGGGTCTCTAGGCTTGCTACTTGCATCCTTGAACACATGAACTGCTGGGCTAGTGCTTAAAAATGTTCCTGTGTAAAGCTTTCCATCTCTAGTTTTTATTTGGCAGTATTCACCATCTAGTGTCGGTACTATAGGTCCTCCAACTAAAGTAAATTTAAGCTGACCATCTGATGTTATGGATCTTACCATAGCTCCTAATGTATCTACATGAGAAGAAAGCCCTATTACCCTGTCCTTTGATTTCCCTGCTATACTTATAAATCCACAGCCTTTTTGATTTACTGTCATTTCGTATCCTAACTCAGTTACCCAAGCTTTCATTTCTTCAATTATTTCGTGACAAAATCCACTTGGACTATGAAACTCCATTAAATTCTTTGCTGTATTTAGAACATATTCTTTGTCGATATTATGAAAGTTCATATTTCCTCCTTAGTATATGTTTTTTCCCATTGTAATAATTGTAACAAATAATAATATACATAGAAAGAAATATTATAAATAAAAATAAATTTTTATAAACCATCAAGAATTGCTTTTATACTGTCTAAAACATAATCTACTTCTTTGTAAGTATTGTAATGCCCTAAGCTAAACCTCACTGTACCTTGAGGAAAGGTGTTATAAAACTTGTGGGCACTAGGACTGCAGTGAAGCCCACATCTATTTTGAATTTTGTATTTTGATTGAAGTTCATGAGACACTACTGCATTATCTATGTTTTTAAAATCCAAAGATAGTATAGCCGTTTTATTATCTTTATCATTCAGCCCTATAATTTCAAATCCATTAAGTTTTGATTTTAAATCGAGCAATCCCAATTCAAAGTATTTAAGTAACTCTCTTTCTTTTTTGCAAATAGCTTCAATTCCTTGTTCTTCAATATATTTCAAGCTTGCATTTAGTCCATATATCCCTGGCAAATTCTGGGTCCCAGCTTCATATTTATCTGGCATATCAAAAGGCTGTATTTCTAAGTTGGATTTGCTCCCCGTTCCGCCTTCAATAAAAGTACCTACTTTTTCAATCAAGTTCTCACTAATGATAAACCCACCCATTCCTTGAGGTCCTAGTAATCCCTTGTGCCCTGTAAAGCATACGCAGTCTATATGCATTGCTTTCATATCTATAGGAATTACACCTGCTGTTTGAGCTGAATCTACAATAAAAGGCACATCAAACTCCTTGCATAGTTTTCCAATTTGCTTTATAGGTAATATGTCACCAGACACATTACTGCTGTGACTTGCTATTACTGCTTTTACGCCATTTTCAAGCTGGTTGATTAAATAATCTTCGTCAAGCTTACATTTATCATCTAGCTTTAGCTTTATTATATCTGCTCCTACTTTATTTAATGGCCTCATTACAGCATTGTGTTCAAACGGTGAAACAATAACCTTATCATTTTCTTTTATCAATCCTTTTATGATAATATTCAAGCTCTCTGTTATATTTTTTGTAAAGCAAACATTCTCTGCTAAATCAAAGTTGAAAAGAGTAGTTAGCATTTCTCTAGTTTCATAAACTATATCCTCAGCGCTAATAGCATCTTCATAAACTCCTCTTGAAATATTACATCCAATATTCTTCATATAATCAACCATAGAATCTATCATTTGCTGAGGCTTAGGATATGTAGTAGCTGCATTGTCAAAATATACTCTCATATTAATTCCTCCTTATTATCATGTATATAATTAACTTTATCATGTATACAAGCTTATAATTATAAATTTACTTTATAATAAGTATTGAAAAATTCTATTTGGCATATGACAATAATCATAGCTTTTCTTTGTTATAATTTAGTTGAATAAACTAAATAGAAAGGAAGATGATTATGAAAAACAAAATTGGTATCATTATCGCAGGAGCAATTATAGGCATTTTGTCAGTAGCTTCTGTAAAATTAGGCAATCCTCTTAATATGGGACTTTGCATCGCTTGTTTTATAAGAGATATCGCAGGCGGATTAGGGCTTCATAGAGCTGAAGTAGTTCAATATATACGCCCTGAAGTTATAGGAATTATTTTAGGTGCTTTTATTATGTCAAAAGCTAGTAAGGAGTTTAATCCTAAAAATGGTTCTTCTCCTTTTACTAGATTTATTTTAGGCTTTATAGTTATGATAGGAGCCTTGATGTTTTTAGGCTGTCCTCTTAGAATGATTCTTAGACTAGGCGGAGGAGACTTAAATGCATTATTTGGAATTTTGGGCTTTACAGCTGGTATTTATGCTGGAGTTAAAATTTTAGATAAAGGTTTTAGTCTTGGTCGTACATATAAAGCTTCTCCTTTAGAAGCTAGTTCAATTTCAATACTTTCATTAGTATTACTTGGAATTTTAGTATTTATTCCTACACTACTTATATTTAGTGAATCTGGCCCTGGATCAATGAGAGCTCCTTGGGTATTTGCTCTTATAGTAGGTCTAGCATCTGGTATAGCTGCTCAAAAAACAAGACTGTGTATGGTTGGTGGAATTAGAGATATGATTATGTTTAAAGACAGCTATCTTTTAACTGGATTTTTATCAATTTTTATCTTTACGCTATTAGGAACACTAATAACTGGTCAATTTAAGCTAGGATTTATAGAGCAACCTGTCGCTCATAGCGATGCACTGTGGAATTTTTTAGGGATGGCTCTTGCTGGATGGGGTAGCGTTCTGCTTGGTGGATGTCCACTTCGTCAATTAATATTAGCAGGAGAAGGCAATGTGGATTCAGCGGTAACTATTATGGGAATGCTTGTCGGTGCAGCTTTCGCTCATAACTTTAAGCTTGCTTCTGCTCCTACTGGCCCATCACTAAATGGACAAGTTGCAGTTATTCTTGGATTTATAGTTTTAGGATGTATTTCATATTTTTATATAGAAAAGGAAATAAAATTTAAAGAAGTTGAATTAAAGGAAGGTGCTTAATATGATAGAAGTCGATGCTAGAGGTCTTTCATGTCCACAGCCTGTTTTGCTTGCAAAGAAAGCTATGGAAAAATCAAATACTAGCTTTTCTGTAATAGTTGATAATGAAACAGCAAAACAAAATGTAACAAGATTTATGGATTCAAATGGCTATAAAATAGAAATAAATACCAGCGGAGAAGATTATGTCCTTAGAGCAAACAAATAAGTATATTGTTTTATTTTTTACTCACTCAGGTGCTGTAAAATACAGACGATTTCTAAACAAAAACAATATTGATAACGAAATGATGCCAGTTCCTAGAAAGCTAAGCTCCAGCTGTGGTGTATGCATTTCATTTTTCTATGATAATATATCAAGTATAATTACTACAGATATAGAAAAAGTATTTAAGGAACTAGATGACTCAAAATTTGAGGAAATTTATACTACAAACTAGTATAAATCAAAACTAATTCATAGCGACTAAGCTACTAAATCAATTTCAAAATTACTAATCAAAAAGAGCAGTATTTATAAATAATCCTTATAATAAGGACTTTATAGAATCTGCTCTTTAATTATTAAATAAATTTAGCTTTTATATAGGATTACGTTAAGCCATTTTTCGTTTTCTCTACCTGCTCTTTTGTCTGATGTAATCCAGATTTCTTCAATTTTAAAAGGTGTTTTGGTATCTATTATATCCTTTACTAAGCTTTGAGTATAAGAAGTAAACACTCTTCCATCCTCTACTCTTTCTGAATCACCATACTTAAGTGATATATACACATAGCCCTCTGGCTTAAGTGCTTCATAAAATTTTAGCAAGACCTTTACAAAGGCTTTTCTAGTTAAATGTATAAGAGATGAACAGGCCCAAATGGCGTTAAAATCTTCATTGTAATTTAGCTCTGTGAATTTCATATTTATAACTGATTTTCCTATAAAGCTACTTGCTCTTTGGGTCAGTTTTTTACATCCATCAAAGCTAGTTACATCATAACCTTTTTCTAGGAAATGTTTGCTATCTCTTCCAGCACCACATCCTGCATCTAATATATTATCTCCAGCTTTAAGATATACTTCAAATCTTTCATATACATCAGACATATCTATAAACAGGGTTTCGTCTGCATATGCATCTCCATTTTTTTCATAAAAAGTAATAGCTGCTTTTTCTTCCTTCCATGATCTATATGCATCAATATCTGCGGAAATTTGCTTAAATAAAAATCCAAAAATAACTACATCATCTACAAATCCACCTGGAATTAAATCTGGCAAAATATCAATTGGCGTTATAAAATATATAAGGCCTACAACTAATATCATAAGCGAGCCCATAGGAATCTGCTTGTATTCTCCAGAAATCCAGTCTTTTAATAGCGAAAATACTATTTGAAGCTTGCTCCAAATTTCATCTATAGGTCCTATTCTATTTGCCTTAGCCTTATTCATAGCTTCTTCAAGTAGCTTTGATACCTTATTTTTATCTTTCAAAATTTCCATAGCTTTAGTCTCATTTTTTTTATAGAAAAGCGATTTAAATTTAGTTATGATAGTCTCTACCATATTATTACTTATTCTCAATTCATCTCATCTCCATTTTTAATTAATTAATCTTATACAAAAACTCTCTCATATTCTGATATAATAATTATTATACTACAAATAAGTAGTTGATTATTGAATTTTTTATATTAAAAATATAATAATTGGAGGTATTTATTATGTATGCAGCATTCGAGGGACATAGTCCTGTAATTGATAATAAATGTTTTGTAGCTGATGGCTGTCAGGTCATTGGAAATGTAGAAATGTTAGAATACAGTAGCATTTGGTTTAACTCTGTAGCTAGAGCCGATGTAAATAAAATTTTGATTGGCAGATATTCTAATGTTCAAGATGGAAGTGTACTTCACTGTGATGATGACTATCCACTAATTATTGGCGATTATGTGACTGTAGGCCATAAAGCTATTCTTCACGGCTGTACTATAGAAGACCATGTTCTAGTAGGTATGGGAGCTACTATACTAAACGGAGCGGTAATAGGAAGAGGAAGTATTATAGGCGCTGGAGCAGTAGTTAAGGAAAATATGGTAGTGCCACCATTTTCTATGCTTGCAGGTGTCCCTGCAAAAATTTTAAAACAGCTTCCTGAAGACACTACTGCGCTTCATAATCATGCTGTAAAATATAAAACTCTATGGGCTAAAAGATATGCAATTTTGCCTGAAGATGATGGTGAAAGCTTCGAGGATTAATATATTGTAACTATAACGTATGAATAAGATATTTATAATTATCCTTTTTCAAACTATATGTAATTTAATAGCCATAATTCATACAAAAAAAGGTAGTACATATGCACTACCTTTTTTGTATTCAACTGCAATCCGCTATGTTCTAATGTCCACATCCATCGCCTTCATGCATATGGTCATGACATACACTTCCTGTTGATTTTAGTTCACCGCTTAAATATGAATTTATAGTATTTTCAAGTTCTCCCTGAGCTCCTATTATTACTTCAATGTTTTTTTCATTGAATATCTCAATAGCTCCTCCTCCCATTCCACCAGAAATTATTACATTAACTCCTTGTTCATGTAAAAATACTGGAAGGAATCCTGGTCTATGCCCTGGGTTTTTAACTTTTTCAGAGCTTACTACTTCTTTGCCATCCACTTCATAAATATGAAAGTGCTCACAATGTCCAAAATGTTGTGTTACCATACCTCTGTCACTTGCAATTGCTATTTTCATAATTTTCCTCCTAAAAATGTTTTTATTTTAATATTTTTGATAAACGCTTACTGTAGCTATCTAAGCCACTTACCTCTGAAGCTAAAGCTGTCATAGGCAATATATCAGCTCTAGATATATCCTTTATGTCAAATCTTCTATTAAGAGCCATGAGCTGTTTTACTCCTGTACTTACTCTTTCTAAATATGAGTATACTCCTATAGCACCTGCTGGAAGATTCACAGCATCCTCATATATAGTTTTAAGTTGCTTAATGTCTTCAAATATCTCTTCTTTAGTATTTCCAAATCGCTGTATATCTGGGAAGATTTTGCCATTATCAATAGCATCCCCCACATGTTTTCCTGATATTGCAGCAGCCATGGCGGCTCTTCCTATAGCTACAAAGTTAATATATGGCGCTCCAAGGGACAGGGCTTTATACACTTGGTCTTCCATAGCTATACCACCAGTAATTGCAACTTGGACTTTTTTATAGCCTTCACTATAAATTTTTTCTAAAAGTGCATATACTATGCATTCTAGCTCTACTGTTGGGATTCCCCACTCATTCATCATCTTAACTGGACTATTTCCAGTTCCTCCACCTGCTCCATCAAATGTAACTAAGTCAACTTCACACTTAGAGGCTATCTTTAATATTCTAAGTAAATCCTCAGGGTTAAATGGGCCTGTTTTAAAGCAAATTCTCTTTGCTCCTTTTGCTCTAAGCTCTGCAATTCTTTTTTCAAAATGGTCTTCATCCCAAACAGGTAATTTGCCAATTCTTTCAAAAACTTGGCCAATTCCTGATTTATAAGCTTCTGCAATTTTTGAATCACTAGGATCAGGGTAAACCACATAACCCATTTTTTGAAATTTAAGAGCATCGTTTATATCTTTAATCCTGCCCATTCCTTGTATGCCTTTTGCTGCTTGTCCAAACTTTATTTCTACAGATTCCACTCCTAATTTTTCTATGGCATAATCTAAAACTCCTAGATACTCATCATCCATATTGGCTTGAAGTATAATATCTCCATAACCATGATAATAATTCCTAAATGTATCTACCATTTCTTTGATTAAGGGAGAATTTACAACTTTATTATGGTCTAGCTCAAGAGCTTTATCTTTAGCTACTACGGCCTCCCCTATAACTACAGGAACTCCAAACACTGCCGCTCCAGCATAGTAATCCTGCCAGTTTAACTTAGCAATCGCGGGTAATATATAGGGCCCTTTTACAGGTATAGGATTTTTTATGCCAAATGTAGTCTTTATTTCTGCTTTAGGATAGGTTACTTCATAAGGATCCATACTCTCGCCTTTTGCTTGAAAGACTCTTCCATTGATATTAAAATGAGAAAAATCAAGTGAGTATTCTTTTTCTGATGCAAATTGGTTTATGTCTGTAGCATAGGGATAAATTGCTTCTGAACCTCTCACTGCTGATAGTCCTATTTCACATGGTCCTACGCAATTTGCAGTACATACGCAGCACATGCCTGAGCTAAGTGATAGATTCTCTGGTGTCCTCATTTTAGTGTTTGATAAAGTACTTCCTAAAGAGATACGTTTAGACATTATTAGCACCATCCTCACATTTTATAAAATTTAATATATTAACTATAATATTTTTACCCTTAATTCCACTTATAATATAGATTCTAATTTATTCTCTTTCTCTAGAAGATAACTTATCGTCTTATGATATACATTTTTTACTGCTTTTCCAGAAACTGTATCTTCATCTATTATGCTTTTGCCTTTATTTATAGCTTTTACAGCCTTGTTATCAAAAGGAATATTTCCTACAAAAGGTATATTTTTCTGTATGCAATATTCTTCTATTTCCTCTGCTTTTTTTATATTGGTGTCATATTTATTGATACAAACAGCAACTTTAGTTTTGAAATGATTTGCTGTTTCTATTATTCTTTTCATATCACTAATTCCTGAAATAGAAGGCTCTGAAACTATAAGAACAAAATCTACTCCTGTAATAGATGCAATTACTGGGCATCCTATGCCAGGAGAACCATCAATAATAACTATCTCATCAGTGACTAGATTATCTCTTAATCCTTTTTTGACCTCAGATACTAACATTCCAGATGTTCCGCTACCCATCTTTAGCTCTGCTGTAGAAAAAACAGCATCTGACTTATATAGCATAAGCTCTCCAGCTACATCTTTTTTCATAGTGATGGCATTTACCGGGCAGACATATTCACAAAGACTACATCCTTCACATGCAAAAGGATTTACTTTGTAATCTGATTCATTTTCTATGGCATCAAATCTGCATTTTTCCATGCAAAGCCCACAATTGATACATTTTTCAGAATCAATTACAGCTTTATCCATACCATAATAATTTGAACTTATTTTATTTGTGATTTGATGCATAAGTAAATGTAAATTAGGAGCATCTACATCGCAGTCAGCATAACCTTTTGCATTTAAAAGTTTAATAAATGCTGTAGCTACTGTAGTTTTACCTGTACCACCTTTACCGCTAAGAATTAATAATTGCTTCATTTTGAGCCTCCTTAGTGATATCAGTTAACAGTTTTGCAAATAAGTCATGATAACGCCTGTTTTCTTTAGAAACTATTTTCCCATCAGAGTTTAGTTTTCCAAGCTCAACATCAAATGGAATTTCGCTTAATATTTTTATTTTATTATTCTCGCAAAATTCCTTTGAGGGATTGAATCCATCTTGGGTTTTATTTAGAACAACACCAAAAGGTTTTTTAAATAATCTTACTAAATCATACACCATCTTTAGATTATGACTACCAAACAATGTAGGTTCAGCTACTAGTAGGCAGTAATCAGAATCTTTTATGCTTTCCATAACTATGCAGGCACTGCCTGGTGGGCAATCTACAATAGTGACTTGCTCATTTATATTTTCATCATCTATCATAGCTTTTATTATAGGAACTCCAGAAGCTTCTCCAGTGTTTAATATACCTGACACAACTGTAACACCCTCTAGATTACCTTTTTCTATTTTACCTATCGATTTATTAATTTCAGATATCGCATTTTCAGGACAAACTTCTATACATCCTCCACAAGAGTGGCAAACTTCACTAAATACTTTTACTTTGTTATTTATGTAAGCTAAAGCGTTAAATTTACAAAAATCTACGCATTTTTTACATCCATTACAAAGGTAGTCATTCACATATGGAATTTTTACCGATACATCTTTTTTAGATAAATTATCGGGTTTGAAAAAAAGATGGCCATTTGGTTCTTCTACATCACAATCTAAATAAAGAGCCTTTTTCGCAGTGTAAGCTAAGTTTACAGAAACTAAAGTTTTACCAGTACCACCCTTACCGCTAAGGACTGCAATTTTGAGCCTACTTTCCATGATTATGCATTCCTTCATGAATTTCAGTCAGTTCATTAAGCTTTCCAGCTTCATAAGCTTCTAAATTAGATTTTATGGAGTCCCCTTGAGTTTTGTACATTTTAATATTCGCTCCATTAATCACATCCGCAGCATTTCCTCCGCATCTTGGAGTAAGTAGTACATCAATTTTTCTATCAGCTAAGCTTTGAGCAGCTTTTATTCCAGCTCCTCCTGGGCTAGATGCTGCTTCATTTTCAAAAAACTCAGCTTCTTTTGAGTCAGTATCATATATCATATAATATGGAGTCCTTCCAAACGATATGCAAACCTTTGACTCTATGTTCTTTTCATCTACTGGTATAGCTATTTTCATGCTTTCATCTCCTATTATTTCTTTATTGGCATATGCCTTTTATATTTTTGATTATACTCTTATAATTTTTGATGTCAATAAAAGTTTTTAGCATATGCTATTTAATCTTTATAGAATAGCTTTATGATTCTTGATATAATCTGAAAATCTATTTTTTTAAAGCAAGCATTATTTTTTTGCAAAAAATAAAAAACTAAGAATCACGTATAAGCTGATTCTTAGCTTCAAAATAAATTATTTAGTTATAAATTACTAAATTCAAAATCATCCTCAAAAACTTGAGCTGTGTCAGGCGCCTTTTTGTGTTTCAAAATGTGCAGAGCTTTTTCTTTCTTCTTTAAACTCTATCCATAAATCTCTAGCTGCATTCATAGTGATTCTAGGAACATTTCTTTCTGCAAATAGCTCCGCATACCATCTTTTTGCATCTTCATAATCGTTAAGTCTTCTACTTAGCTCTGCAAGAGTATAAAGCATAAAATATCTTTTGTAGCCTATAGCTTCAAAATCTTCGTTGATATAGCACTTTTTATAGTTGTCATAGCTTAGCTTAAGATAGTTCATTTCACCTTCAATATTTCCTTGCTCTCTGTAAAGCCAAGCTATTTTCAAAGACAATCCTGCTTTTACATAATATGGCTCTTCTATTAGTTGGGCAATATATAGTCCTAGTTTTAACGTTCTCAGTCCATCCTCATGAGTTCTTTCACCTGTAAGTCTAGTAAAATCCTTTATATTTAGAAGGTACTGAATAATCTTTTCTGTTTTCTGTATATTAAGCCTCTTGTTTGCATTCTCTCCAAAGGCATATCCACAGTGTGGGCAGATGTTTATTTCATAGTGGTAAGGATTTACCCCTTTGTATATTTTATGATTATCAGATTCTACCTTTTCTACTCTTAATTTAGAACTGAGGGGTTTTTTAGTTGTAAAATTTGACTTGCAATTTGGACAAGCATATTTTTTATCGTATAGTAAAATCATTTTACATCCCTCCTAACTAAAACTATACACCCAGAAATTATCTTAGTCAATAGTACTATGTTAAATTAGGCATAAAAATAAATTTATGGGTCTAAAGGGACTAATTACCTATCACGATTATTTGACAACCTCTGACATCAAGCTAGTGTAAAAAGCAATTATATCTTCTTTAGTTTCGAAGCTTCCTTGTGCCTTATCTTTTGAACCTCCGCCTTTTCCATTATAGGTTTTTATATTTGATTTAAAAAACTGTCCTAGATTTATGGCGTCATTTTTTGTAACAGCAGTAATCTTATTATCAATCGTAGTTGCAAGAATAACTGTATTTGATTTTTCAAGCAAAATAGACTCTATATGAGCTAGTGTAGGAAAATCTATATCGTCAAAAATAAGAGCTATCGTTTCATCGGCCTTTATATTAAGTGAAATATTTTTTGCAAGATCTTTTCTTATTATATCACTTTGCTTCTTTAACGCAGATATATCTTCTCTTTGCTTTTGTACCTTCGTCAAAATCATTGATTCTTCTGCTGAAAGTTCCTTTTTTAATGATTTAATAATATCGTTTTTTTCTCTATAATCGTTTAGGGCTCTATATCCACATAGGAAAGAAATCCTAGTCATTCCCTTATACGATTCTGCTTTTATTATTTTAATTATACCCACTTCTCCTAGATTTCTTACATGAGTTCCACAGCATGCACAGCAATCAGCTTCACCCATAGATACTACTCTTATATCTTCCTCAGCAGTTATTTCTTTTCTTATTGGGTATGCTTTTAAGCCTTCTGTGTCTGTAACTATCTGGTCTACTTTTTGATTTTCAAAAATATATCTATTGGTTTCCTTTTCTGCCTCAGTCAGCATCTCTTCTGTCATATCTTTTATATTGATATCTATAGTTACAAATTGCTCTCCAATATGAAAGCCCTTGTTAACTCCACCAAATAATTTTAGAATGACTCCAGAAAGAGCATGTTCTCCAGAATGTTGCTGCATAAAATCAAATCTTCTATAGAAATCTATCTTACATTTAACTTTTTCACTTTTAGGAAGTTCCTTTACTAAATGATATATTATGCCATCTTTCTCTTTTACATCAAAAACTACTATATCGTCTATTTGACCTGTATCACTAGGTTGTCCTCCACCTTCTGGATAAAAAATAGTTTCATCAAGTACTATTTTGTAAAAATCTTTATCTTTTATTATGGCTACAACATTAGATATAGTTTCTTCCATATATGGATTAAAATAATATAATTTATTTGTAGGATTAAGCTTTTTTATATCAGTTTCTAAGAATGTATTTATTCCATTATTTATAGTCTCATTATTCATGATATCTCTCCTAGTTTAAAATATTTTAAGCACCCTAAGACAATACTTTCAACCTATAATATCTAGCAATAAATAGTTTCTTTAATTATATCATAAAACATCAGTCAAACTAAAATTTCTAAATAACAAAAAATACTTCCAAAGATTTACCCTAGCATTAGGCAATTTTCTTTGAAAGTATTTATATAAATCAATTAGGCAATTAATTCTCTTACTCTGCTTCTATCATAAATGCATCTCTTTCGTATTTGTAGCCACCAAAATCTATATATTCAGCTACCTTTGCCCCTTTAGGAAGAACTACATCTTTTAGAGCATATTCCTTAAATTTCTGGTATCCAGCTCTGTCTACTATATAGCCTACGTGCTCTTTTGGAAGGCTTCTATCTATATATTCATCAACGAAGGCATAGGTATTTTTGATAACCTTTACTATTGTGTCCTCATCTACCCACTCTAAGAAGGTTCTAGCTATTCTAGGATTTTTCTTTCCTGTTCTTCCCATTATAACCAGTCTGTAGTATTTCTGTGGATTACGACTCCATGCCTGAGTTGGGCAAGTAAGGGCACACTCTCCACATCCTACACATCTTCTTTCATCTCTAACTACCTTTCCATTTTTCATAGAAAGAGCTCCTGTAACTCTAATCTTACAGTTTTTAACACAGGCTTCACAGCCTATACACTGACTATAGTCATATTCGACCTTTGCCGTACCTATTACTCCAAAATCCTGCATGTGAGCTTTTATACAGTCGTTTGGGCATCCTGTACAGGCAACTTTAAAGTGATGGTCATGAGGAAATATTGCTTTTTCGATTCTCTTTGCAAGCTGGGTAGTGTTATAGTTTGCAAATGGACAGACCTTATTTCCAATACAGGCAGATATATTTCTTGTTCCTGCTGCTGGATATCCTTTATTTGGCTCACCTATTTCTACACCATTATCAACCTCGAGCTTTTGAATTACTGGCTCTATCATTTTGTTTACCTCAGGCATATCCTCAAACCTTATTCCTGTTATTTCAAAGCCTTGTCTTATAGTGATGTGCATCTTTCCATCTCCATATTTCTTGGCTATATCATGAAGTATTGGCATAATATCTGCATCAAGCTCTCCACCTGGAATTCTTACTCTTAGAGAGGTAGTTCCTCTATGTTTCGTGATACGAAATGCATTCTTTTTTATTTTTTTAGTATTTAAATCAAGCATCCTTACCCCTCCTAATCTACTAGTTTGATAGCTTTATCATATCTGAAAACTGGACCTTCAAGACAGACATAGGTTTCATCTACTTTACAATGTCCACATTTTCCTAGTCCACATGACATCTTTCTTTCAAAGGACATCCAAATCTGTTCTTTTGGCATGCCTATCTGCTCGAAGCCAAGTGCAGTAAATTTCATCATAGGAGGTGGTCCTACTATAATTACATGAGTTTTTGCAATATCCTTTATTACCATTTTTTGAACATGCTCAGTAACAAAGCCTGTACTTCCAAACCATCCTTCTTCTGGTCTATCAAGAGTTACATTGACTGGGAATTTCTCTCCCCATTTTGCTAGCTCAGGTACAAAAAGTCTGTCTTTCATAGACTTAAATCCAACAATAAGTCTAAAGCTACTAAGTGAATCCAGATTGTTGTAATAGTAGTTTATAAGATTTTTTACTGGAGCTAGGCCAGTTCCACCTACAACTAATATTAAATCCTTGCCAAAATTATCTTCAACTCTAAATCCGTTGCCATAAGGTCCTCTTAAATATATAAAATCACCTGGTTTTTTTTCAAATAATTCATCAGTAACTTTTCCAACTTTTCTTATAGTCATCTCTATATAGCCATCACCAAAATCACTGATTGAAATTGGAGCTTCCCCTACTCTAGGAATGGATAACTGAACAAATTGCCCACTTCTAACCTTTAAATCTGATTTTACAAAGAATGTATAATCTATGTCTGTCTGCTGATTAATTTTAATTATTTCTGCTGGAAATGGAATATATGGATTCATTTTATCCCTCCTTGATAGTATCGTTTACTTTTTTAGTTACCTTGTTAATACAGTTTGAAAATGATATATACTCTGGGCACTGGTCATCACATCTGCCACAGCCTACACACATATGACTTCCAAATCTTTTATTAAAATCATATATTTTATGCATAGTTTTAAATCTCATTCTAGAGCCATAGTCATTTCTAAACACGTGTCCGCCAGCCATATCTGTAAACTTATCAACATGACATCCAGCCCAGGTCCTTCTTCTTTCTCCATTGTCCACATTGTCATCATAAGCTATATCTACAGTAGTAAAGCATGAACATGTAGGACATGAAAAATTACAGCGTCCACAAGCAATACATCTCTTTGCATATTCTTCCCACATTTCATCGTTAAATAAGCTAGTGTCAATCTTTTCGCCATCTGGAAGGTTTACAACTATATCGTTTTCCTCAACAAAATCTGGTTTAAAATCAATTTTATCAAGGTTATTAAAGTAATCAAAAAATATTGAGTCTTTTACTTCTAGCTTTACTGAGTCTTGCTCAAAGCCTATACCCATAGAGTAATTGTCAGTTTTATTTGTTCCCATACTTACGCAAAAGCAATTTTCAAAGCTTTTATTACATCCCATTACTATGTAGCTGATATTATCTCTTTTTCTTTTATAATAAGGGTCATTAACATCTCCATTTTTCAGAAAAATTGAATCTAGTTTATCCATAGCATGAATATCACATGATCTTAGAAATACTAAAAACTTTCTTTTTTTAACTAGTGGCTCAAGTAACTGCTCTCCAACAATGTTAAAAATGGTTTCTGTTGCAGGAAAAGGTATTTCCTTTGCAGAAAATCTCGATTTTTCTTTGTATTCTATTTCTTCTACCTTTGATATTTTTTGATATCTGATATTATCTGTGTCTGAAAATCTTCCTCTGCCTTTAATTCTAACTGGCGCATAGATTTCATAGTCATTAGAAAGCCTTTCAAGGATTTCATTGAACTTTGAATTACTAATCTTATAGCTCATAGTTTCCCTCCTCGTGATTTAAATCTTTGGTAATCTTTTCCTGTTACTTTCATAAATATACCCATTAATCGTTTGTTAATCATCTAACGATACAATATCACTTAAAAAAATATCTTTCTGTGATAATTATCACAATATAAGCTCCAAATACGTAAAATTTGCTAGATTTCATCTTTTATATCGCCGTATTGCAAAATTTTCTTATCAATTTTAATTTCAAAGAAAACGTTCAAATGAATTTTTATATCAATTTAATAAAAAACTTCTTTTGTAATCATTACATTTATGATATAATTCTAAACAGGTTAAGAAATACTACTAAAATAAATCAATTTTATAGGAGGAATTTTATAATGGAAAGAATAGTTGGAATGAAAGCTCCATCATTTAATATGGCAACAGCACTAGGAGACGGTAGTGGATTTGGAAGAGTTTCTCTTGATGACTATAAAGGCAAATGGCTTGTACTTTTCTTTTATCCCCTAGATTTTACATTTGTATGCCCTACAGAAATCACAGGATATTCAAAAAAATACGATGCATTTAAAGGTATGGATGCTGAAGTACTTGGTGTAAGTATAGACAGTGAGCATTCACATAAAGCTTGGATTAAATCAGATTTAGGCAAGCTAAATTTCCCTCTAGCTGCAGACCTTACTAAAAAGGTTGCAAGCGATTATGGTGTACTTATCGAGGAAGAAGGAATTGCTCTAAGAGGATTATTTATAATTGACCCTCAAGGTGTTGTTAGATACAGCGTAGTTCATGATTTGAATGTTGGAAGAAGTGTAGATGAAACTTTAAGAGTACTTAAAGCACTACAAACAGGAGGACTTTGCCCAGTAGACTGGTCCGAAGGTGAAGATTTACTTTAAGATAAACTTGCTTTATTACAACAAAAGCTATGAATCTCAACTTTAATGAGATTCATAGCTTTTTATTCGCTGCTTTTCACATATTTCAATAGCTCTTTTTTGTCTTTTATTATTATTTTATTGTCCATAAGTGATATGATTTTGGCTTTTTCTAGTGTAGTCAAAAATCTACTTACTGTTTCTCTGGAAGTTCCTACCATTGCTGCTATATCGGTTCTATTTATATCTAGGTTTATAAGACTTCCTTCTGGATGTGATATTCCATAATCTCTTGACAGCTTCCAAAGCTTTGAAGCTATTCTTTGTCCAGTTTTTAGTCTTCCTAGATTAAGAGCCTGTCTTTGGGTTCTTCTTACTTTTTTTGTAAGAGATTTTATTACTAATATATTTAGTTCTTTATACTTAAGCATGAGAGTTAAAAGCTCAGTTGGTTTTATACTGAGAAGTACAGAATTTTTTAGGGTTCTAGTGCTATTTGAAGTTCTTAGACCATCAAGTGAAAGCTCATTTATAAGCTCTCCTTCTCCAAAAATATATAATATTTTTTCTTCACCTGTTTCAGAAAATTTAGAAAGTATAGCATTTCCACTTAAAACTATAAATACCGGTATATCCTCTTCACCCTCAAGATAAAGTAAGGTTTCACTACTATAGTTTATAATTTGGGATTTAGAAACAAGTTGTTTTTTTGCTTCATCTGTTATTTCTTCCCAGCCCTTTATATTTAGTGTATTGATGTCTGACAAAATACCACCCCTATGGTTTATTATTAATCAGTGTAAAATAATAAGATAATCTTAGAGCAAAATCCTCCATAGTTTTAAAATCCGCAGATTTGGGTTCTACAGAGTTTCCATCTAAATCCATAGATGCTATCATTGTATTTTCAACAAAAAACATTCTATACCCAATTATTTCACCGTTTTCATTTTTCTGGTCCTTATACTCAGTTGGTACGGCTAGAATAAATGTCACCTTATTGTCCCAGTAATATATCTCGAAATTCATGCTTTTATCATATGCGTAGATTTTATATAGATTATCTTCTTTATAATAACTTTTTACCTGCATTTCCATATATTCATCATACCATGATTTTGACTCTAGTGTACCTATTTCAGACTCAACATGTATGAAGCTATTAGTGATTTCATCTATATATCGCTCAAAGGTTTCATTATCTATATCATCTAAATTTAGCTTCTTCTGATTAGGAAGCTCAAATTCTTCTTGTTTTGATATAGCTTCATTTGTCAAGCGATAATCTTCCTCGATATTTTTCTGCGGAAGTCCTAGTAGCACTAAAAAAGAAATAACAATCATAGCTATTACAAGAAGGATTAGTGTTATTAACTTGCCTCTTTTAGACATAATTCACCACCCTCTCATTAGTTCTCTTATATAGAATACCCACAGAGTTAACAATTATTTATTTTTTAAAAACAATTTATCATGATATAATTTGTATGGAAGAATGGAGGTAAAAATGAAATATAAATTATTACTTTTTGATGCAGACGAAACTCTTTTTGATTTTAAAAAAGCAGAGAGGTATGCAATTGAAGAATCTCTTAAGCATTTTAATATAGCTTACGAAGAATCCGTTCATATACCTCTATATCACAAGGTGAACCACGATATATGGAAAGAATTTGAACAAGGAAAAATAACTCAAGATGCACTTAAGGCGGAACGCTTTCGAAGATTTTTTGATATCTTAGATTTAGATTATGACTCGGTGCTTTTTTCAAAGACATATATGAAGTATCTAGGACAGGCATCCTTCCTATATGAAAAATCTAAAGCTATCATTGATAAGCTATCCAAATCTCATAGGCTAGCTATCATTACCAATGGTTTAACTGAGGTTCAAGAAAATAGAATATCAAAATCTAGCATAGCCCATTACTTTGAAGAAATAATTATTTCAGAAGCTATCAATCTTTCAAAGCCAAACCCAGAAATTTTCAGCTATGCTTTAAATAAAATGAATCACAAGGATAAAAAATCCGTACTTATGATAGGAGATAGCTTAACTTCTGATATAAAGGGTGGTATAAACTTTGGAATTGATACCTGTTGGTACAATCCAAACAAAATCAGCAATACTTTTGAATTTTCACCTACCTATGAAATCAGTGATTTAGATTCAATTTGTGATATTATATGATTGAATCTAATAAAGTGAGTAGTAGATAATACTTTTTATTACTAATATAAACATTATAATTCAAAACACTAAATGGAGGTTATTACAATGATAAGTTGGGAAACACAGTATGAGCTAGGAATCAAGTCTATAGATGACCAGCATAAGGAGCTAGTAAACATAATTAACAAAATGGCCGCTCTATTAATCGAAGCAAAACAAGGCGTAGATATCTATGATGAAGTTGCAACTGTAATAAATGACTTAAAAAAATATACTATTTACCATTTCAAATATGAAGAAAATCTTTTTGACCAGTACTCATATGAATACAAGGATACTCATAAGGCAGAGCATGACAAACTTGTAAATGACATAGAAGAGCTAGATTTATCAAGCTTTGACGAAGACCAGATTAAACATACTAATGATTTGCTAAAATTCCTTATTACATGGCTATTTAAGCATATCAGTGGCTCTGATTTTCTATATAGAGACTTACTTAAAGGAAATAATGTTCAGTAGCAAATAGGCTCTTAATATTATTTCTGAGGAAAATTACAAGTAGTTTTTTAAAGCTTTGATTTATTTAAAATAATACCTCCAAAACGAGAACCTAGTTA
>Ga0334892_1000891_pt1 | contig 30236 bp, 25 predicted proteins | sample GraSluR3_MG_4_FD_207213 | JGI IMG/M metagenome (GOLD analysis project Ga0334892, IMG submission 207213) | Sludge microbial communities from methane-producing bioreactor in Wageningen University, Netherlands - Granular Sludge_15_04-R3 | ecosystem: Engineered > Bioreactor > Anaerobic >...
GTTTCTCATGTGTTTGAAGCAGGGTTCTTAACTTTTCAGCAATGATCTCCTCAATGCAATAACAGGCCACTTCACTCTGAAGGGTCTCTCCATGATATTCGTGCAAAAGAGTACGCCTTTCCGGCTCAAGAAGAACGAGCTCATCATGGCTGATCTCCATTTTCACCCTGCATAACGGTACACATCTTTCAAGTTCATCGCCTTTTGGGGCATCAAGACAGGAGAAATCCAGATCTTCGGAAAACCTGTATTCTCCGAAAAACATCTTTTTTAGCGCGGTCCCACCCTTGAAGACCAGAGAATTCTTCAGAACCGGATGACTTGATACTCCTGCAAGAATGTAACTCAAGGCATAATCCTTCTCCACAACATGTTGAGGAATCCCCCGTGACAGGGATGCCTCTCGAAGCCTGAATCGAAGGGGCTTCATTTGACCTTGCCCCTTCCAAGGTTGACGCGGATATTCCATCGCTTGTCGAGAACCCCTTCCTGTTGTCCTGAAGGATCAAGCAAATGATACCCAGTGGCAGGAATTGCCAGAAGAGGATCAAGGACCTTCTCGGGAACAGATGACCGTTCAAGCACCCATCCCAATCTTTTGGCTGGGGCTATCTTCCCGTATCTGCAAGCGTAACCGGTAAGCCTTTCAATATTTAGAGAGGAAAGATGCTCCTCCATTATTCCCAGCACTTCGCTCATTCCTCCAAAGGCCTTGGGCGACACGAAAAGCTCCAGGACTGTCCGTTCCCGATCAGTAATGGGAACACGGGAGTATTGGTCGACCCAGACCTCTTCGATCCCGAAAAAATGTTCTCTTCTCACTCTTTTGTACTCAAATCGCACGCCCTCGACAAACCATCCATGTCGCCGGTAATTCTTCTTAACTGAACTATTGGGGCGCATGCTCGGGGTGACGACATTCTTTGGGGTTATAGAAGTAACAATACCCGGGACTTGCTTTGTTAAGCCATAATGGTGCAGGGCCGACCAAAGGCTTATCGCGGAAGGAACGACCAAGTTTGCGGCAATGGCAAAGGGATGAATCTGAATATCGCCTGATAACGGCCCGATACGTGCAAACAGGCCGCGCTTCATACGGGTTATCCATCCATCCCGGACCAAAAAAGACAGGAGTCTATTGATATATGTCCCGGGAATCCCGCTCTCTTCTGCGATCCGCCTTGCCTCGGAAGCGGAAAACACCGTCAAGCCTTCCCTGGTAAGCGACTTGAGAAACCTTACCCTGTAATTTTCTCCCTTGCCATTTTCTCTCGATCTACTCATACGAAAACCTCATTATAAAATTAACTGCACAAATACCATATATTGGTATTTATGCAGTTCATTCTATAATACATTCAGGCTATTTGCAACAATAGGCAGATCCCGCTTTTTGCAAGGATCATCTGTGTCGCCAACAGTTTGGGAGTACCTCACAGTCGACAGCGGACCCTGAAATACACTCTCTTTTAGAACTCGAAGACTACTCAGGGACCAATTTGGACCCGGAAATAGCCGGAATTGTAATCGACCCTATCAAAAATGGCGGAATCCTCCTTCAGAACCGATAAAGCCGTTTACTTGTATAAAACAAGGAATCTCTTCACAAAACTGCTGTAAAGATCCCTCAACTACCTGACAGCAGAACCAGTTTCTTTGGGAACCATGATGCGAAAGGTTTTTTTACCCTGCTCCTGAAACGTTTTCTCAATTCCCGTCACTTTGGCCCCACCGGTACCCCATGGCCACGATAGACTGGAGCAACTCTTCCAAACCGGTTTCGCCCTGTTTGGCCAGGTCGGCTGTCTTTTGCCCTGCCCTGTCGAATACTTCCGTCCCCGCAGGCCTGTGAGTATGGAAAACCAGCATATCCAGCCCCGACATCGCGGCCGCAATGATCTGCAACAAGGCCATGAGTTCCCGGTTCCCGCCAAAGGCCCCGCACCCCCAGAACCCTGTATGGACCACTACGGCGGCATAGGAGCCGGCAAGGCGTTTTGTCTCGAGTCGCGCAGCCATGAACCCAGTGAAGGCCGTTTTCAGGATGTATTCCACGTCCTTCTTTGTGTAGGGGCCATACCCGCCGCTTGGGGCCACCATGGCGATGAGGTTTGTCACCGTCGGCGGCTCGATCGGGACTGTCGCCTTCCTGACTGTTTCTTCATCGGCACGCCCGAACTGGTTCCCGTAAAGCCCGTGAGGCCGGCCTTCATCAGGGTTCGCGTCGGTTTTGACCATGCATCGGCGCTCGGCGCCGACGACCAGAACCGGTGTGGGAGACCCATCCTCCACCGTCAGGGCAGCCAGGCCGCGTGACAGGATGGCCTCCCGCAGGGAGCCGAGGATCGGGTGTTCGGCAACCTGCATCTCGTCCTGGGCAAAGAGAGAGGAGCCGTATGCGACAAAAAGGTGCGGGTCGGCAAAGTTGACGTGCCACTCAAGGGATTTCCCTTCCCGCCACGCAGGTTTGTAGTCGTACAGGTTTTCCCGCAAGACTACCCTATCCAGCGCCCCCGTCACATCCACCCTCTCCGGCAGAGGCAAGGCCGGCCATCGTGAATAATGGATCCGGCCATTGTGGACGCAGCCTTCCGGACAGCAGATGGAATGCACCACCTGCTTGTTCCGGTCCCTCAAAACAGGCGGGAAATCCGCTGCAAGGGTTGCAGATTCAACTTCAAGCCGTTCCAGCGGTTTGGGCTGAACCATGATCGTCACACCTCCGGGAACCTATTTTACTCAGCACCGTCATTCAACGGGGGCTCAAAAACCCTGTTTGCACCGGTTGCTGAATACATCATGTTTGTAACCCTGGATTTTCCTGTCGAAGATCTTCAGGTTCCAGGAATTTATTTTCTTTCTTCAGGAAATGATATCCCGGCTTCTTCGATAGTTCTCCTCACTTCTTCCCCGCCATATTCATAAAGATCAGCGATTTCCTCCATGGCCTTTTTGTGGCCCAACCGGGCGGCTTTCAAGAACCATCTCAAAGCCTCGTCGTCAGACAGTTCCCAGATCGAACACTCAACCCCAACCCTGTACATAGCCTCGGCATTACCCTTTTCGGCCGCTCTCAGATCCCATTTCTTCTGCACCTCTTCCTGGGAATCCAGATCCTCCTCGAATGCAGGCCTGGGGAAATAGGCACAACCCCATTTCCCATTAATTTTCACCGGAACGTGGTCGACCCACAAATTCTTCCGGTAATCCTCCAAGACGGGCTTCACGGCCCATTTGTTTTCGCAATCGATGAAACCGTATCTGTCACCGACTTTTACGGGAACCACGGACATTCCGAATGCCCCGCATTCTTCGAACAAAGGCCCTTCCGCCAGATCCGAAAGACTGACGCTTTTGATCTCGGACCGTAAATCTGCAGGGTGCATATAATTTATTATGTCATCGTATTCCGGGTCTTCCTCATTTATGTCCGGGGGAAGTAATTCGAACACAGGCTTGACCACCCAATCTCCATAGGCATTCATTACTCCCCATTTTTTCCCGTCCACTCTTACCAAGCCGGTACCCTGGCTGAAGACAAAGGCTTTCTCGAATCCCGAATCGGAAAGGAACCGCCCGTTTTTATCAAGATAGTTGTACTTGCCGCCCTTGCTGACCAACAAGCAACCGCAATGCCAATAAGAGCCGATCGTGTCAAAGACGGGTTCAAGAATCCATTCGCCTTTGTCGTTGATTAAGCCTCGTTTCCCGTCCTTTTCCACCACGGCACAGATTTCTCCATCGCCATCATGAACAGGTTCCACCTCTTCGAAGAGTGGCTCGATAAGCCAGTTCCCTTCGCCGTCTATCAAACCCCACTTCCCGCCCGAGGAAGCACCCGCAAGGCCTTTATTGAAAAACCTGAGCTCGTCGAACTGTGGCTTGATCACCCATTGGCCTTTTTCGTCGATGACTCCCCACTTGCCTTGCCTTGAAGCTTCCGCCAGGTCATCGGAAAAGAATCCAATTTCATCGAAGACGGAATCTCCGAGCATTTTCCCTTCCGTGTTGAAAAGCTTTACCCCGTCGCCGGATGCTGCTTTAAAGATTCCGCTGTTGAGCAGCTCGATTCCGTCTTCGTATTCCGGCTCGATCACCCAGCCGGAATTACCCATTTTTACGCCCCATTTCCCGTCCTTCTTCACGAAGCAAAAGCCTTTCCGGACTTTTACATCCTGGTAGTCAGGTTCAACGACCCAGTTGCCCTTGAGATCTATTACACCCCATTTGTCACCTTGTTTTGCCCCTATAAGGTTTGAATACAAATCGGGCGAAAATAGTTCTGCAAACACTGGTTCAACGATCCATTCGCCTTGTTCGTTCTTGATTCCCGTCTTTTCTCCCTGTTCGCAGACGTAAATTAGCCCCTCGTCCGTGCCGTATGACCGAACGTAGTCAAAGGAGGGGTCGACCAGCAAGCCGCCTTTATTGCGGTCCAGGACTCCGTACTTGTGGTCAACTTCTATCACCAGCCCGTCAGAAAACACCTTTTCCCCTTCCACTGCAGGTTCAAGAATCCAATCACGTTTTTCGAGGTCGAAGACGCCATGTTTCCCGTTTTTAACCAGAATTACGGCAGAAACCCCTCTACAGGGTTTTATTTCACCAAATTGGGGTTCAAGGACCCACTTGCCTTCCAGGTCCATCAGGCCCCAATCACCGCTGCGTTTGACCCCCACCAGGCTGTATTCCTTATTGAAGGGCCCCGATGTCCCCAAAAGCATGACGTCATCGAAAACCGCCGGAATCACCATGTTTTCGAGGACTTCCCTCTCCCATTCTTTTTGTTGCTGCGGGGATTCCGGGTAAATCTGCAAACCCGCCGGGCCATTGCCAGAAGCACCCGGTTTGGTCTTCCCGCCGCCGTCTCGTTCATGGTTGTCCATCTATGTATCCCCCTTTTCTCAGTAGCCCAGCTTCAGTTCCTCTTCAAGCGGCTGGAGCACCCATTCGTCGGCCTCTAGGAATATCTCACCTTCGGCAAAAGGCATATCGTCCCCAAGATTGAAAGGGATTGCATTATCCCAGAATGTGATGGAACCCCATATTTCTTCACGGATGTCACAGAGCGGCTCGAGCCGGAAAAGCTGATCCACTTCCTCCCTGGAAAGGCATGGCGCCCAGAGAGGGGCAATGCCCCTTTTCCCTTCCAGCGGCAGCTCCATCCAGCCTGCTTTCATCAATCTGGATCTGAGCATGTTTTTCAGATTTTGGCAGTCACGGTGCAATTTCGCGTCCTTTTCTTCGATCTGGGCGAGGAGTACCTTCCCCCTGGGTTCAACCCTGAAGACCCGCCCCTTGTGTCTTGCACTTTCCAACGCAAGTTCTGGCGTGGGGCTCGCAAAAATGGCGTGGCGCCGGCAGGGGTACCCTTCGGGTCTTTTCCATTCCCAGAGGTTATCCACCACGTAGGGGACATTCCCCGGCGGCCGCATAGTCGAACTCTTCTTCCTCGGGTTACCCTTCCAGGCGTCTTCTCTCTCGCAGCGATACAAAACCTTCATCTTCCCCATCCTTTCAGTACCGAAAAAAACGACCCGCCTCAGGCGGCTCCCGTCATGTCTTTCCAGCCTTCATATATCATCCCCATGGCGAGGGTGTCCAGTTCGCAGTATTTCAAAAGCGCCTCGGCAATTCTTTTTCGTTCCCCTTCCCCCATGTCGGAAAACTGCATGGCGGCCCAGGCCATCATGGCCGCCCCGCCTTCCCGGATCCCGTCATCTTCTTTTGTGACGAACTGTTCGAGCTCATCATAGGTGACCCCTTCGAAGATCTCCGGGAGCAGACTGTAAGGACAAAGAACCCTGCCCTTTTCGAACCGAACCCATGTCCAGTCCTTGAAATTCAGACTTTGTATCCCGCCTACGGCGACATATGTCAAGGGACACCCACTTCCCGCAGGTGTACACATTCCTTCATGACCGTGCAGGTGTAATTCCTGAACTCCCGTAGTGGTAATTTTTCACCCAATTTCTAAGCCCTTGCACACAATGCGTTGTTTTTCTCGTTTCGCTCACTCCTCCTTTCATTGTCCCGGCTGGCGAACGTTTCCGAAGCCTCACTCTGGGACCTGGCTTCGGGGGACTTCGTGGACCACAGGCAGAACGTTATCCTCGTGGGTAACCCCGGTACCGGGAAGACTCATCTGGCCATTGGTTTGGGAAGGAGGCTCTGCGAGAAGGGATTCTCGGTCCGTTTCACACAGGCTGCGTCACTGGCGACGGAACTTTCCGAAGCCGCAGAGGACAAGGTGCTTGGACGGCTTCTCAAGACACTCGAAAGAGTCGATCTCCTGATTCTGGACGAGCTCTCCTACGTGTCCTTTACGAAAAGCCAGTCGGAACTCCTGTTTCACGCCTTGTCGGCTCGGAACGAGAAAGGGAGCGTGATGATCACGACGAATCTCGAGTTCTCCAAATGGACGGAGCTTTTCCCAGACCCCATGCTCGCGGCCGCGATGATCGACAGGATCACGCACCGCTCGCATATCCTGGACATGAACGGCGCCTCTTACCGATTGGCCGAGACGAAACGCCGGAAAGCAAAAGAAAGTGGCTCAATTTAAATGAGCAGGTGGCTCAGTTTTACGTGAGCACGGGTGGCTCACTTTTGATGAGCACGTGGCTCAGTTTTATATGGACATTCGCAACCCTGGTCCAGTTTCCGGGGAATAGCTCACGCAGCCCTAAGAACTGCGCCGGGAGCTGGCCGACGAGGTCCGGCGAATGGCGGGGAATCACAATATTTGACATAAAATATACCTTTAAGCTGAGTGCAAAACATTTTCGAGTAAATAGCTCAGCGCGAAGAAAACTTTTGAAAGACAATATCCCAATTATTTCACAAATCACTTGTTTTTGTAGCTGTCTTTAGCTTTTCCTCCGATGTGTACCTATGCTTTAGTACAAACGCAATCGGTGCACCGTTTTTGTCTACACTATCATTCGGGATTTCTTTATTAATACAAATTGTTTCTTTTTCTTCGGGACCTGTTAATAATAATACTTTGTGACTTTCTCCTGCCTTATTCGAGCTCGAAACAATTGACTTTTTAACAACTTCTTTCATTTTTTCGCCGAATTTTTTTTCGTCACTCTGACTCCAATCATTGGACAACACTTCGAAATTGCCTTCTTCCCAAAATACCACTTCATTTACTGCTTTCAGAATTCTGGGAACCTTTCGCATAATTTTGCCCCTGTTGTAAAACGCGATGTATGTTGTTTTTTGAAAAGTCCGATTTGGCTGACAGACGTAAGATGAAGTATTTAAATAATGAGACCAGGCAAACCTCGCAGGAACGATCAAAACCTCGGGCTGACTTAAAAGATTCTCATGATCTAGGAGCATTTGGAAATTTTTCAGCAAAAAGGCGTCCTTTTCAGAAATTACTTCAGAACCGGTTTCAAATAAGTCATTGATAATATTATTTATCTGGTTAAACGAACACCACACTACTATAGAGTCTTCTCCCGATATATTTTCCACAACACCGGGACACGCTGGATCTGGAGTTAATATAATTAGGTATGCATTTTTTCTATCTCCTAGTTGTTTTTGATGCTTCCTGATTTGATCTTCATCCACGGCATTTTGTTGTAGTTTCGTCTCGATTAGTATCTTAAAATCTCCAGATATCTTTGCATCCGGTACTGAGTGGTTCTTTTGTCTCTTGCTAGCAGGCTGGTTGGTGAAACTAATCAATTCCACCTCATCGCCAATCATTGCCCCAATTATTTGTTGCATCAAATTCAAAGATAAAGAACTTAACACCGCAAGGAATGTTGATGTTACCCTATTCTCGTTTTGTGAATATCTTGAAAACAAACACTGTGACATCGCTTTACCTCCCTCCGTTTTTTTACTACCACTCTTCTAAGCTTCTAAGGAACCTCTGAGCAAAGCCTACTGAAAGAAGCAGCAGCAAGCACAGTAAAGTAATTAAGCTTGAAGTGATCTTTTTTTGGCTATGCTAAGCGGTTTCTCTTGTTTTTTAGGTCACTTCTCCCTGGATCTTACATCTATCTTAGCTGTTGACCGGTCTATAGAGACACTACAAACCCCCGGGACCGACTTACTAGTCTCGAAATAATAGATTAATAATATTGCAAATTTCAAATGCTATGATATTATAAATCAAACCAGAACCAACGATCACCCAGAACCACAGCCTAAAAAACAAAAAAAACCCGTTGGTGCCTCTCGTAGAGAGGTGATAAGGCCGTTGTGGAAGCAACAAAACCTAAACCAACGGGGTGATTTATATGCTACACCAGAATCGGCAGGCTTTCCACTATGAAATCGACAAAACCCTCAATCCGCAGGTTGTGAAGTCGAGCCTCTTCCAGTAGGCCCTTTTGGGGCTTTTTTCGAGGACTGCTTCTGGTGAAAGCGCAATTTCCACCTTCAAGACAGCGAAAAGGGCACTTCAGCATTCCGGGGATGCCATGCGGCCAAAAGTATCCTGCCGGGATGGGCTTGCCTCCCCGGAAAAACCCCGGTGCCTGTGTCCTGAAGATGCTTCTTTGGCATCACTTCCTCATGTGGTGCAGGCGAAGCAGCTCCCAGTGAGAGTCCTCGAGCATCCTGCCTATTGATCCGGCAATCCTCAGGATCACCTGACCGGCATGGCGTACAATACGCGCTGGTTTGGTGCTTCATAAAACCCAAAATCGCCGAAATCTTTCAGGCCCGGTTTCGTCCGGCCACTTTCCACCCACAGGGTGAGAGCCCTCGTTCCAGGCTACCCTTGATATAACCGGTTTCCTGCCTAATGCTTTCGGTTAACCTGCGGATTGAGGGTTAACTATCAGTTTGCTATACAGTAAAATACATGAGAGTATAGACAGAAAATCGAAAGGACATTTGCATATCACTATCACCCACCGACCATTACGAGTAAACACCGGTTGGATGAAAGGGAGCGGTAAGTCTTGCCTTCGCTTCTTGCATGGATTGATCATGACAGTGCCGCCCGGGAGCGGGCGCTTCACATACTGTCTCTTTTCCAGGAGCGGGAAAGCCGGGATGAACTTGGCCTTGGAGCGATCAGAGACGCCTTTGCAGATACCTTGTTTCCGGGTACAAGTACGGTTCAGACTCACCTGAAGTACATGCTCTTCGTTCCATGGATCTATATGGAGCTTGAAAAAAACCGTGTTACTGCCCCCAAGTTTGCGGCAAAAGCCAGGCAAATGGAAATGGGGCTGGTTAGACCATTGCAAGAAGCCGGCGAAGACAAGGGTATTTTTGGAAGCGAAGCCGGTGAAAAATTGAAAAGGCTCGCCAGCTCGATTTACTGGAACGGCCTCGGGATGTGGGGAATCCGGCTTATTTCCTGGTCCCAGGACGAATATCACAGGCATATCGATGAAATATACCGCCGTCGGGACCTGAAAAGAAGGCGTCCGGAAAAGGAGGATTCTTCGGAAGGCCAGCTATGGACTTGGCATCCGAAAATTCCGGAAGTACCGCAGGATCTCAATGCTTACGCGAAAAAAATGGGTTTCCGCCTCACATGGGAAGAATCCAGCTTTATCCTGGACCGCCTTCTGGAATCACAAAAAGAAAGTCTCCTGACACATCTGGCTCTTAACTGCAAACCCGTCGATTGCGCTTTCCCCTGGCAGCATCCGGAGAAAAAATCCTTTCACCCTTCCCACCAGGAGCTACTGGATTATGCGGAACTCTTCTCTACAGTCATGCACGGAGCAGCCCTTCTCTACAATTACATGCTGGCGGAGCTGGACAAACGGGAAGAACTACAAAGAGAACACCAGAAGAACCTGCAGAATTGGAGAGAAACACTTGCAGCTTGGAAAAACACCAGATTGCCTCTGGATCGACTCTGGGATCTTACCGTTGGCCGGGGCCACACCATCACTGGTCGCACCAGAAACTTCGTTACCGAATGGTACAAACGCGTCGTAGAAACCGATGTAGATGTAATAAAAGATCCCGAATGCCGGTCACTCATCGAATCAAGAGAGAAAAAACTGAAAGGCTACAGATCCAGGTTTACAAACAAAAGAGCAAGGGAACAATGGTCAGGCCACGCAGGGACACAGCAGCTTGCATACCGCTGGCCCAACGTGAAAACGCTCCTTGCAGACCTGTATACCGGACTGAAGGGATCCACCCATGCTTAGTCCGAATACGAGAAGCCTCTACACAGAAGCCCTCTGCCCACCACCGGGGTATATCTTTAACCAGGCCATAGCCACCACCTTTACCCTGGATCCTTCGCTGGCCTTGTCCCTACCGATACATCTCGCTCTCGCCGAGCGCAAGACCCCTGAAGAAACAGAGCTTCTGAAACTGCTCGAATCCCTTCGCCGGCTGTCGGGCCGCTTCAACCTGTATGTGGATCAAACTGGTATGAAAGTACCCATATCCGCTAGAGGCAATGTCCTTTTCGGGCTTCTGGAAACCATGGTAACGCCCGTCAAGGCCCCGCGCGGAGGTGTGTTTCACCCGAAAATCTGGATTATCAGGTTCGTTCAACCAGACTTGGATGAACCTGCATTGCTCAGGATGCTCGTCCTTTCTCGCAACATCACCTATGACCGCTCCTGGGACATCTCCCTGAGGCTCGAAGGCAAGCCTGGAACCCGTAATATTGCAGAAAACAAGCCTGTCGCAGAATTCCTTGAGAGACTACCCTCGTTCTGCCCTGAAGGGTTATCCCACCGCCAAAAACAACAATTGGATCTTTTTTCAAGCGAGATCCGCAAAACCGAATGGGAGCTGCCTGAGGGTTTCGAGACGATATCCTTCGATTTGCTGGGCATCCAGAACAAACCCTGGAGCCCCCCGAAATCGAGACGAATGGCCGTGGTTACGCCCTTTTTTACTGAAGGAGCTCTTGAATGGCTCCGAAAACAAACGGACAAGATAGAAGCCGTAATTTCGAGGCCAGAAGAGATCGACAAACTTCAAAAGGAAACTGTAAAACTTGCTGAAAAATGGTACACCCTCGATGACGCTGCCCAGTCTGAGGACGGAGAAGAAACGGACCCTCAAGACCTTCTCGGGCTGCATGCCAAAATCTACCTGATCGAAAAGGGATGGTGGACGAAACTTTACATTGGCTCCGCAAATTCAACAAATGCCGCACTTCTTGAAAACCGAAATATCGAGATTCTGGTCGAACTGGCCGGGAAAACAAGCAGAGTCAAAGGCATCGATGCCCTGCTTTCAGACGAAGAAGGTCTCGGAAAAGTACTGTCCCCTTATAAGCCGGAAGGAATCGTTGAACCCCCTGACGAAGAAATATTGAAAGACCAGAAACTCCTCGAGGTCACCAAAAGGGCGCTGGCAGAAGCCGGCTTGAAAATTTCCTGCAAACCAGGCGAAAGTGAATGGAATCTGCTCCTCCGATCCAGACAACCAATCGCCCTCGGAGGAATCTCCCAAATCAAGGCCTGGCCCATCACCATGTCCGAAAACAATGCCTCAGATGTCATGTCCCTCGCTGATTCTGGTGAGGCAATGCTCCGTGGTGTATCAACAGTATCCGTAACGGGCCTGATCGCCTTCGAATTCACAACGGCGAAGAAAAACCTGTCATCCAGGATGGTCCTGTCCCTGCCCATCAAGAATCTTCCGCATGACCGTGAAGACGAGATTTACAAACTCGTCGTGAACAACAAGGACGGATTTTTGCGCTATCTCCTTTTGCTTCTCGGGGAGTACGAAGGTGGACTCCTTTCGGAGATCAAAAATACGGCCGGCAAAAAGGGCTTCACAAAAGGGGGAAGCCCCGCTCTTGAAAGCATCCCTATTCTCGAAGAGCTTGTCAGGGCCTACAGCCGGAACCCGGAGAAGCTCAAAGACGTGGAAAGCGTCATCAGACGTCTGGCGCGAGATAAAACCACAGACACCGTTATCCCCGAGGATTTTTTGAACCTTTGGGAGGTTTTCCGGCGAGCCATCGGGGAGGCCAAAAAATGAGAAGCAACGCTTCAAACACAGACACAATCCTTTCCAGGCTGAAAGACTTTCAGCGGCGGACTGTTAATTACGTGTTCCGCCGACTGTACCTGGATTCCGACAAAACTGACCGTTTCCTTGTGGCCGATGAAGTGGGCCTGGGGAAAACCCTCGTTGCCCGGGGAATCATCGCGAAGGCCATAGATTTTCTGGACGAGAAGATCGAAAGGATCGACGTCGTCTACGTATGTTCCAACATCAGCATCGCCTCACAAAACATCAATCGACTGAATGTTTCCGGCATGCAGGAATTTGTCCGCCCAACCCGTCTTTCCCTTCTCCCGGTGGACATCGCCGGTATACGAAAAAACCACGTAAATTACGTCAGTCTCACTCCGGGCACCAGCTTCGACCCCAAATCCAGGGAAGGGACAGCCGAGGAACGGGCCCTTTTGTTCCACATCCTGAAGAAGCTCCCCGACATAAAAAGATCCGGACTGGACAGGATGCTTCAGTGCCGGGTCCGGAAGGACAACTGGAAAAACCAGCTCCGGCAATGTAACCCTGACGGTATCGACAAAAAACTGTGTGACGATTTTCTTGACGATATCCGTCAGGACTACTTTCTCTACAACAAGATCCGGGCTATCTGCAATGGTGGGTTTGACCAGGCACAAGGCGGAAACCAGGCGAAGCTTGAACTTATTCTCGAGCTGCGGGTCCGCCTCGGAGAAACAAGCCTCAACGTTCTCGAACCCGACCTGATCATCCTTGACGAGTTCCAGCGTTTCAAAAACCTCCTCGACAAAAACAACCCTGAGGCCCGTCTGGCCGAAAAACTTTTCAATTACAAGGACGTCAAGGTTCTTCTCTTGTCCGCGACGCCCTACAAAATGCTGACACTGGACCACGAACAGGGTGAAGAGCACTATACCGATTTTCTGGAAACCCTTAAGTTCCTCTTCAACGACTCGGAAGAGGCAGTCAGGGAAATCAACGATAATATCGGAAGATTTCGACGTTCCCTATACCGTATTGGGCAAGGCGACGATGACACACTATTTCAGGCAAGGGAAGCACTTGAATATCAACTGAGCCGTGTCATGTGCAGAACTGAAAGGGTCGACATGACTGAATCACGGGACGCCATGATCACCGAATGCCGGGAAAGACCGAAACTCGAAACCGGTGACTTGCATGGTGCCGTTCTCGCCGACAAGATCGCATCGAGCGTCGGTGCTCGAGACATCATCGAATACTGGAAATCCAGCCCGTACCTCGTCAATTTCCTGAGACGCTACGAGCTCCGCGAGAAACTGGAAACCAAATTCGACGACACCCCGGACGACCTCCTGAAGGCTTTCAGCTCCAATGACAAACATCTCCTCCGCAAGTCCGACATGTACCGCTATAAAGAAATCCCGCCTGCCAATCCACGGATGCGGGACCTTTTTTCCAATACCCTCGACCAGGGCCAATGGAAACTCCTCTGGCTTCCCCCGTCCATGCCCTACAGCAATCCCGGTGGACCATACGCAGATGTTCAGCAAACGACCAAGTCTCTCGTCTTTTCCGCATGGAACGTCGTCCCCGATGCAATTGCCGCACTCTGCTCCTACGAGGCGGAACGGAGAATGGTTTCTTCCTTCCACGAAGACATACCCTACGAAGATCTCCACACGAGACTGGGACGCCGCTTGAAATTTGACAGAAAAGCCTACGGCCGTCTTTCCGGCATGTATGTCCTGGGCTTGCTTTATCCGAGTCCGACTCTGGCCTCGTTGATTGATCCGCTGAGGATAGCTTTGGATTGCCGTCCCACGGGAATGATTTCACCGGAAGAAATGATAAAAGAGGCGGAAAGAATCCTTGAACCCCATGTGCAAAGGATCGTGGCAGCCGCTCTAGATACCGGCCCTAAGGATCTTCGCTGGTACTGGGCGGCGCTGGCACTGCTTGACAGGTCCCGGTCACCTGTTCTCCGTGACTGGGTCATCAACAAACAGAACGGTTGGCTGTCAATTGTCCAGGACAGGGAGCAAGACGGTGAAGATCATCGTTTCAAGGAACACCTTGATCTTTTCAGCCAGGCATTGGCCGGCCGTCTCGATTCCCCCTTGGGGCGCCCTCCCGAAGACCTGCTGAAGGTTCTTGGACAAATGGCCGTCGCCTCACCCGGCGTCTGCGCTTTGCGCATGTTGCTCAGGCTCTGTCCGTCCCTTCAAAAAGACAGCCCTGACATACTCAATTGCGCGGCCCGCATTTCAGAAGGTTTCAGGACTCTTTTCAACCTGCCCGAGACAATCGCCCTGCTTCGGGGTAACGATCCCGAGACATCCTACTGGAAACTTGTCCTGAACTATTGCCTCAAAGGGAACATACAATCCATGCTCGACGAACACGGGCATTGCCTTGTCGAATCCCTCGGGGTGGCGGATGAGACACATGCAAGACGTGCCAGGGAAATTGCCGATTCCATCGCCTCATCCCTGTCTATCCACACCCCCCCGCTCTGGATCGACGAAATTACTCCGCAACCGGCAAAACGCAAAATCAGTCTGCACAAATTCAACATCCGGTGCAGGTTCGCCCTAAGGTTTGCCGAGATCAGAAGCGAAGAAGGATCCACCCTCGCCAGGGCCGACAGAGTTCGGGATGCCTTCAATTCACCCTTCAGGCCATTTGTTCTTGCGACCACATCCATCGGGCAGGAAGGGCTCGATTTCCACACCTGGTGTCACCGGGTCGTCCACTGGAACCTGCCAAGCAACCCTGTGGACCTCGAACAGCGGGAGGGGCGGATAAACCGGTACAAGGGGCATGCCATACGAAAAAACATCGCTCTTGCCTATGGGCTTGAAACCTTGAAAAAGCACTGGCCAGGGCAAGGGGACCCATGGAACTTCCTGTTTGAACTGGCGAGAGAAAATCGTCCTGACAATGCAAACGACCTTGTCCCCTACTGGCTCTTCGAGGTCAAGGGGGGCACAAACATCGAAAGGCGTATTCCCATCCTTCCCTACAGCAAGGAAGTGCCTCACCTGCAACGCCTCAAAAACATGCTTGCCCTTTACCGCCTGGTCTTTGGACAACCGAGGCAGGAGGACCTGCTGAACTACCTGGAAACTGAAATCGGTGGAATTCGAGGATATGAGGATTCCAACAAGTGGCGGATTTCGCTTGTGCCACCACTAGGTTTTCATTCATGAAATACAGTCGTAATCTGGGTCCACAGTGAAAATGCCTGCCTTACAATACGGGCACCGCTGACCTTCTAACTCGTAGGTACGAACGATGTCGGCTGAACCGCACTTCGGACAGGCTTTTATTGGTGCAAGCGAATCGACATTGAACTTCTCGCCACAAGCGAGGCAGAGATGGGGCAAATCGTTGCCAATGCATCGGTCCAACCGCTCATGGTTCGGGTGATATGCATAATGCTTTTGGCCATCCCTGTCGAGGTAGTATGGGTTGCCGTCGGACCATGCTTCGATGACCCGGCGACAGCTTCCACACACAAACCGCTTGGCGTCTGCCACCTGCCTCATCCTCCTTTCCTCTTTAAGGTGAGAAAAAGACTTTTTGAATACCCTTAAGGAGTGTAGTGTCTCCAAAGACCGGCCAAAAGGCTGGGGAAGCGGAAGATCCAAGACCAAAAGAGCTTGAAAAACACGGGACAGTCGAACAATCTCTCTAAAAACAGATGCTTCAAGCAAAATTGCTTTACTGTTCTTGCTGTTGCTACTTTCAAGTGGCTTTGTTCAGAGGTTCACTATATAGTTCTTCCAAAATTTTCTCTTGCTTGTTTTGTTAGCTCCTTCAGGATTTCTCTATGTCTTTCTTCTACCGCCGATTCAATTTTGACCCTCAGCTCCCGCCATCTGGAATCGTATGTCAGCGTTTCAATGCCTGCTTCTTCAAGGAGTTCATCTATTTCTGGCGTCTTTTTGAGTTTAAAGGCCATAATAACATGGCCTTTTCTAGGCCGAAAAGTAACAAAATTTAAGGGATTGCCTTCAATTTCGAGGCCTATATAGTACTTGTTATATTTAAGTGAGGCTCTTGGCTCAACCTCCATCACAATTTTAAATAATTCATCTGTGATCTTCAGTGTCTTTTTTGTTCCTCGTTTTTCCCAGTAATTCCTGTCCACAGGCTCATATACCGCTTCGTCTTCATCAACCATGCCATAACTTAGTTCGTCGAGAACTTTAACGAATGTCAGCGCATACTCCCCGCCAACCTTGTAAACAGTCATCTTCAAGGCAATCAGTGGGATAGCGCCGTTAAACAGCTGGATGACATTCAAAAAACGAGAGGTAATTTCCTCAGCAACAATCACCGCGGCATGTTCATATTGAGGATATCGTTTCCTTTCAATATCCCAATATTCGATCGCTCTTATGATGTGACTCTCGTCGGTTGCTCCAATCTGGATTTCAACTTCATATCGCTTCAGTGTTTCCGGGTCCTGTAACAAGAGATCCAGACGGCCTGCACCTGCCTGAATTCTTTCTCGATCTTTAAGTTCCAAATCCCCGAGTCCAAGAATCGCTGGATCCTCAGCAATCTGGTCCTGAACCCATTTTTCAGAAAGATCCGCGCATTTTTTGATATTGACGCACTCGAGTTTCAATTTGCTCACCTCCTTATTTGCTCATCCGCATTACTGGGAGAAACTGGATCTTGAAAGAGTGTTTCCCCATACTGTGATTAGGTAAACAAAAGCTAATATCGCATTGGGGCAAAAGAGTGAATTCTGTCTGATGCTCTCAATTTTTTCACACGATATAACGAAATAGGATAATCGTTCCCGCGGTTCTTGCGTATTGGCATGTTCTTCCGTTTCGTTACAATCTTTTGCAACGAAAGTCCTTTCGTTGTTATCATATCAAAAGAACACTCACATGCTGATTCTTCTTCCCAGTGTCAATTTACACCCAAATTCCCGCAGGGCCTCAAGCACGACCTTGGCCTTATATTTCGCATCGTAACGCTTTCTCATGACGGTTATTGGTCCCTCCCCGTTTTGGCTTCCGCCGGGGCTATAGTATCACCTTAACCCCTGGTCCAGTTTCTGGGGAGTAGCTCAATCAAGGCAAGAGACGGACGAGAATGCGCTGCGTTTCGGCAAAGGCCTTGAAATTTCCGATTCGTAAAGCAGTCAGCATGTCATCCCCCTATCCAATGGCATGTCTCCCTTGGTTTCCAGCGCCTTGTCCACCCGCTTGAACAACATGCTGACGAAGGCCAGGCGTTCGATGGCATCGGTTGCGGACATCTGGTCCACGTCGCCGTGGCTGTAAAGGTTGCGCAGCCCGGACATCGCCCCCATCGTAAGGAACTTGAAGCCCTCCTGTTCGCTGCGGTCGTTGGCGGTCTGGAGGGGGTTGAGCCGAATCGGGGGCGGGTTACCGTCGAACGCCTTGGCCATAAGATCACGTCCGAAGGACTTATGGTCGCCGAGCGTATCCTGGATTCGCTTCTCGAAGCGTTCCAACGCCTTACGGACTGCCTCGTTGAAGTGGCCGTCGCGGAACATTTCCAAGCAATCATCAGTCAGTGCTTCATGAAGTTCGAGTCGTTGGATAAGAGTAATCTTGTCCTGGGATGGAATACAGACACGTGACGGCTCGGGCAACTCGAGTCTTTTGAGGTCTTTGCGGATATCGAAGCCAAGCTTCTCCATCGGGGCGGCGACAGCTTCCAGTTCTTCGCCCTTTGTGGCCTCACCTCTCCGAGCGCGCCAGTCGATGCCACCCCGGACGATCGCCATCACTAGAGCTTTGGGTTTTCGCGGGTATTGGCGGAAAACGCCTTCCAGGAAGCGAGCGATCATCGTTTTTTTGTTGCCGCCAGACTTCCATAACTTTCTGACACCATGGTCTTCCGCAACCTTTCCCACACAGAACCCCTTACCGGGTGTTGTCGCAGGAGCCAGCACCGCTAGGGCATCGGCCAGTTGCTCGATCATTTCACGGCGCTTCCGCGTGATCCGCATGGCCGGTTGCTTGACGGACTTGGTCTTCTTGCCACGTTTGCGTGCCATCACTTCACTGCCTTCCGCCTGCGGCCCCGCTTGGACCAGGCCTCCGGGGCGGAGTCGTCCGTGGGAGGCGATTCTAACGCTTTAGCCTGGGCCGCCATTTCTGCTAGGAGTTCCTCCATATGCGCCTCGCGCCACTTAGCCGTGAGGTCGCCGGTGAAGGCTCGGTGGAGGAGATTGCTGAACAGATCATTTATACGCTCTGCCGCAATTCTTCGTAGAAAGCCGCCTTTATGAATTGTTTGTAATTCTGTCGCAAAAACCTGCTGCATCTTCAAAGGAGGAACAGGGACACGTATTGACTCTACAATTGACTTGGACACTTCTTTGAACGTGGCTCCTCTGCCAAGGGAGTTAAGGTATTCAGCTCTAAGCCGTAACCAAGCCAGAAGATACCAAGGATCCAAACTATGTCGTATGATCAGGTTTTTGAAACCTTGGTTCGTGCACATTGGAACCCCTGCAATTGCAGACAGACCTATTGGCGCACGAGATGACAGAAGGATAGCTCCAGCCGGTAGCATTGAGGTTGAACAACTTGCATATCCTGCGTCTGTGATGGTTCGCTCTGTCTCATTTATAACGAAACTCGGATTTCCTGATAAATCTTTTGGTGTAGCCCACTTAATGGCGCCACCCCAGAAGTCAGGATTATTAGTTCTCGGCGTTGCTCCTGATACAACATCACACATTTCTCCGATGGCTGCGACCGGCCACCCTTTGGGGTTCGTAGTCGGATCGCCAAACATCTTGTAAAAGAGAGCGGGGAGGATGCGGGAGGCTTTGGCGTCGGCTTCGGCGCGCTTTTTGCGCAGCGCATCCGCCTGATCGAGAATTTCAACGATGCGGTGTTGTTCGGAGAGAGGGGGGAGGGGCACTTGGTGCTTCCAGAACTTTGCCATTATTATGCGGGGCATCTTTACGCCGGCAACCGCCACGTTGGCGAATCCCAAAAAATGCTTTGAGCGCAGGTAATAGGCTAGATAGTGACGATCAAGAAGGTCTTTGCGAGGTCTAAGTGGGACAAGTTCTGTAGTCGCAATTCCAGGTTCGGTTGGGCATATTACTTTGTTGAGGTATGGACGAAGTTTTGAATAGAGGACATTGCCATCATCAAATACATTAGTCGACGTTCCAGCCGTAGATGCAGGTGTGATCTTCTTGTTAACTATATTTCCCGTATGGCTTTCGACTTGGTCTAATGTTAAATGCCATACCGATTCATCTGACGAAAACCTAATGTTTGGCGTTTGCGCCGGCGCAATCTTTTCGAGTGGTACTGTTGGCCACATCATTCGACTGCCTCCACTTCCCGAAGCAGTTTCTCCAGCCCTTCCTCAATCTCGCGCTCAATGGCAAGGGTCTCCCGAATCAGTTCAGCGGGGTCCTCATCCGGCGCCTTTTCGGCGATCTGGGGTTTGTAGCGGCCTGCGGCGAGGTTGTAATCGTTTTCGGCCACCGTTTTGATGCTCGCCCACCAGCAACGGGGCTCGTCGCTTCCGGGAGGCAAAAGGGTTCCGGCTTCAACACCCGGCGGATTCGAGAACCTCGATTCCTTGTAGGATTTCCACTTCTCGAGCAGGTCAGGGATGTCGTTCCGTTCGGGGGTTTCCGGTCTGCCGCCGCCGGAAATCTTGTCAGGGTCGAAACCGTCAGCACGCACCTCGTAGAACCAGACCTTTTCCTTATCTTTGGTTTTCTTGTCTTTCTTAGCGCCTGAAGCCGGCCTCCGAAAGACGAGGACCCCGGTCTTTACTCCGGCGTAGGGCTTGAACACCCCTGCAGGAAGGGAAACCACTGCCAATAAATCAAAATTCTCGACCAGTTTCCGGCGAAGCTCCTTATGGGCCGAGGTCGAGCCGAAAAGCAGCCCCTCGGGGACCACAACGGCGCATTGGCCGCCCGGAGCCAGGGCTTCCATCATCACAGCCAGAAAGAGCAGCTCGCTTTTTTTGGAGTTGGTAGGGAGGTCTTTGCGGATGGATTCCTTAGGGAGCACACCGGCAAAGGGCGGATTGGAAAGGATCACCTTGTAGCGGCGGCTCAGGTCATCCTCAGTAAGACCGCCCATATCGGAGAGCGTATTGGCACGCTTGACGTTGGCCTGGCGAATGCCGTGCAGCACCAGATTCATCATGGCGATGCGCATCATCTGGCGCGACACGTCGATGCCGTAGATGGAGCGCTCCAAGATGCCCCAGTCGGGAATTTTTTCACCTGGACCCTTTCGGTAAGTCTGCAAGGTCGGGATTTCTTTTTTCGCCTCTTCGACGGATTGACCCCGCTTTTCCAACCACTCCTCGCCATAAATGGGAACTTCAGTTGGTTCTGAGGAATACTTGGCCAGAATATGCTCGACGGCATCGATTAGAAAGCCGCCAGTGCCACAAGCCGGGTCATAGATCGTGTCCCCAAGATCAGGGTCCACCATTTCAACCATCATGGTTCGGATCTGGCGTGGTGTTCGGAACTGACCGTTCAGGGCAGACTGACCAAGATGGGTCAATAGATATTCAAATATATCGCCCTTGACGTCAGATCCCAATTTGGAAAAGTCGATGCTGTCGATCTCGTCCACTACCTGCTTGAGCACGTTGGGATCAACGATTTCGAGCACGGCATCTCGGAAATACTCGGCAATTTGCGGCTCCTCCTTCACTAATGAAGCCATATAGGGAAAAACCTGGTCGCGCACAAAGTCACGAAGCTCCGTACCGCTCTTGAAACGCCATTTGGACCAACGGAAGCGTTCGGCCTGTTTCGGGAAGAGCAGTTTGCCATTACCGTTGGTTTGTTCTCCCAAAAGCCTGGCTTTGAGTTCCCGACTGGATTCCTCCTCGTCGAGCAACTTAAGGTAAATCAGATAGGAAATCTGTTCGATATAGGTTACTGGGTTGGTCACGCCTCCAGCCCAAAGGATGTCGGTGATCCGATTCAGTTTCCGCCGCAAATCCAGGTTCATCGATTCTCCTCCTTATGAGACCTTCTCCATGAATACCGAATCGTTCAAATCCTCAATGATTTCCTTAAGTCCTTTCTCACCGAAAAGCTCAACGCCTAGCTCCGCCGCATTCAAAATAGAAAGTGGCGGCTGGAACAAATCCTCCAGTTCAATTCGGCCCCGGGCGATGCCGCGATTCTTAAGCAGTGACAGATACTCGGCCTGCTGAGGCGTGAGCGCTTTTGCCACCAGCCACGCCTGGAAATTCTCGGTCAATTCCTCCTCACGGGGTTTAATCTTGAGGCTGCCAAGAGCGGTTTTGATAAAATCGATCAGGTTGCCACCGGGCTGCCGATAAGCCCGACGAAGGTTTTCCTCATTGAAATACATCTCCGGCCGGTTCAACCGATCAGCCAGCGCCTTTTCTTCCTCTTCCGTGAGCAACTCTCCCCGTCGCACCTTCTGAATGATCGGGTCATCCTTTGCAGCGGTTTTAACGCAGGTCTCCCAATTGTTTATATAGTCACGTTTGTCGACTCGCTCACCCTCCAGTCCTACCTCTACATAGGTAACCGCGTGAAGCCACTCGTCTTCCAGACCAAGCTCTACAAGATTGTTCGAGGGTTTGAGTGACTTGCGCGCGCCGCCAGGAGCATGTACGCGACCGATAAAGGTAAAGATGTCGGTATCGCTGTCGTTGAAGTAATCGTGGTTGCCAAAAAAATCATAGATGACGAACTTTCGTTTCTGGATGTGGTCAGCGGTACGGGTTCCGCGGCCCCGCATCTGTTGGTAGAGAATGGGGCTGCGCACCCGTCGGCACATGACAAGATGAAGCACTTCCCGGCAGTCGAAACCGGTATCCAGCATACCAACGCTGACAGCCACCTGCGGATAATCCTCACGCTTGAACTTGCGGATGAGATCGTCGGCATTGGCGACATCGCTCGTGATGACCTCTGCATACTGGCCTTTGAGCTCAGGGTGTAATTCGTTTAAATAATGAGCAAGCCTTGCGGCATGGTGCTTGGTGATAGCAAAGACAATCGTTTTTCCAGGTGCGGTCTTTTGCCCCGGAGCCAGTTCTTTGAAGTTTTCCCAAGCGAGCCGGTCAAACTCCCGTATCATCTTACGGTTGGTATCCTCGTTCGTCCATTTGCGTTCAAATTCGGCAGGGTCGTAAGTCTCATCATCGACCTCCGCACCTTCGGCAAGGATCTGGGTAATGCCGGTCGCAAATTTATATGGACACAAATATCCTTCTTGAAACGCCCGCAAAATTGGGTAGGTGAAATCCGGCTGGCCGTCACGACACTGGTAGAACTGGAACGTGTTCCGCTCGATGTAGGCCGAGGGTGTTGCAGTCAGCCCGATGTGAAGCGCATCAAAATGCGTGAGGGCCGTCTGCCACGCACCGTATATGGATCGGTGGCATTCGTCTGCTATGACCACATCGAAATACCCGCTGGTAAATTCCGGATAGCGGCTAATCATCGTCTGAAGCAAACAGACCGTAATCTGTTGTTCTTGCCTGACCATTCCCGGGCGCAACCAGTAGCTGCTGTATTGGTTGAGAATATCCTGAACGGCTTCGAGCGCCTGTTTGGCAAGCTGTTCCCTGTCTACCAAAAACAGGACACGTTCTGCTCGACCCGCCTGTATCAGACGCTTGATATAGAGGCAAACCATGTCGGTCTTACCTGTTCCTGTGGGTAATTCAATTAAAAAACGACGTTTCCCGAGCTCCACAGCGTGGTCCAGGGCATGCATAGCCTCTCGCTGATATGGACGCACTTGCCGGGTCTCGCCCTGGCGCAGGTAATATTCGGGGATCTCTATCGTGGCAAGAGGCTTGCGGGTGTCTCGCATTTCAACCAGACGTTCAAGATCGCGACGAGAAAAGAAGGAATTGACGATCCGGGCGTCGTCATTACCGTAGTCCCAGAAATAGATAAGTTCACCATTTGTAAGGAAAATGAACGGTGAACCAATCTTTTTTGCATAGGGTAGCGCTTGCTGTTTCGCCGTATAAGGCTCGATGGCTGTTCGCTTTGCTTCTATGATGGCAAGTGGACGACCGCTCCGAGACAAGAGGAGATAATCGGCACGTCCACCTTCAGGCAAAGCATGTTCGGTAAGTACCTGCGACTTGTCGGAGGGGTCCCAGCCAGCTTGGCGGATTTGATCGTCGATAACGATCCTCGCATCTGCTTCGGTCGTATGGTCCTTCACAGGCAACTCCTCCTAAAATTTCATCAAATCACAACCACTCTTGAAAACAGTCCGCAAGATACTTCCCGTGGAATTGGCCTCACAAACCAGACGTTCCGACCGATGGATCTTGTCAGCCATACGGTTTGATTACTAATTTCAGGTAGTTTTGGGATATATTATTAACTTGATTCATTCAACCTAAGACTATCTCTATTACCTCTTTGCAGGGCGGAAAAGGCGCTTATTTGCATTCTACATTTTACCAATATTTTTTCAAGAAAAAAGCAATAAAGAGAACGGAGCCCACAATTATCGTACCAGATTTAATATTTCTCCCTGCTATAATCAAATTTGCTTTACACGTAAGGTTCTAGAGGAAAAGATTTTTTCTCTCTGGAGGTTCTGCCATGCCAAGCCAGTTGTTGCGGTTGAAGGAAAACGTGTCACGGGTGGTGATCGGAAAGCGTGAGGTGCTGGACCTCATGCTGGTGGGGCTCATCGCCCGGGGGCACATCCTGATAGAGGACGTCCCGGGGGTGGGAAAGACCCTGATGGCCCGGGCCATCGCGGCGTCGTGCCACCTGGGGTTCCGGCGGCTGCAGTGCACGCCCGACCTGATGCCCACGGACGTGACGGGGTTTTTCACCTACGACAAAAAGGATGGGGAGTTTGTCTTCCGCCCGGGCCCGGTAATGACCAACATCCTCCTGGTGGACGAGATCAACCGGGCCGTGCCCCGTACCTAGTCGAGCCTGCTGGAGTCCATGGAGGAACGGCAGGCCACGGTAGACGGCCAGACCTTTCCCTTGCCGTCACCCTTCATGGTGATGGCCACGCAAAACCCCATCGAGATGGAGGGGACCTTCCCCCTGCCAGAAGCCCAGCTGGACCGGTTTTTGCTGAAGGTGGACATGGGCTACCCCACCGCCGATGAGGAAGAAGAAATCATCCTGGCCCACGGGAAGGATTCGGCCCTTTCCGGGCTCGAAAGCGTGGTGGCCAAAGAGGACATCCTCTTTTGGCAAAAGGAGGCGGCCGAGGTCTTTGTCCACCCCTCCCTCCGGGCCTACATGATCGGTCTGGTCCGCTCCTCGCGGGAACACCCGGCCGTAGAGCTGGGGGCGAGCCCCCGGGGGTCCCTGGCCCTGTTCAAGGCGTCAAAGGCACTTGCATTTATCAGGGGGAGAGCCTACGTGATCCCCGACGACGTAAAGCACCTGGCGCCCTTCGTTTTGTCCCACCGGCTTTTGCTGCACCGGGAGGAGCGCTACCGGGGCAACACGGGCAGCGACGTGGTGGACGAAATCCTCTCGCAGGCGCCCGTGCCCATCGAGGACGGCTGGGAGTAGCTCATGCAGGACGTCCCGCCGGTCACGCCGGCGCGGCGGATCCACTGGAAGGCCAGCGCCCGGCACGGGAAGCTTTTGGCCAAGGTGCTGGAGCACACGGCGGACCTGAGGCTCTGCATCACCCTGGACGGGGACAGTTTCGACACTTCCGGGCCTCCCATGGGAAAAGCCCTGTCCCTGGCGGCGACGCTGGCGGTGTGGGCCGACCGGCGGAAAGTGCCCTTCGGGCTGGTGTCGAACTTCTCCCAGATCAGAAGGCCGGGGCCGGTTTCCGCACCGCCCTGAGCCTGGCCTCCCGTTCCTGCTCCTCGAGCACGGAATCGATGAAGGCCATCGTTTGTTCGTAAAAGGGGATAACCACCTTTTCGAGGGCGTTGACCCGCCGGTGGGTACGCCTGGCCGTAACGGCCAGACGGTAAGCGGTTTCGAAGACACGGCTCAGTTCCTGCTGGATCCGGCGGGCGGCCTGGATCTGCCGAACAAGCTCCATCATCAGGACCTGCCGTTTCTGCTCAAGAAGGTCCTTGCCGCTTCGGGCGGCGGAAAAGGATTTTCTCGCCTGGACAAGATTGCCGCGGGTGGGATCCATCTTCTGGGGCATAAACCAGACCGCCTCCGTATTGTGTGTTGTGCATCAATTATTGTAATTCCTTTTGTCCATCGTAAAGCAAAAAACAGACCAAGATGTCCTCAGGAGATCTCCGCGTGCCGCTCGACGTCCTTTATCAGCTTCTGCCGCTCCCAGGGCAGAGTGCCGCTTATCTTGATGATATTCGACGGGTGAGTGGTGTCGAAGATCGTCGGCTTTTCAGGCTCGAGGTTCTCCAGCAAGGCGCGTATTTCGATCATGCGTTCCCTGCCGTCCGGGGGGACGAATTCACCCCGCTTGACCATGTGGTTCAACTCTGTGTTGTTGAAGATGATGAGGCTCATGGTGATGACCTTTTGCGTGGAAAACCTGTTGATCATGCTTGCCGTGGCCACGGCGTTTTCCACCGACTCTCCCGCTCCCGCGATCCCGTACATGATGACGGTGCAAAAGGGGATTTTCGCCTCGTTGAGCTTTTGGGCCTGTTCGACGGCCTCCAGGACGGTGTGCCCCTTGTCCATCAGCTTGAGGACATCGTCCCGGCCCGTCTCAAAACCGATGTAAAGCATCCTCAGCCCCGCGTCGTGCAAGACTGAAAGCTCCTCCACGGAGTAGCCGGCGATGTTCTTGACGGAGGCGTAAGCCCCGACGCGGTGACAATAGGGCAGGTACCTGCGGATCATCTCAAGCAGGCGCTTCATCCTGTCGTAGCCGATGGACATGGGGTCGGCGCCCGTGAGGAATACTTTTTCGGTATAGAGGTTTCCGCTTCTGAGTTCTGCTTCGATATCCGGAAAAGAAATCTGCCGGTAGGCGATGTTTTTGTACATGGAACAGAAGGCGCACCTGCTCCATGAGCAGCCCGACGTGACAGGCAGCAGACAGGTGTACATCTCGTCCTGGGGATAATAGAGGGTTTCCTCCTTGTAGCTGATTTGCACCATCTCTCTCGCTTACGGCTTTATCCTACTCTTCGGCTGGTGACCCTGCAAATTGGATGTCCGGCGCCGAAAAAGAAATATGAAGCGGTTTGCCCGGTTTCCGGGACACCCTATAATGTGCTGGAGCACCTCAAAAATTAGCGGGGGGCTAAATGCGTGAAATACACCGAACTGGACATGCCGGCGCTTTTGATCGACAATCTCCGTCATATGCAAGATTACGCGGACAAACACTGCGTTTTTCTGCGGCCCCATACGAAAACCCACAAAATGCCCGCCATCGCGCATCTTCAGATTCAGGAAGGCGCACGCGGCATTGCCGTAGCCAAGGCCGAGGTCATGGCCGAACAGGGCATTTCGGACATCCTCGTCGCCAATGAAATCGTGGGACAAAGGAAACTGGAACGCATCAGGGAACTGTCCAAAAATGCGAAGGTCACCTTCCGGCGGACATCATTGATGAAATCCCCGTTTTCTGCCGGGGAAAGATGACATAAAAACGAGGCAAGGAGGAGAAAAACCATGACAAGAATCCGCGTCGCCCAGCTCCAGCTTCCCGTGCCTGAAGACAAAAAGGACACCATGGACCTCGTTAAGCGAACGGTGCATGACGTGGTTTCCCAAGAGGTGGACATGGTGTTTTTGGCGGAAATGTTCTGCTGCCCCTACCAGGCAAAAAACTTTCCCCTTTACGCCGAGGCCGAAGGCGGCCCCATGTGGCAGTTCTGCTCAGGCCTGGCAAAAGAGCACGCCATCTGGCTTTCCGCCGGTTCCATGCCCGAGCGGGACGAGGCCGGGCACATCTACAACACGGCCTACGTATTTGACAAGTCAGGCAGGCAGGTCGCCAGGCACCGCAAGATGCACCTTTTCGACATCGACGTCAAGGGCGGGCAACGGTTCATGGAGTCCGAAACCCTGACAGCGGGGGATTCCGTCACCACCTTCGAAACGGAGTTCGGGACCTTCGGCCTCTGCGTCTGCTATGATTTCCGCTTCCCCGAGCTGGGGCGCCTCATGGCACTGCGCGGCGCGCAGGTGATCATCGTCCCTGCGGCTTTCAACATGACCACGGGCCCAGCCCACTGGGAGATCATGTTCCGCTCACAGGCTTTAAACAACCAGGTCTTTGCCGTCGGCACCGCCCCATCGAGAGACCCGCTGGCTTCCTATACATCCTGGGCGCACAGCATCGTGACAGACCCCTGGGGCAGGGTGGTCAACATGATGGATGAAAAACAGGGCGTCTATGTGGGTGAGCTGGACCTTTCTATCGTTCAGGAAATCCGCGACCAGCTGCCCCTTCTGAAGCACCGGCGGACGGATGTCTATCGCCTGGAGGAGAAAGAACGGGAAAAGGAACCGTACTTGTAAAACTTTTTTGACAAGCACGATTAGCGCTATTGATGACATTGCGTCAAGGATATATACTATGCGAGAAGGTGGGATCATCCCACTTTATGGAGGTGAAAAAATGGATTCCACAGCCTTGAAAGTTGATAGCAAGGGCAGGGTGACACTCCCCAACAAGCTCAGAAAAAAACTGAACATTCAGCCGGGTGACACTCTCTTTTTGAACGAAACGGTTAATGAAACGATTCTTCTGAAAAAGGGCATCAACCCCTTTGACATGCTTGCTCTTGAAGCATTGAAGGAATACAGAAACGGAAAGACTACCAGCTTTGAAGAATTGGCAGAGGAAATGGGAGTAGATCTTGAATAAGGAGAAAAACGATCAATACCAAATAAAGTTTACCACCGGGGCCGCAAAGGATCTCAAAGCAAAGGCATGCAAGCCTTATGTGAAAGAGATCTTCAAAACGATTGGGACGCTGAAGAACAACCCCATCGCGGGAGAATGTCTAGAAGGCTCTTTACTGAAAGTTCGCTCTCTTCATGTTTCTCTTAAAGGAAGCGGTCAATGGAGAGTAGCCTACCTTGCCATGATAGATGAAGGAACCTGTCTTGTTATAGCCATCGGCCCCAGAGAAAATTTCTACAAAAAAGCAAATACACGATACAAGGCAATCAAAGCAAAACTGGAGAAAAACAGAAACAGCACCAGATAGCCCGAAATCTCCGGAAACGGTCTCGTCTGCATTTGTAGAGACACATCCTCTTTTTTTACGTCCCTTGCGTCCTACTCTACCTCGGGTCGGATATCCGCGAAGGCTGAGCGTATCCGTCGGAGTCCGTCCTCAAGAAGCTCCGCGGGGCAGGCGACGTTGAGGCGCTGGAAGCCCTCCCCCTCCTTGCCGAACCAGTGTCCGGGATCAAGGGCGACGCGCCCCTTTTGAAGGAGCCGTTCGGTGATTTTTTCCGAATTGAGTCCGCTTTTTCTGAAATCGAGCCAGAGCAGGTAGGTACCCTCGGGACGGGTGAGGCCGACCCAGGGCATGGAGATCTGAAAAAAGTTGATGGCCTGCTCCAGGTTCCGTTCGATGCAGGCGAGCATTTCCCGGCGCCAGGGATCACCGAAGCTGTAGGCGGCTTTAGCCGCAGCGAGGCCGAACACGTTGTGATGGGTCGCTGCCGTTGCCCGGTGGGATTTGCTGTAGGCGATCCGCAGGGCGTCGTCGGCGATGATGGTATAAGAAGTATTAAGACCGGGGATGTTGAAGGTCTTGCTTGGGCTGACGCAGGTTATCCACAGGCTTGTTTCCTTCGCCCTGGTAGCATAAGGTATGTGCCGGTTCCCCGAATGGACGAGGTCGGCGTGGATCTCGTCGGAGATGATGATGGTTTCGGTCTTTTGGCTTATTTTTACCAGCTTGTCCAGCTCTCGCTCTGTCCAGACCCGGCCTACGGGGTTGTGCGGACTGCAAAGGAGCACCATTTTCACGGCTTTATCCCCGCAAGCCCGCTCAAGTTCTTCGAAGTCCATACTGTAATATCCCTTTTCTTCGATGAGCGGAACCTGCACGAGTACCCTTTCGTTGTCTTCCACGATCCTGAAAAAGGGCGGGTACACGGGAGGCATGATGATGACTTTTTCGCCGGGCCTTGTAAGGGCCCGGATCGCCATGCCGATGGCGGGCATCACGCCGGGGGTCGTAAATATCGAGCCGGGGTCGACGTTCCAGTCGTGGACCCGTTTCATCCATTCCGCCACCGCCTCAAAAAGGGAAAGCGGATCCGAGGCGTATCCGAAGACGCCGTGTTCTACCCGTTCGCGAAGGGTCTTTATGACTGGTTCCGGCGAGAGAAAATCCATATCGGCTACCCACATGGGGAGCGTGTCATCGGGGATGGGGCCGAATCGCTCTTTCATGCCGTCCCACTTCAGGCTGTCGGTGTTCCTGCGGTTTATGACCTTGTCGAAGGAAGATACCATTTGCGCCACCTCGTCGGGGATATCGGTGTTTTGTAAAAACGGACCGGATGCAAAGCAACCAGCCGGTTATTTCGCCTATTCTGCTTCAATGATATCAGACCGCAGCCTGTCGATCCTCATCAGAAGGCGCATGAGGTACAGGAGGACGCATCCGTTAACTGTGAGAATGACTCCCACTACCCAACCAGGGAGCAGGTTGGATACAATCATGGAAGTTCCAAAGAGTATGGAAACAAGGTTCATCACAAACTGGGTGACGGAAAGATGTACCAGCACGGTGGGCACGACGTCCAATTCTTTCATGCTTTTAACCGCCGACAAGACGGTTTTTACGAGCCCTGTGGCACCGCCGGCGAGGTTCAGCAGACCGACAAGAAGGGTCAAAAAGGAGACAAGTACGTTAGGAACCACGCAGGAAACGATACCCAGGGCGGCGAAGACAAACCCCAAAAAGATTACAAGCCACGTGCGACGGAAGGGTCCGACGGGCGTGCCTCCGAAAGCCAGCATCTGGATGGAGAAAATAACCATCAGGAGGCCGAGCTGGGCGCTTCCCGAAAAAGGCAGCTTGCCGAAGCTTACGGGAATGAGAAGCACTCCGAGGATAAGCATAAAAACACCGGTGATTAGAAGCGTGGCCTTGTCGGCCTCCAGGCCAAAATCGTCGTCAAGGATCTTTACCGCCTGAGGGTAGATACGATAAATTTTCTGGAGCAAAAATGCGACTACAAAAATCGAAGCTCCGTATACCAGCACCGAAATCGCCGTCAAAGACGCCGAAAACAGGCCCTGTTCCCACACGAGAAGCCCCACAAACATCGAAAACACGTAAACAGCCCCACAGGCGGGAGCAAGGTAAAGAAAGATTCCTCCATAGCCAAGCCAGGCCTG
>Ga0334892_1000896_pt1 | contig 30104 bp, 30 predicted proteins | sample GraSluR3_MG_4_FD_207213 | JGI IMG/M metagenome (GOLD analysis project Ga0334892, IMG submission 207213) | Sludge microbial communities from methane-producing bioreactor in Wageningen University, Netherlands - Granular Sludge_15_04-R3 | ecosystem: Engineered > Bioreactor > Anaerobic >...
TCACACCCCAGGGTTGCCCCTGACGCATGTGCCGGTAGGTTACTCATGATGGAACATGAGGTTAAATCAATCTTCAATATTGAAAGAACGTTTAACAGTTATTTGAACGACTTCGTGTCGCACTTAACATGATGCACAACGTTGTTGTAAGGTTCATATATGAATATATTCCAATTATACCAAATCATTGTTTAATTCATTGATTTTTATTGTCATATCCGTTTGTAAATATTTAAAAACGTTTGTTCATTAAATTTCGACTAAGTTAACAAAACCCTGTTTAACGGTTTGCTGTTTTACAGCATGTTGTGAGAAAAATTTCGCTTTCACGGGATTATTCAGAGTAAATATGATATATTTTACAATTAAATCTACGCACACACAATGTGTAAAATTAATCGCGGGTGAAGTGCTGTATTTCAGCCCCCTGCCCCGCTTCAACTTCGGTGTATATGCGGACTGAAACGATGCCCGAAAACCACGCCTAATCTTACACGTAACCGTTGCCAACAAGGCTGATAAACATCCTGCATAAAAGAAACAGATTTGATTTCTTAAATAGCAAAACTTATTATTTAAGAAAATTGATAGATATTTAAATAAGAGTTATCTTTGTTTAAAATTTTACAATGAAACAGTATAAATCTGGACAATATATTAGTCAGGGCTATTATAAAAGCTTTCAACCTGAGTTTATCAATAGACAGTTGCAAATTGATAACATGGAAGTATTGCAATTGTTAAGCCAGGCTGATAGAGAATTAGGGCGATTGGACATGTATTCAAAATATATTCCCAATATAGAGTTGTTTATTAGTATGCATGTGTTAAAGGAAGCAACTCAAAGTAGTAAAATTGAAGGAACACAGACAAATATGGCCGAAGCCCTTTTAGAGAAAGAGGATTTGCCATTAGACAAAAGAGATGATTGGGAAGAAGTTCAGAATTACATAAAAGCTATGGAATGGGCTATCGAGCACCTCAATAAACTACCCTTTTCATCACGACTTATAAGAGAAACTCATCGAGTATTACTTCAAGGTGTACGAGGAGAAAAAAAGCAACCTGGAGAATTTCGGATTAGTCAAAACTGGATTGGTGGAGCAACAATAAATGATGCCGTTTTTATTCCTCCAGTTCACAGCTCTGTGCCTGAACTAATGAGTGATATTGAAAAGTTTATTCATAACGAGGACATTCATATACCTGAATTGCTTAAAATCGGACTGGTTCATTACCAATTTGAGACAATTCACCCTTTTCTCGATGGAAATGGTAGAGTAGGGCGATTATTAATTCCACTTTATTTGGTAAGCAAAGGAATATTGCAAAAACCAGTTTTGTATTTATCTGATTTTTTTGAGAAAAACAGAAAATTGTACTATGATAATTTAACAACAGTAAGAGAGAATAATAATTTAGAACAGTGGTATAAATTTTTTCTTGTAGGAGTGATTGAAACTGCTAAAAATGGAATCATCACTTTTGATAATATATTGCAACTTCAAAAGCAAATTGATATTGACATTCAATCATTAGGTAGTAGAGCATTAAAGGCCAGGAAAGTAATCAACTATCTGTATAAACGTCCAATGATTACAGCATATAAGGTAAGTGAAGTTGCTTCGATTTCAATGCCATCATCTTACAAATTGATTTCAGATTTAGAGAAACTTAATGTATTGAAAGAAAATACTGGTGGACAAAGAAGTAGGGTATATGTATTTGACAATTATTTAAACCTGTTTAGATAAAGCCCAGTTGGCAATAAACAGGACTCTGAGCGGTCTGCAAGACCCGGCAATGAGTCCATGTTGAACTACAACCCGTTTCATTTTGCAGGATTTTTTTCAATGTGCTTAACGACGGTTTTATGTTTGATTCTTGTTGAATATTAGGAAATTATAGAATAAAAAAATTACACAGTAAGAAGTTTAAAATCAAATATAGGAGTTTTGACGTAACAAGTTTTAAACATAGTACACAAAATTAAATGAAGGAATTGACAATGATTTTAGATTTATTGGAAGAAATTGACAGGAAAGTATTTAATTGGAGCTATACCGGAGGGATTTAGTTCAATAAATTGTAAATTGCATTCCGGGGTTCGTGGTGTGTCGTTCGATGGATTCTTAAAACATCGTTCCTTCCTGACGGACAGGAACGAGCTCCGAAATCTGCAACGACAACTTTATAGTGACCGGTAGAAAAACAAACCAACCGCCCATCACCCCAAAATTTGCATGTAAAATAAAACACCTCCCGTACTTTTCCCTCTTTACTTTTTGCCACCTAATTATAATGCGCTATTCTCAGCGCCTTTAAAGAAAAGCGAAATGGAAAAAAGTAAATCCGTTTTTCAGGGTGCCGGTGCCCTTGGCTTACCTGCCTTAACCGGAAAGTTTATCTAAAACAGGTTCTCAGAAAATCTGATTTTGGAAATATGCCTACCTTTGCAACTGTTCAGAAAAGAGTTAACGATGCAAAAATTACTGTTGGTTTTGATTTTATTTATTCCGGTTACCCTGTTTTCGCAGATAAACCAAACCGATGCCAATGGGTTGCGGCAGGGGCAGTGGCAAAGAACTTACCCCAACGGAAGGCTGATGTACGAAGGCATGTTTAAGGACGGAAAACCGGTGGGCGGGTGGACCCGTTTTCACGAAGGCGGGCAGGTGAAAGCCAGAATAAATTATGCCGAAAATTCCGATTCAGCCTTTGCCCAACTGTTCGATGTGTGGGGAAAAAAAATTGCAGAGGGTGTTTATATGAATGAAAAAAGAGAAGGAAAATGGGTTTTCCTGTCGGAAAATGTAAAAATTTCGGAAGAAGAATTTTCCGGAGGACTGAAACACGGAATTTCCCGAACCTTTTACCCCACCGGCGAAGTACTTGAAGAAACGGAATGGCAAAACGGAATACAGGAAGGAAGCTACAGGGTATTTTTCAAGAGCGGCAAACCATACATGCAGTGCAGGTTCGGCAGCGGAAAACGAAACGGGCTGTGTCTTTCCTATTTTCAGAACGGACGGGTTGAAATGGAAGCTTACTATAAAAACAACCTCCGCCATGGCGAATGGAAATTTAACAACGATCAGGGCGAATATCTGTACACGCTCATTTACGATGAAGGACATCTTTTAAATCCCGAAGTGCGCGACAGCATTGACGACGGGCAGCTCAGAAGCCTTGAAAATAACCGTCATTCCATCCCCGATCCCGAAAAATTCATGAACGATCCTTCCCAATATATGATGCAAATGCAGCAGCGATGGTAATGTCGTAAGAATTCATTAATTTGTACCGGTTTTAACATAGGGCTGTTGAAGAAAACAATCGCTTCGGTATGAAACAGATTTTACTGGTCATATTATTTTTAGTGCTGGCTTCGGTGGAAGCATATACACAGTATTACTGGGTTGGATTTACCGACAAGAATGATTCTCCGTGGTCGCTATCCATGCCCGAAGCATACCTGTCCGACAGGGCCATTCAGCGGCGGATAAATCAGAGCATTCCCATCGATTCGCTCGATTTGCCGGTAAATCAGTCCTACATTATACAGGTGATACAACTGGGGGCAAAATTCATTCATTCTTCCAAATGGCTGAACGGAATTACGGTGCAGGCCCTTTCCGAAGATTTTGCCGGCCAGGTGCACGAACTTCCTTTTGTGCGTGAGGTGCAAATGACCAAAAGAGCCTCTGCCACCAAAAGTGCCGTTAATAAATTTGCCGAGCCTGAGGCCCCCTGGAAAACGTTGGAGATCGATACCTCAATGTATGGCGAGTCGGCCTGGCAGGTTGCTCAGTTGAACGGACAATTTCTTCACAATCAGGATTTCCGCGGTGAGGGAATGCATATTGCCGTGCTCGATGCAGGTTTCCTTCATGCCGACCGGTTTCCTGCCTTCGATAGTTTATGGACGAACGGTTTAATTTTGGGGATGAAAGATTTTGTATTCGACGGACAGGACTTTTTTGAAACCCATTACCATGGTATGAGTGTGCTGTCCATCATGGGTGGAAATGTTCCGGGAGAACTTATTGGGACTGCCCCCCAGGCATCTTACTGGCTGATACGTACCGAAGATACGGGGTCGGAGTATTTAATTGAAGAGGATAACTGGGCGGCAGCGGCCGAATTTGCCGATAGTGCCGGGGTAGATATCATCAACTCGTCGCTTGGATATTTTATTTTCGACGACCCGGTAATGAACCATACCTACGCCGATATGGACGGAAATACCACCCGTGTTACCCGTGCGGCCAATATAGCCGTATCGCGGGGCATGATGGTTTTTTCCAGTGCGGGAAATGAAGGGCGTGAAGGCAATTCCTGGAAATACATCATTGCTCCTTCCGATGGCGACAGTGTGATAGGTGTTGGCGCCACCAATAAAGAAGGAGTTCCGGCACCATTTACCTCGCACGGGCCTGCTTATGGCGGAGCAGTTAAACCCAATATTTCGGCGGTAGGCTGGAATACCGTGTTGCAAAGAAGCAACGGTGTGGTGGGAGCAGGTAACGGAACTTCCTATTCATCGCCTGTTATGGCCGGAACAGCCGCCTGTTTGTGGCAGGCCAATCCGCATGCCACTGCCTCTCAGGTAAAACAGGCCATTGAACAGAGCGCGCATTTGTTTTTAAATCCCGATTCCCTGCTCGGGTACGGAATTCCCGACATGAAAATTGCCGATAAAATTTTGAAATCTTCTATTCTGGAAAAATGGGCCAATAACACCAACTGGCTGGTTTACCCAAATCCTGCCACCGATTACCTGGTGCTGCAGAAAAGCAGTACAGCTTCTTCAGGAATGGTACAACTCGCTTTTTATACAGTTGACGGTAAACTTCTGCGCAGAGAGGAAAAACCCGATGCTTCAAAAATTATGGTGCAAAATCTTCAAACTTTGCCGCGCGGATTGTTAATTTTGCATATCGTATCGGATGATGCCGCCGAAGCGTTCAAAATTAAAATAAGCCACTGAAAGGATGCAACAAAAGCTGACACTTTTCGAACTTTCCCAAAAGATAAAAGATGCCTTGCAAAGTGCTGTCCCGGCAACGGTTTGGGTGGTGGCTGAAATCAGCGAGCTGAAGGAAAACCGTAACGGGCACTGTTATCTGGAGCTGGTTGAAAAGGAAGGGAATGAAATCATCGCCCGGGCAAGGGCTACCATCTGGTCATACACCTACCGCATTTTAAAACCTTATTTTGAAACCACTACAGGACAATATTTCACCCATGGTATAAAAGTGCTTGTGCAGGTATCAGTGGAATTTCATCCGGCTTACGGATTAAGTTTGAATATAAAAGACATTGACCCGGCCTACACCGTGGGCGACATGGCATTGCAACGGAAAGAAATCATAGAACGTCTTCAGGATGAGGGTGTTTTTGATATGAATAGGGAATTAAAACTTCCGTTGGTTCCTCAAAAAATTGCCGTTATATCCTCCAAAACGGCTGCCGGATATCAGGATTTCTTGAACCAGCTTGATAATAATTCGTCGGGAATAAAGTTTTATACCCATCTTTTTGAAGCCTGGATGCAGGGAAGCGAAGCTGTACCTTCCATAATTTCAGCTTTGGACAGGATTTTCGAATACGAGGATTATTTCGATGCAGTGGCCATCATCCGTGGCGGGGGAGCTACAGCCGATCTGAGCAGTTTCGATAATTACGATTTGGCTTTTCATATCACCCAGTTTCCGCTGCCGGTGGTTACCGGAATCGGACACGAAAAAGACGATACCATTATCGACCTGGTAGCGCATACCCGTATGAAAACGCCAACTGCCGTGGCCGAATTTTTTATCAGTGGGGCTGAACTGTTTTACGAACGACTCACCGGTTTGGAGGAAGAAATGGTTCGGATAACCCGCGAACGAATTGATGAAAAAAAAGAAATGCTGGAAGAATTTGCAGCAGATCTTCATCAATTTGTCGGTGGGTTCATCAACAAAAAAAACAGGCAGCTGGTGAAAACAGGCAATCATTTACACCAGCAGGTCAACCGGTTTTCATTCAATAAACAATATGAACTGAATAACCTGAGGCACGACCTGCATGCTGCTTTTTCGGTTTGGAAAGTGGAAACCAAAAACAGGATCGACAGCCGGAAAAGAATTTTGAAGCGGGTGGTTCACGAGTCGTTGCTGAAAGAAACATCCGGATTTAATCAGTTTAAAGGAAGATTGAAACATGGGTCTGTCCGGTTTCTGACTAAAGAACAGGAACGAATGCTCAGGCATGAAAACACCATACGTCTGCTGAATCCTGAAAATGTGTTGAACCGGGGTTATACCCTGACATTAAAAGAGGGTAGAATTGTAAAATCAGTGGTTTCGATCGAACTGAACGATGAAATTGAGACCCGGTTTGCCGACGGAAAAGTAAAAAGTAAAATCACAAAAAAAGAATAACATGGCAACAAAAAAAGTTACCTATAACGAAGCAGTTTCGGAAATTGAAGAAATCCTCGAAAAAATTGAAAGCGAAGAGCTCGATGTGGACGAACTGGCCGAAAAAGTGAAACGGGTTTCGGTTTTGCTTAAAATTTGCAAAGACAAGCTGCTAAAAACCAACGAACAGGTGGAGCTGGTTTTAAAGGAAATGGAAGAATAAAAAATAGAAAGTTATGAAAGTTGAAGAAGTTGCAAAAACAATAGACCATGCGGTTTTAAAACCGGAATTTACCGATGCTGATTTGCAGAAACATGCTCAAATGTGTATTGAAAATAAGGTGTTCAGTATGTGTGTGAAGCCTTGCGACATTGCCTCTGCAAAAAAACTTTTGAAAGGAAGCGGTGTAAAAGTTTCCTGCGTGCTGAGTTTTCCGCACGGCGCCGATGCCACGCCTGTTAAGGCTTTTCAAGCAAAGCAGGCCATAGAAGACGGTGTGGATGAAATTGATATGGTAATGAACATCGGAAAATTTTTAGGCGAAGACTACCATTATGTGCTTGAAGATATTGCCACTGTGGTTGAGGTAGCCCATAGTTACGGTGTGTTGGTAAAAGTTATTCAGGAAAGCGGTTTTTTAACCCTGGAGCAGGTGGAAAAAGCCTGTGAGCTTGCTTACATGGCAGGCGCCGATTTTGTGAAAACTTCCACTGGCTTCGGACCGGGGAAAGCTACACCCGAAGTGATTGACATGATGGTAAAAACCGTGGGCGATAAAATGAAAGTGAAAGCGTCGGGCGGCATCCGTACCTGGGAAGATGCCGTTGCTTTTCTGAAACAGGGCGCCGACCGGCTGGGTATTGGTTCAACCGAAGCCGTTTTGACCGGAGCCGAAGCCGAAGAAGGCTATTGATGTCAATGCGTTGAAATAAGATTGTCCAGCTTTTTAAAAAGCTGTTCTCTCTCTTTTACCATCTGGGAGTAAACAGGCGGTTTAAACCACTTGAACCTGATGATCCGGCAAAGCCCGATTGTTTTCCTCAGCAATATGTACCACTTGAAGGCAATTTTTCCGGCAAATGGAAGGCTCGCCAGAAGTGCCAGTTTCAGCCAGAATCCGGGAATTATCCAGGAAACAGCTATCAGTTCGGTAATATAAAGTACCGGAAAAACAACAAGGCCGGCACCGAGAAAAAAAGTGCTCCAGAACGATTCGTCTTTTACTTTCTTCCTGATGGTGCGGTCGATAAGGAAAAACGGAATGGCGTTGAAAAGGAAACCGAAAGCAAATACCGGCAGTCCAGTCAAAAGAAGAAATGAATTTTTCAACAGCTTGCCGAAATGGTTTTCATTTTTGTTGATGAGCCAGCTTCTGAGCCTTTTGCTTTTTACCTTTTCGTATAATTCGTTCACTGTTATGGCCAGTTTTTCTGTTTCTTCCGAATGACCTGCTTCCAGTTCGTCGAGCTTGTTTACAAGTTGCTGGTCCGATTTGAAAAGGTTCAGCGTTGTGTATTTTTTATTCTGCCGGCTTAAATAGTGCCTCCCGTAAATTTCACGGAGGCGTTCAAATTCGTCGTAAAACCGTTTGCTTTTTATATTGATGGTAAGAGGCAAAATGGCTTCGTAAATTCTGTTTTTCAATGCAATTACCGCGACATTTTGATTTTCGGAATAGGTTTCCAGGAAATCTTTTACCGCGATGGGGTCGCCAAAGTTTACGATGACAGTGCGGTTGAATTTCCAGTAGTGGCTGTAATAAATTCCGGTGGGAACAATCTGAATGTCGAGCTGATTGCTGGTTTTTTCTTCAGCCATAAAAACGATGCGCGGCACTGCTTTTTTATGCACCAGCATTTGCCGTTTGGCCGAATGGGCCGCTTCGGGGAACAGCGCCAGTGCAAAATTATGCTCCAGTACTTTTATGGAATCAGCAAAAGTCTGCTCGTTTTTTTCGAGGTTTGCTTTCCCGTCGCGCAGGCGGTAAACCGGCATAATTTTCATGAATTTCAGAATGACATCCACCGCTTTTGATTTTCCGAAAAGATCGGCCCTTCCCAGCCAAACCGGCTGAAAGCGTGTGTTCAGTAAAACGGCCATAGGGTCGCTCAACGCATTTTGGTGGTTGGGTGCAAAAACAATGGGCTTGTTCTTCGGAATCTTTTCCTTTCCGGTGACTATTGTTTTTTCGTAAATCAGCCAGTCGGCAAACCGGACGTACTGTTTCAGAAACCAGTATCCCAGCGACCACTTCTCGTACTTCATCTCATTGCAGGTTCATATAACGGTTTTTTTGCCCACAATCCGGCAATAGCCAGTCCGCTAATGATGTGCCACACCCCCCACCAGGCAGCAATTACGGTCATTCCGCCCAACTCAAGTTCGGGTGGAAAAATTTTCGGGTTGAACATGAGCACCAGTGCCAGTCCCGAGTTTTGAATTCCGGTTTCAATGGAAATGGTACGGCGGTCAACCCGCGGCAAACGCATAATCGACCCCATGGTAAACCCGGTTCCCAGTGCAAGTGCGTTGTGAATGAGTACAATGAAAAATACTACATGCACAAACCGCATGAAGTTGGTGAAATTGGCCGACAACAGGATAACCACATACGCAATAAATACAATGATGGAAATTTGCCGGATGGGTTTTTTTACCTTTTCGGTTACCCGGGGAAAGTAATTGGAAAAAAGCAAGCCCAGCACAACCGGAATTCCCAGCAAAATAACCACGGTTTGCACCATTTGCAAAAAGTCGATTTCGATGGGTACCAGGTAGGTGCCTGCGCCGGCAGCATTGTAATACTTCAGGTACAGTTTTCCCCATATTGCAAAGTTTACCGGTGTCATAAATGTAGCCGCCAGCGTTGCGATGGCCGTTAAACTAACCGAAAGTGCAACATTCCCTTTGGCTAGTGAACTCATAAAATTGGAAATATTTCCTCCCGGACACGAGGCAATCAAAATCATTCCCAGGGCTACCGTGGGAGTAGGGTTAAGTACCAGAATAAAGGCAAATGTAACCAGCGGTAGCAGAAAAAATTGCGAAATAACACCGGTTATTGCCGATTTGGGTTTCAGTATTACATCCCTGAAATGTTGAAGCTTAATGTCGAGAGCCACTCCGAACATTACAAACGCAATTACAATATTAAGGGCTAATAATCCTGAGGGAGAGAAGTTTAATCGAACATGGTCAAGTACTTCCAGCGTTTCTTTCATGCCAGTTACATTTAATTGTAGCCCCGAAAATAGGAAAACAATCGGGAAAAACAATAATAAAGCCGGAACTAAATGGCTAATTATGGTTCCGGCTTTTCTGTTTCAATTATTTCAAATTCAATTTCCGATAATTAATTGTCTTATTTTTTTGGGAATATCAGTGTTGTCCATAAAACCGGTAAATTCTTCAGCACCGGGGCCGAAAGCCATCACCGGAACCATCAGCCCGGTGTGTCCGCCGGTAGTAAATTCGCCTTTTACCATACCTGTCTCGAAATTCCCGTCCAGTATGGTCATTCCGCCGGTTTCATGGTCGGAAGTAACCACAACAAGTGTTTCTTTGTTTCGGGCTGCAAATTCCAGTGCTTTCCCAACGGCACGGTCGATGTCGAGCATATCTTCTACCACATAAATGGTGCTTCCGGCATGTCCGCCCCAGTCAACCTGAGAACCTTCCACCATCATAAAAAAACCTTTTTTGTTGTTGCTTAAAATATTGATGGCCGTATTGGTTGCAACAGGCAGCATATCGCCACGTTCGTCCATGCGTCCGTTGTGTTCGGCAGCAGTAAGCCCGGCAAGTTTGCCTTTTTTAATGTTTTTTATGGTGTTGATATTCTGTTCCACCTGGTAACCTTTTTCTTTGAGTTCTTCTACCAGGTTACGGCCGTCTTTACGTTCGGTAAAATGCTTGTAACCACCGCCAATAAATACATCGATGTCGGTTTTCAGAAAATCGGCTGCAATTTCCTCGTACATGTTCCGGCTCTCCTGATGGGCAATGAACGAAGCCGGTGTGGCATGTGTAATGGCCGATGTGGACACCAGTCCGGTGGCCAGGCCTTTTGCATCTGCTTCCTGCAAAATGGTTTTAACAGGATTCTTGTTCACATCAACGCCTATGCCTCCGTTGTATGTTTTTTGCCCGGTTGAAAGGGCTGTTCCTCCTGCAGCTGAATCAGTGATGTACCGGTCAGCCGAATGGGTTGTTGCCAATCCCATATATTTGAAATTTTCAATGAAAAGGTTGCCTTTGTTGGCCGTATGTGCGGCATGAAGATGTGGAAGGCTCATGCCATCCACAATGAACAGGATTACATTTTTTGGTTTTTTCCTGAAGTTCTGCGGGTACATCTTTACCTCATAGGCTTCACCACCCCGGTAAATTTTTTCATTTTCTTCGGCGTCGGCATCGAGGTATTCCTCTTGTGCAAACGAAATAAATCCTGTAAACAGGGCAAGCATAAGAACAAATAATTTCCTTGTCATATTTATTATTTTTTAATTATTATTTTGATTCTGTAAAACTAAACAGAAAAGTAAGTAGAGAGTTTATTTTCGGTTGAAAAATATCTTAAAGTTTATTAAAGCCTTACTGAATCGGTGTTATTTGATTTTTTCAAACTCTTTTTTGTCGAATTCCGGGTTCAATTTAAAAACAGTACCGTCGCGCGTTGTGTGCATTTCAATCACATCCATCAGCACAAAGTTGCTGAGTACTTCTTCTGCTTTTTTTCGGGATATGTGTGCCAGGCGAATAAATTTGGAATATGAAATTTCATGGTTCTCCTGCAGAAAATCCACAAGAAACTTTTCGTCGCCGGAATAGGAAACCCGGATTCCCCTCAGGCTGTTTTGTTTTTTCCACACTGCAAGCTGAATTTTGTGTGCCAGCACATTTTCATCGTTTATGCGGATATAGGCCAGCCATTTCCCGCTTTCGTCTTTTGCAAAGTGTGGTTTTTTTGTACTGGGATTAATCGAAATTTCAAGCACGGTTTTGCCTTCGGTATGCCATTGTTTGGTAGAAAAGCCAATGGGCGGTTTACTGAAAATTTTGGCAGCCGATTCCACCATGTAATACTCCTCGTCGGTACTGATGCCCACCACTTTACCATTGTCTTTTACGCCAATGAGCAACCTCCCGCCATCGGTATTGGCAAAAGCTACCAGCGATTTGGCAATTTTTTTCGAGTCGTTTATGCAGAATTTGAAATCCTGCTGCTGGTGCTCGCCTTCATCAATCAATTTGTACAGTCCCGTGTTCAAAACTAAGTTTATTTTAACCATTCAAAAGTAACATAGTGGTCGGGGGTCATTCCCAGTTTCTGATAAACCTTGTGCGCCCCTTCGTTCGATTTGTCGGCATACAACCGAATTCCTTTCAAGTCGTGGTTTTCAAGAACCCGGCTTTTTACGTATCCGTACAATTTGCTGTAAACGCCTTTTCGCCGGAATTCAGGTACTACGTAAACCGATTGAATCCATAAAACAGTTCCGTTGCGCCAGTCGCTCCATTCAAATGTTGTGAGCAACGATCCAATCACTTTTCCGTTTTTTTTCGCCACATAGTATTGTCCTTTGGAAGAATCTTTCAGAACGGCAGTAACGCCATTTTTTAAGGTTTCCTGCTCTAATTCAATGCCTTCTGTTTCTCTGGCCATGGCCAGCTGAAATTCCAGAATGGAATTAAGGTCTTCTGGTTTTGCTTTTCTGACTAACATTTTTCAATTTTATCAGGCGAAAATAACAAATCCGGCCAAATGTTGTACGAATAAATCAAAATGTATCAGGTGCCGGTTAAAAAGAAAATGAACCAAAATGAAGATTGTAATAGCGTCCGAAAATCCGGTAAAATTGAATGCGGTGAAGAAAGGATTCAAAGCTTTTTTTTGCGATTTTGAAGTAGAATGTATCACAACCTCTTCCGGGGTGTCGGAACAACCGTTAACCGACAGGGAAACCCAATTGGGTGCCAGAAACAGGGTTGCAGAAGCCCGTAAACGCATACACGATGCCGATTTTTGGGTGGGCATTGAAGGAGGTGTGCAGTCGGAAGAAAAAGGACTGGCTGCATTTGCTTGGATAGTCATTTATTCCGCAGGCAAAACCGGAGAAGCGCGAACAGCCACCTTTTTTTTGCCACCCAAAGTGGCTCATCTGGTGGCAGGGGGGCTTGAACTGGGAGATGCAAATGATTTGGTTTTTAAGGAATCGAATTCAAAACAAAAAACAGGGGCGGTTGGCCTGCTTACCCACAATGCCATCGACCGTACCGAACTTTACCGGCAGGCAGTAATTATGGCGCTTATTCCATTTATAAATCCCGGACTGTATTGAATGCACCTGATTATTTCAGCCGGTCGATGATTTCTTCAATCTTGATTTTTTCCTCGTGAAGCAGCACCAGTTGCAGTTTTTCTTTCTCCAGCCGGCTGCTTACCATGGGGCCTACTTCGCCGGTGATGATTACCGAAACGCCTTCTTTTTTCAAAAAATCAACCAGTTGAACACCGCTGTGATCCGAATTTTTGAATGGATTTTCAATCAGGTTGTATTTACCGGTACCTGAATTGTAAATTGCAACAAATTCACATTTTCCAAAGCGCAGGTCGAGAAACGATTTTTCAGTTTTTCCGGTAGATGAAATGGCAAAAATTTTATCCATAATATGAAAGTTGTTTATTTATATAACAATTTGAACCCCAAAAGTTTTATTTCTCATCAACATTTAATTCCTCCCAATATTCCAAAGCTCTCCGTGTGTGCGGAATAACAATGGTTCCGCCCACTACATTGGCCACCGAAAAAATTTCGAAAACTTCGTTGGTGGTAACCCCATGTTCAAAACATTTTTCCAGATGGTACTTAATGCAGTCGTCGCACCGCAACACCATCGATGTGGCCAAACCCAGCATTTCTTTTACTTTCCCGCTAAGCGCTCCATCCTGGTATGTGAGTGTGTCGATACTGTAAATTCGCTTCATCACTTTGTTGCCACTCGCCAGAATTTTTTCATTCATTTTGGCGCGGTAGGCATTAAATTCTTCTATCTGTTTTCCCATAATTTATTTTTTTATGTCTCCAATAAGCGTGGTTTGTGTGCATTTCTCAATGGTTACATCAACCAAATCACCCTTTTTAAAATGATATTTTGGAAAAACCACTACTTTGTTTTGCGACGTTCTTCCAAATAACATTTCTTCCGATTTTTTGGAAGTACCTTCCACAAGCACTTCAAAAGTTTTTCCAATGTCTTTACGGTTGCTTTCCAGCGAAAGTTTGTTTTGAAGCTGAATTATTTCGTTCAGCCGTGTGATTTTAGTCTCCTCCGGAACATCGTCTTTCAGGTGTTTTGCTGCATAAGTTCCCGGGCGTTCCGAGTATTTAAACATGAAGGCCAAATCGAATTGCACCTCCTGCATCAGCGAAAGTGTTTCGGCATGATCTTCTTCTGTTTCGGTACAAAATCCGGTAAAAACATCGGTTGAAAGGCCACAGTCAGGCAAAATGTTTCGGATGGCTGTAATGCGGTCGAGGTACCACTTCCGGTCGTATTTCCGGTTCATCAGGTTCAAAATGCGCGAACTGCCCGACTGCACCGGCAAATGAATGTGCCTGCAAATATTCGGGTATCCGGCCATTTTTTGCAATACTTTGTCCGACATATCTTTCGGATGCGACGTAGTAAACCGCACCCGCATTTCGGGAGCTGTTTGCGCCACCTGTTCCAGCAAATCCCAAAAACGCACTGGTTTTCGTTCACCTTCGGGAAGCCATTTGTATGAATTTACGTTTTGTCCAAGCAGGGTAACTTCCTTGTAGTTTTTTGCGGCCAAATCGCGTACCTCGTTCAGAATATCCTGTGGGTCGCGGCTTCGTTCGCGGCCACGGGTGTAAGGCACTATACAGTAGGTGCAAAAATTGTTGCAACCGCGGGTAATACTCACAAATCCTGAAATGGCTTTATCGCCCATGCGCACCGGCGTTATCTTGTCGTAGGTTTCAATGGTTGAAAGCTTGGTGTTCAAGGCCTTTTCCCCGCCTTCCACTTTGTCGATGAGGTAGGGGAGGTCGCGGTAGGCATCCGGTCCGGCCACCAAATCCACCACGCCTTTTTCCAGAAAAGCCTCGCCCACACGTTCGGCCATGCAGCCCAATACCCCAACAATCAGTTTTTTATTGCGTTTTTTTATTGCATTGTAGTGATTAAGTCTTCCCCAAATCCGTTGTTCGGCATTGTCGCGCACCGAGCAGGTATTCAGGAAAACCGTATCGGCATCCTCTGCGGTTTGTACCAGTTCGTATTGCCTTTCCTGCAAAATGGCTGCCACCACTTCGCTGTCGGCCACATTCATCTGGCACCCGTAAGTTTCTATGTATAGTTTTTTTGTTTCCATTTTTTTTAGATGGCTGCAAATTTAGCGCATTTTATTTTGGCTCATGGGTTTTTATTAAAGGATTTAGGTTTCCTTTTGTGAAGCTTTTTTTATTTTTAACCGAAACTTAAAATTTTAAAATATGTCAGGTCACAGTAAATGGTCAACCATTAAGCGGAAAAAAGGAGCACTGGATGCCAAACGTTCCAAAATATTTTCAAAAATATCGAAAGAGATAACCGTTGCAACCAAACTTGGGGGTAGTGATATCGACGCCAATTCGCGCCTGCGGCTGGCCGTGCAAAACGCCAAGGGGCAAAACATGTCGAAGGATGTGATTGAGCGCGCCATTAGTAAGGCAGAAAAAGATACCTCCAGTTTCGAGGAGATGACCTTTGAAGGGTACGGCCCCGGCGGAATTGCCATTTTTGTGGAATGCCTTTCCGACAACAACAACCGAACGGTGGGAAGCGTGCGTTCTGCTTTTACAAAGCACAACGGACACCTTGGAACCAACGGTTCAGTGGCTTTTCTTTTTGAAACGAAAGGAGTATTTGTTGTGCCGTCAGACGAAAAAACGGCAACCGAGGTATTTGAACTGGAAATGATTGAAGCCGGGGCTGAAGAGATGGAAGAAAGCGATGGGTTTATTGAAATTACTTCGGCCATGGAAGACTTTGGAAGTGTTTCCAAAAAGCTGGAAGAACTGGGCCTCGAGCCCGAGAGTCAGGGGCTACAGCGCATACCGAATACCACAACCACACTGCCTGTGGATGAGGCCAAAAAGGTGTTGCGCTTAGTTGAGCGCCTCGATGAGGACGATGATGTGCAAAATGTGTTTCACAACCTTGAAATTACGCCCGAGTTGGAGGCTGTACTGGCCGAAGATTGACGGTCAGTTTGTTAATAATTTTTTCAGTGAGGCAATGGATTGAACAACGGGACGTTGGTTTTTAAATGGATTTTTGGGTTATATTTGCACCTTCGTTAAACGGAAAAATGAAAACAATTTTTTTAATCATATCCGGGGTTTTTTTATTTCAAATGGCAGCGGCGCAGGTTACATTTCCTGCTTTGTCCGATACAATGGTTTCCGATACGGCCGGAAATGAAGAGATCAATCTGAATATTCTTGATAATCTGGATATAAATCAGGACTCCCGCCTCGAAAAAATGCTGAAGTGGCATGTGGAGAATAATAAAAAACGGGATGGTATCGATGGGTTTCGGGTAGAAATATTTTTTAGTTCGGCGCTCAATGCCAAGGAGCAGGCCTTAAATAAGAAAAAGGAATTTCTGTCGAAGTACCCCGACCACGATGTGCATGTTAAATTTACCGCACCCAATTTCAGAGTGAGGGTAGGCGATTTCAGAACCAAAAACGAAGCTTTAAAACTTCATAAACAAATTCAGGATGATTATCCCGGGGCTTTCATTGTCCCCGATAATATCAATTTTCCGTTGCTGAAAACAGAGAAAAAATATGAGCGACCAGATTAAGCACGAGTGTGGCATTGCCTTAATTCGCTTACTTAAGCCTTTATCGTATTACAAAAAAAAATACGGCACGTGGAGATACGGCCTGAATAAGTTGTATCTGTTAATGGAAAAACAGCACAACCGCGGTCAGGACGGAGCCGGAATGGTTTGTGTAAAGGACCATTTGCCCCCGGGAAGTACCTACATTCACCGATACCGTTCAATCGATCAGAATCCCATTCTTGATGTGTTCAATAATGTTAATAAACCTTTGAAAAAGGCACAGCGCAAGGGAATTGATGTGGAAAACTGCGATTGGGCTTACGAAAATTATCCGTATGCCGGAGAGCTTTACCTGGGGCATTTGCGCTATGGCACTTTTGGAAAAAACAGCATCGATTTTGTACACCCGGTAATGCGGCAAAACAACTGGAAATCGAGAAACCTGGTGCTTGCCGGAAATTTTAACCTTACAAATACCGATGAGCTTTTTAAAGTGCTGATTGAACTGGGACAACACCCAAAAGCTTATACTGACACGGTTACAGCGCTTGAAAAGGTAGGACATTTTCTGGATGAAGAAAATCAGCTGCTCTTCAGAAAATATAAAAACGAGGGGTATAAAAACAACGAAATTTCGCCACTGATTGAAAAGAACATTGATATCCAGAACATTTTGGAAAGGGCAACCAAAGACTGGGATGGCGGATATGCCATGGCCGGACTGATTGGCCACGGCGATGCTTTTGTGGTGCGCGATCCCTGGGGAATTCGTCCGGCGCACTTTTACCAGGACGACGAAATTGTGGTGGTGGCTTCCGAAAGGCCTGTCATTCAAACTGTGATGAATGTGAGCTGGGAAAAAGTGCATGAAATTGAGCCTGGTGAAGCCCTCATCGTTAAAAAGAAAGGGAATGTGAGCAGGCAAATGATTCGCGTGCCACATAAAAGAAGCTCCTGCTCGTTTGAACGGATATACTTCTCCCGTGGAAGTGACCGCAGCATTTACAACGAGCGAAAAAAGCTGGGAAGGCTGCTAAGTCCCGCCATCCTTAAAACCATTCATTACGATTTTGAAAACACTGTGTTTTCTTATATTCCCAATACTTCCGAAACGGCTTTCTACGGAATGCTCGAGGGCATCAGAGAATATTTAACCGGCTGGAAAATAGAAAAGCTGAAAGAGGGTAACGGCAGCATGACCAATGACGACATCAAAAACGTTATCTCGCTTGAGCCACGGGTTGAAATGATTGCCATTAAGGATGTGAAACTGCGTACCTTCATTGCCGACGATGCCAGCCGCGATGATTTGGTGGCGCATGTGTACGACGTGACTTACGGAGTGGTTCGAAACAATGTGGATACACTGGTAGTTATCGACGATTCCATTGTTCGGGGAACAACTTTAAAAAACAGCATTCTGCGAATTCTCGACCGGTTGCATCCCAAAAAAATCATTGTGGTTTCATCGGCGCCGCAAATCCGTTACCCCGACTGCTACGGCATCGATATGACACAGCTCGGTAAGTTCATTGCATTTAATGCCACCATTGAACTGTTAAAAGACCATGGACAGGAAAACGTTATTGAAGAAGTTTACCGCAAATGCAAAGAACAGGAAAACCTGCCCAAGGAAGAGATGGTAAATTATGTGCGGGAGATTTACCGCTTGTTTACACCTGAACAAATTTCTGCCAAAATTGCCGAACTTCTGAAACCTGAAGATTGTGAAGCGGAAGTGGAAATCGTATATCAATCGGTAGAAAATCTACACAAAGCCTGCCCCAACGATACCGGCGACTGGTATTTTACCGGGAATTACCCCACACCGGGTGGTAACCGGGTGGTTAATTCTTCTTTCATCAATTACATTGAGGGGAAAGATAAGCGCGCATATTAATTTTTTGTTAAGGGTTGTTGAAACATTTTCAGGCATCACGTGTTTAAAATAGTGCCTCTGAAAATGGAAGAAACAATTTGTCATGGCGTATTATTAATCTTTCCTTCGGGAAAACATTATCTTCCGTTTTTCAGAGGCACTTTAAAAAATCATAAAAAGACAGAATTGTATTTTGTTCTGTTCCATAAAAAGAGTTACTTTGCAGCTTATTAAAAAAAGAGATTATGTTGGAGATTTCAAAACATTCAATGGTTACGCTAACCTACGATTTGCGTATTGATGATGAGCAGGGAGAGGTAATTGAGCGCGCAACCGAAGAAAAGCCGTTACAGTTTCTTTATGGTGCAGGTACTATGCTGCCCCGGTTCGAGTCGCAACTGGCCGGACTGAAAGAGGGCGAACCCTTTACCATTCGTTTGTCGAAAAACGAAGCTTACGGCGATGTCAATCAGGACGCTATAGTTGAATTGCCAAAACAGGTTTTTCTGGTTGACGGTAAATTCGATGAAGAATTGATTGCAGTTGGAAACACCGTTCCCATGATGAGCAGCAACGGACAGCGACTGAACGGACTTGTGCTCGAAATAAGCGATGAAGCAGTGAAAATGGATTTTAATCATCCGTTGGCTGGCGAAGACCTTTATTTTGCAGGAAAAGTTCTGGGAGTGCGCGAACCATCTGATGAAGAGCTGGCGCAAATACTCTCGGGAGGTGGTTGTGGCTGCGGAAGCGGTGGTTGCGACGATGATGGATGCAGCGACCACGACCACGACCATGGCTGCGGCTGTGGCTGCTGATTTTATTTTGATAATTAGTTCAAATTCATTATTTTAAACCCCGTTTTCTTGCAATAAATTAAAGAAAACGGGGTTTTTTAAACGGCATGAATACATTCGGGAAAATATTTCGGCTAACTTCATTCGGCGAATCCCACGGACGTGGAATAGGGGGAATTATTGACGGTTGCCCTGCCGGCATTGAACTGGATATTGAACGTATTCAAACCGATTTGGCCCGCCGCCGACCCGGACAGTCGAAAATTACCACCCAGCGAAAAGAACCCGATCAGGTGGAATTCCTTTCGGGGATTTTCGAGGGAAAAACACAGGGAACTCCCATTGCTTTTGCGATATGGAACAAGGACCAGCATTCCAACGATTATAACGATCTGAAAGATGTTTTCCGCCCCTCGCATGCCGATTATACCTACATCAAAAAATACGGAACCCGTGACCACCGCGGCGGTGGCCGTTCATCGGCACGTGAAACCATTGCCCGCGTGGTAGCCGGCGCCATAGCAAAACAACTGCTGGACAAACCGGGCGTTTCCATTCAGGCGTTTGTGTCGCAGGTAGGTGAAATTTCACTTCAAAAATCATATACCGGGCTTGATCTTTCCAAAACAGAAGACAACCTGGTGCGTTGCCCCGATGCCGAAACTGCCGAAAAAATGATTGCCCGCATTGAAACCGCTGCCAGAGACCACGACACTGTTGGTGGCGTAATTACATGTGTGGTTAAAGGTGTTCCTGCCGGTTGGGGCGAACCGGTTTTCAACAAGTTACATGCCGACCTTGGTTTTGCCATGCTCGGAATTAATGCGGTGAAGGGATTTGAATACGGCTCCGGTTTTCAAGGTGCCAAACTCAGCGGATCGCAACACAACGATGTGTTTATCCGGTCAGAATCCGGAATCCGCACCAAGACAAACCATTCCGGAGGTGTCCAGGGTGGGATTTCCAACGGGGAAGACATCTATTTCAACGTGGCTTTTAAACCCATTGCCACCCTGCTGAAAGAGCAGCATACAGTAGATAAAAACAGCAACGAAACAACCATTCATCCGAAAGGAAGGCACGACCCGTGTGTATTGCCGCGTGCCGTTCCCATTGTAGAAGCCATGGCCGCTCTTGTTTTGGCCGATCATTTTTTATTGAGTAAACTTAATTCGATGTAATATGCCCAGAAGAAAAAGAAACAGAAGAATTCAGGTTCCCCCCGTGATAAAAGGAATGTCGGTTTACGGTGTCCGTGGCCGCAAATCCAACGAAGTCGTTCTTCGGCTCGAGGAATACGAAGCCATCCGCCTGCTCGACTACCAGAACCTTACCCAGGAACAGGCCGCAGTGCACATGGATGTTTCGAGACCAACCCTAACCCGTATTTACGAGGAGGCGCGCAACAAAGTAGCCACAGCATTTGTGGAAGGCCGCGATATTATTTTCAGGGGTGGTGACATTTATTTCGACGAAAACTGGTTCAAGTGCAATGCCTGCCAGGCCAGTTTTAACGATTACAAGGAAAAAAGCCCGTCGTGTCCGGTTTGCAGTTCCGGTGATGTAATTACCCTCAACGAGTTTTACGCGAAGTAGAACATCTGTTTTATGGTTTATAACAGCTGTTATTTTATAGCAGATGTTATATTTGCGGGTTTAACTGAAAATCCGGAAGAAATCCATGTGTCATAAGAAGTTTTGGATACCGGATTGAAACAGCAAACAGGAATGAAGATACGGAAGCTTTTACGGATTTTACATCGCGATCTGGGGTATTTCATTGTGGGAATGACCATTGTTTACGGACTTTCAGGGATTTTTCTGAACCACCGCCACGATTTTAACCCGGATTACAATATCTATTTTGACAGTTTTCAGACAGAAATAGGGCCGGGGACAACCGTTACCGAGCCAATGCTGAGGGACATTCTGGCCGGACTGGAACATGGTGTAGTTTACAAAAAACACTACACCACAAATCAGGGAAACATTAAAATTTTTATTGAAAACGGCGAGGTGGTTATTAACCCCGAAACCGGTGAAGGAACAATGAGCTACCTGAAAAAACGTCCAATTATTTTTGAAATGAACAAATTGCATAAAGCATCCATAGGTACCTTGTGGAAATGGGTGAGCGATGCCATGGCAGTTATTTTGATTTTTGTGGCTGTTTCCGGATTGTTTCTGCTGAAGGGGAAACGCGGCTTTGGACGCTGGGGGCTTTGGTGGACCATTGCCGGAATTGTTGTACCTTTGTTTTTTGCAATGATGTATATTTGAATAGGAAAACCAAAACGAGAATTACAATGAAAAAAATTGCCCTGCTTGCTGTGATTGCAGTTTTCATTTTTAGCTGCGGAAATCAAAAAAGCCAAAGTGAAAAAGCATCCGAAGGTGCTGAAAAATCGGCTGTGGTATATTCTGTAGATGAACTGTATGCCAATGCTGCCGATTTGGTTGGTAAAGAAATTACCGTGAAAGGTACTGTAATGCATGTGTGTAAACAAGGTGGTGGCCGCTGTTTTTTAATGGGAAGCAACGAGGATTTTAATATCCGCGTTGAGGCGGGTGAAAAAATCGGCACTTTTAGCCAGGAGCAGATGGGCAGCGACCTTACCATTACCGGAATTTTTAAAGAGGTAAAAACCGAAGCCGATGCCCACAATCCTGCACGGGAGCATGGTGAAGAAGAACATGATCATGATGAAGAATCCGAAGAAGCTCACCGGATAATTGCCGAAGCCGAAGATAAGGCAGAAGTGGTCTATTTTATGGAAGGCCTGACCATTGTGAAAGAAGAAATTTAAACAGGCTAATCTCTGTTCTATTTCTCTGCCGGCACAAAGTCAAGCGAAACAGAATTCACACAGTGACGTGTGTCTTTTTGCGTATAGCGCTCACCATAAAATACATGGCCCAGGTGCCCTCCGCAGTTGTTACAGGTAATTTCTGTCCGGCGTCCGTCGGCATCCAAAGTTTTAGTCACAGCCCCTTCAATTTCATCGTCGAAACTGGGCCAGCCGCAGTCAGATTCAAACTTATCCGATGATTTATATAACGGCGCCCTGCACTGTTTGCAAACATAAGTTCCTTTTCCCTTATGATTGTTGTATTCCCCCGTAAACGGGCGTTCGGTACCTTTATGAATAATTACATATTCCTCAAAATCAGTTAATTTTCTGTATTCGCTCATTTTTTTGTCCTCCTTTATCTCAACCTTCGCCTCTGCCTTTGCCTCTACCTTTGCCTCTGCCTTTGCCTTCGACTCTATTTTCACCTTCTCATGAGCCTGTCCGCAGGCGGAAAAAGCCACAGCAAAAAATAGTATGATAATAATTGTTTTCATTGTGGCATTAAAACAACTGACACAGATTGTTGGTTCAATTTTTCTCATTCAGTTTCATCATTTCCAGACCGGCATTCAATACCAGACCCAGGCCGTGTTTTTCATTGTCTCCAACGGGTCGGGTATAGTAAAACACAAGGTCATCAGAAATTCCGGTTCCCACACAAACATTGATGAATTTGCCTTCGGGTGTGATGTGGTCTCTTTTCAAGGCAGTCCAACCCCGGCGTGCAATAGTGGCATAGGCAGGATCAATCCATCCCTGGTTTACCGCCTTGGCCACGCCGTATATAAAAAGGGCGGTAACGGATGCTTCCTGGTACGAATCGGGTTTATCGAGCAACTGTTTCCACATTCCGTCTGCATCCTGGTAACGCGAGAAACCTACAATCTGTTTTTCCAGAATGGAAATCAGCTTGTCGCGGTTGGGATAATCTTCGGGTAGAACTTCCAGTAAATCGGTAATGGCGAAAATGATCCATCCGTTTGCCCTGCCCCAGTAGGCAACGCCATTTCGTTCCAAATCGGAGTAATAACAGTGGTAAAACAGCTGTTTGTGAGGGTCCCATAAATACGCATCCATTTTCAGGATTTGATGAATGGCATCGTCGAGGTATTTGTTTTCACCGGAGTAATCACCCATGCGCGACAAAAAAGAAAGCGACATATACAGATCGTCGGCCCATACCGTCATTTCGCGGGGGAAGGTACGGCAAAGCGTTCCGTCGTCGAGCCGGTCCTGTCCGTTTAAAATGTGGTTGGCCGTATTTTTAATGTATTCCTCGTACTCCGGCTGAGGGTTTATGCGGTTAATATCGACCACGCTTGCTCCCATCGCCCCGCAGTCGTCGAGTTCCTTAAAATTCCAGAGCTGACCGAATGGCCAATGCCAGTGGTTGCGATCGCCCCTGAACGTTTTTTTGAAATACCCGAAATTGTCGAAACCGAATGCAACATGGTTCAGCGCATAATTGATGTATTTTTGCTCATCAAGGTAATTCCCCAGCCTGATCATGGCCATGTTGGTAACACCCGAGGAGTAGTGCCATTCCATGAGCGGACTGCGAAACCGCACATCTTCGCCATCGGGAATTTCGCTGGTTGAATCGTAAATCTTACCGTCGCTTACTCCCACAAACCGGGTAACGGGTTGTTCAAGAATATGATCGGCAATCAGGCGAATCACATCCTCATCGGAAGCTCTGATGATTTCCTGCCGGGTTGTGGGTTGAGTTATGCCTTGTCCGGTCCACCATACCATAATCACTAATAATAGCAGTGTTTTTTTCATGTTATGAATAATTAAAGTGTTTAAAGTCAAAAGTTCATTCAAATTTTTTATTTCTGATTTTCTGCTGATTTGATGTTTAATTGTATTGCATTTGATTCCAGACCATCTCCCGATACCTTCAACTTAAAGTTACCGCTGCCGGCAGCAGCCCTAACGATAGCCATGGCCTGGCCGCGTGCCGTTCTGCGTTTATTGCTTATAAAAGATTCGTGGCTGTCGCGGACTCCATTGTCGAGTCCCAGCAGTTCTCCATCGCCCTCCACCTCAAAAGTCAGTACCTGGTCTCTGTTGGGTGAGGGAATCCCGTTTTCATCTACCAGTTGCACACGAACGATGCTAACGTCGTTCCAGTCGTTTTCCAATGTGGTTTTAGATGCAGAAATGCGGATGGCGGAAGGATTGCCGGCAGTCTGCATTTCGTGCACTGCCACCTCCCGGCCGTTAATCCGTCCTGTTGCTTTTATGGTTCCCGGCTGGAACGTGAGGCGGTAGCTTACCGGCGAAGCATCGGACGGACGTTTCTGTATGCCCAGTGAACGTTCGTTGTGAAAAACTTCCACCTCTTCGCAATTGGTATAAATCTCAAGGTGCGCCTCATCGTAGGTGTCAAAATCGGTTGGTGTCCAGTCGTCCACCAGTCCGCCCTGGCCGAGATGATGCTCTCTGCGGAAGATGTGCACCATGGGTTCGTCGCTCCACCAGCTCTGGCGCTCATACGTGCGGGGTTTGGTAAACCCGGCCCGGTCGAATAACCCAAAGTCGTGCGAAACCTCCGGCCAGTCGGCCTCACCTAAATAATCATAACCGGTCCACAAAAAGTGTCCTGCAATGGATGGGTTGTCGCGCCATATCAAAAAAGCCTGACGGGTATGGCCGTTTTCGGTACCGATTACTTTCCAGTTGGGATTGTCCCGGGTAGCATCTGCCAGTTCGTTTTCCCGGTAGTTTTGTCCCACCACATCCATCATTTCAGCAAAACCGTTTTGGTAAACACCCGACTGATTGGGCCTGAACAGAGCCATGGTTACCGGACGTGTTCCATCCAGTTCATGAATCAGGTCGTGCAGCATTTTGTATGTAGTGAAGCCCTGCTCGTTGTTCAGGTTATCGCGTATTTCATTTCCCACACTGATAATGAATACCGAGGGATGGTTGCGATCGCGCAACACCACCGAGCGGGTATCGGCCTCCCACCATTCGTCGAAATAGTGCTGATAGCCAAAATCGGCATGGTTCTTTTTGGCCCGCCAGGTGTCGAATGTTTCGTTCATGACAAAAAATCCCATGCGGTCGCACAGATCCAGAAATTCGGTTGCAAACGGATTGTGGGAAAGGCGGATGGCATTAATTCCCACTTCCCGCAGACGTTCCAGCCGTTCTTCCCACACACCCAGTGGAACTGCAGCACCCGCGGCACCTCCGTCGTGATGCAGACAGACTCCTTTCAGCCTGATGTTCTCCCCATTCAGGTGAAACCCGGTAGCAGCATCGAAATAAAAAGAGCGGATGCCAAAGGTAGTGGTTAACCGATCAACCGGTTTTCCGTTTACCCTGATTTCTGTTTCATTTGCATACATGGTGGGTGTGGCCAGCGACCATAAATGAGGATGGGAAAGTTCTACCGACTGGTTAAAAGTTTGATTTTCACCCGCAGCCATACTGAATGTCAGCGAATCGGCAGCCACTTTTTTCCCATCCGGGCCAACAAGGGTCGTTTTCAAAACCATTTCCGCATCGGGTCCGTCGTTTTTCACAGTGGTTTGCACCCTTACCGTTGCCTGGTCCGGACTTACTTCGGGGGTGGTTACAAATACGCCGTTTTCCTCCACATACAGAGGTTCGGTAACAATCAGTTTTACATTCCGGTAAATTCCGGCCCCGGTGTACCAGCGCGATGCAGGTTGACGGGTATTGTCGAGCCGAACAGCCAGCACATTCTCTTTTCCGTAGTTCAGATAAGGCGTAAGCTCATAACTGATTGGTACATAACCATAAGGCCTGTGACCCAGGTGTTCACCGTTGATGTAAACATCGCTGCTGGCCATCAATCCGTCAAAATTGATCCAAACTTTACGGTCTTCGGCAGATTTGGGCACGGAAAAATTTTTCCGGTACCAGCCAATTCCGGCAGGCAGATAGCCACCACCCCGACTGGTAGGATTATCGCGGTCGAACTCTCCTTCGATGCTCCAGTCGTGCGGTACATTCAGCGTTCGCCAGTCACTGTCGTTGAAACGAACAGCCTCAGCACCAGAAGGATCATCGTGAACAAACTTCCATCCGTGGTTTAAAGACTCCACCATTCTTCCATCAGTAAAATCCGGTACCGGATCCGAGCATCCCGCAACCATCCATATTAATAGCAGGGCGGGCATTAATCTTTTAAAAAGGTTGAAAAATTTCATGGGTTCAAGTTTATATTTTGTCCGTTTCGGTACAGGTTAAAGCCCAAATTGAAAGGTTCGCCGGCCAGCAGACGCCACGACAAATAGCAGCCTTGCTCCTGAAAAACAGCAACAGCGCCCCTGTCCAAACGTTCCACCTGCATCTGAGCAGATAGGTCCGGTAACAGGCCTGCCGGCATCCAAAACAGAAAAAGCAAGAATCCTCTTAATGCCATATACTTTCTTTATTGGTTCAAGTTATTCCTGTATAAACCTGTATGGTAAGGGAAATGAAAAGAGTGAAAAACTTCGTTTCAGGCACAAAATAATAAATATTTTCAATTTTGTCGTGGTTTTGGCTGGGAGGAAAGGGTCTAAGCATGTGGTACAAAAGTTTTCACTCAGTTGGTTTATGAAATGATGCGGTTTGTTTTATCCACTTGGGTGCTTTACATCTGCTAATGTAAACAAGAAATTGATTAAACTTAGTTTCAGATTTAGTGATATATGAATTTATTGATTTCAAAAAGCTATGGAATCACAATACATTACCGATAAGGACATTTTTACCCTCATCAAACTTATTCCGTAAATTTGAAGAATGACAAATTCATCAAATCTCTCTTATTCCAATCCCAGGCCTGTCCATCAAAATAATTTTTCCACCCACAATTTTAACCCCTTCGTATGGATCGTTGGAAATGAGCAGGTTGCCGTCCAGATCGGCCCATTCGGCTTGTGGTGCAAGCTGGGCGGCTGCTGAAATGGCGCACGAGGTTTCGGTCATGCAGCCAATCATTACCCGCATGTGGCTGGCGTGTGCCAGATTAATCATTTTGTGGGCTTCGCGCATGCCGGTGCATTTCATCAGCTTGATGTTGATTCCCGAATAAACACCCACGGCCTCCTGCACATCGCAAAGCCGCTGAATGGCTTCGTCACCAATGATAGGCAGCGGCGAACGTTCCGTCAGCCAGGCGTGGTCGTCTTTCCGGTTTTTGGGCAACGGTTGCTCCACAAATTCAACGCCTTTTTCTTTCAGCCAGTGTATCATTTCAAGCGCTTTCTCCTTGTTGTCCCAACCCTGGTTCACATCCACACAAAGCGGTTTATTCGTTGCCGAACGGATTGTTTCAACCATCTCCTTGTCGTTGGGGCCGCCCAGTTTAATTTTCAGAATTTTATAGGGAGCAGCTTCATCCACTTTATGTTTCACCACATCCGGTTCATCCATTCCAATAGTGAAAGAGGTATTGGGCGTATTTTCCGGCGAATACCCCCAGATTTTATGCCACGGCTGCCCCATGACTTTCCCCACCAAATCGTGCAGGGCAATATCAATTGAAGCCTTGGCGGCCGTGTTTCCGGGAGCTGCCTCGTCCACGTATTCCAGAATTTCCTCCATACGAAACGGGTCGGTAAACTGAGTCAGGTTAAGCGCCGTTAAAAACCTTCCCGCTGTTTTTTGCGATTCACCCAGATACGGTGGCATGGAGGCCTCACCATAACCGGTGAATCCGTCACATTCAATTTTGGTTAGCATGACCGGTGTGGTGGTTCGTGAACTGTTGGCCAGTGTAAACACATGTTTCAACTGCAAATCGTAGGGTTCAAATGTTAGTTTTAAACCCGGTGTCGGAAATCTTCCTTTCATATTCGAATAAGTTAACCGGGGCAGCGCTAAACCACCCAATGTAAATAATGCCGTATTTTTTAAAAAATTTCTTCTGTTCGTACCCATTTTCTTTAAACTCAAAACTTTCAACTTTAAACTTCTTCAATACCATGGATGCTCTTTCACCCACCAAATCCCTTCTGTTCCTTCCGAACCAATAACCCGCTGAGCGTTAATGAACGTATTTTTTCGATATTCTGAATATATTTCACTTTGAGGATCGAAACTGTTTTCCTCCACTTTTCCGGCGGCATGAATATACTCTGTTTTTCCCTTCGAAATGGCTACATGGGTAATTCGTTCCGGTTGTGCCTCATTTGCTTTCTGCCCGAAAAAAAGCAGGTCGCCGGGTTGCAGATTTTCTAATGAATCACCCGGATTAACCGATTGACCATGCCGTACCTGCAACGAAGCATCGCGGGCGAGAATGATTCCGTGCATAAAATAAATCATTTTGGTAAATCCACTGCAATCCATGGCCAGGGCCGAAGTCCCGCCCCAAAGGTAGGGATGTCCTTTTAATTTTTGAGCTGAATTTTCAACTGAAGCACTATCGGGCCGGATGGTTTCCCTGAATTCAGAAAAGGAAACCCAGTTTTGCGGAGCGGTATAACCTTCTCGTCCGTCGGGAAACCGCACTTTGACGTAATTCCATCGTTGTTCCAGCAATTCCAGAATGCCACCCATGGTCACATCGGAAACAGGATCTTCCATTCTTTCCGTATCAAAAATTTGTGCAAACGAGCCTGTGAAAATAACCCGTTCGGTCTGCCGCCAGTTTTGAAGTTCGGTTTCAGTAACCGGAAAAATTCCGCCCGACGGCGCCCACGATATGTAGCGATCGGGTGTTTGAACCAGATGCCAGCTTCCCTGTTTTTTTAGAATTTTCAGGGGGGTTCCCAGCAATGCCTGGGTAACCAGTTCCGAAGAATACCGCGGAGTTGCCCTGAAATTGGCAGCAGAAACATTTACCAGCGCATACGGTTTTTCTCCAACGGTGGAGTCGGGGAGAAGTGAAATTTCGTCAACTATCTCAAAAGGCTGGAATTGGTTTAACAGTTCATTTTTCAGGTTCTGATTATCGGTTTCACCTTGTAACACCACTTTCCCTTTATGAAACGAAGCTTCCACATCGAAAACAGTCTCGCGTTTGTCAGGAACATTATTTTGTTCAAAATGAAGAATGATATCTTCTGCTTTTTTGCGGTTATTTACACCGCACGAAACAGCCAGAATCAAAAGCACAAAAATTCCCAGTTGTTTCATAATTCCGGTTTGTTTAAATACGTTACATTCATTTTATAGCTCCACTGGTCGAAATAAATATTTCCTCCATTCCATTCCAGTTCACCCCGCTGAAAGTCGATGGGCTCACTGCGGAAATATCTTTTTGGAGGGTCGAATTCCCGGCTGAATTCGTCGTTAACAATCAACCGGTAACCATCGATTCCTGAAATGTAAAATTCGTTTACTTCTTTATTATCTGCGTTTTGTAATCCGAATGACTGGTCCAGCGGAACCCAGCCCACACCTTCGTAATACACTTCGCACCAGTCGTGCAGGTTCACCTTGCCGGGGTGCAACATCCATCCGCTCTGCCATTTGCAGGGAATTCCGCTTACCCGCGCCAGCGACATGAAAAGCAACGTTTGCATGCCACAGTCGCCTTTCCGGTATTTCAGTACATATTCAGGAATATTTTCAAAGGTGGAATATTCCAGCGCCGAGGCCCAGGGAATGTTATCGTTTATCCAGTAATAAATGGCTTTTACCTTTTCAACCGGACTGGAAATATCGCGTGTAATTTCTTCGGCCAGAATTTTTATCTCTTCAGAAAAATCGATATGCGGCGGACGTTCGGCAGTGTGGGTTTTGTACAAATCCGATGAAGTAACGTAAGGTTGAATGATTTCCGGTGATAGCTGAATCCATTCCGGCTGGGTTTCAAATTCAGCCGAGAAATTGAAAACAGTGGGTTGGCCGGCAATCACTTTTTTTTCCATGTAAAGACTTCGCTGAAGTGCAGAATTTTCAGCAAGGTGGTAATTTCCTGAATTGGCTGACAGCAATTTCACATTTTTTTGCCTGGGCAGCGACTCGCGCGGAAAAGGCATCCAGCATTTCACAGTTTCACCGGCAGGTACTGCATCGGGTTTCAGGGTAATGGTGAAATCGATTTGGAATTGGTGCGTGAGTTCTTCCGGCAAAATTCCTTTTTGAAAACATTCAACCAGTTTGGCTGTGTTTTCGAGACAAAAAACATCCAGCGGATCAACAGTTTCCCCGTCTTTGCTGATTTTTGCCTGCCGTGCCAGTGAATCAACCCGGAACAGGTTGGGCACGGCATTCCTGAAATATCTTTTTTCACCGTCGATTCTCCGCATTTCCAGTTTTCCTGAATTTTCCCAGTTTTCCAGTTTTTCTTTTTTTAATTCGGGAAAATATTGCTGAAGTTCTTGTTT
>Ga0334892_1000899_pt1 | contig 29999 bp, 33 predicted proteins | sample GraSluR3_MG_4_FD_207213 | JGI IMG/M metagenome (GOLD analysis project Ga0334892, IMG submission 207213) | Sludge microbial communities from methane-producing bioreactor in Wageningen University, Netherlands - Granular Sludge_15_04-R3 | ecosystem: Engineered > Bioreactor > Anaerobic >...
CAGGCTGGATATTGCTCGTTTTCGCGGTACATGAGGAGCACCCCAACAATCTCATGCCAGTTGCTGCGGTGAGCAAGTCTTTGGTGTGAAAACCGGAAATATCGACTTTTTCAACGGCCTGTTAAGGTCAAGACCATCCTGTCCAGGGGCGGGAGCATGGCCAGGACCGCGTCCAGAATCTCGCCGAGTTCGCGCCGCCGCGCCAAGGTTTCGAACTCTTCATTCGATCTTGCCGCCAGAGCCGTGTCCAGCCAGCGTTGTCCGTCCTCGCTCAAATCGCATACCGGAGCTTCCTTGTTCCGATATGCCCTGCGCCAGAAATCCTTGCAGCAGCGTAGAGTCACAGTGGTCAGCCAGTTGCGGAACGGTTTTATCGGGCGGTATCTGTGCAGTCCCTTGAAGGCCCGGATAAACGCCTCATGGGCCACTTCGGCCGCTTGCTCGGCGGGCACATGCGCGGCCACCAGCCGGGAGACAAGGCTCTCGTGCCGTTTGAGCAGGAGCGCGAAGGCGTCCCGGTCGCCATCGAGAATGCGCTCAATGACTTCTGCGTCGTCCATGTGTTCGGGCATCCGACCCTTTTATCGTTTGCGTGTCGTCAATGTCCGCAACATGCCTCATGCGATGCGCTGCCACAAGCCGGATCGCATCGGGTTTTCCGTTGCGGGGCCGCGCTTGGCGCGGCCCCCGGGAGATCGATCAAGCCCTTGCGGGGCGGGAGACAGTGCCCCGCGTACTGGACTGGCGATCGAAATACGGGCCTTTCGGGCGACTGGGGAGGGCGCCGGGTTGGCGTCATGTCGGCCCATGGCCCATGAACGGCATCCGACCGTCCACAAAAAGAGTATCGCCGCCTGCGCGAATACGGTTACACGATTTCGGATTGAGCTTTGATTAAATCATACCGGATTTTTCGGTACAGAGGCGTGCTGCTTCAGAAACCGCCGGGTATATGGAGGCTGCCGGGAGCGCAGGGGAGACTCGTGCCGTCCATGCACATTCGGCGCGGCGGTCCGGCGGCGTGCCCAAGTCGGGCCTCATGGTTGGTCTGGGCGAGACCGACGAGGAAGTGCGCGGCGTCATCAACGACCTGGCCGGGGCAGGGTGCGACATCGTCACTATGGTTAATATATGCGACCGTCCCTGGCCCATCCGGCGGTGGAACGCTACGTTCCCCCCCCCGAGGTCTTCGAGGAGTACGCACGCTACGGCGAGCGTCGGGGGGCCCCACATGTACGCCGCGCCCCTGGTTCGTTCGTCTTACAACGCCTCCCTGTTCGCCGGGGGCGGTAGGGGGCACTAGTGTGGACACTCAAGTTCGCGTCATGGTTGAGGAAGCCGAGAGGAAGCCCAAGTCCCACTATTTTATAGGGGACATGAGCCGAATCTGTAACGTCTCCAGGAAAACCTTGCGCTACTACGACGAGATCGGCCTGATCCCGTCACAGCGGCACGACGACAACAACTATCGCTACTACACTTACGAGTCACTGCTCGCGGTGCCGGTAATCAAGTATTACAAGCAGATGGGCTTCAGCCTTGAAGAAATGAAGGAATACATCAAGGGAGATTCAAGCAATATCTACCGCGTGCTTCAGCACAGCTTCAGGACCAAGATCTCCGAGTTGGAGACCAAGCAGGAGGCCATTTGGCGCAAGTTGGCCTCGGTCAAGGACTGGAACTCTCTGATTCATGAGGCGGAGACGGTGCTTGACAACGACTTCCGAGAAGTGGGAACTAAGTTCGTCGACACCTCGACCCTGCTGTTCTATGACCAGGCGTTTGATTACGACATCAAGGGCGCTATCATCAATCTTGATTTCACTAACCATCTAGAATAACAGGAAATGAGACTACAGGCACCGTACTGATCCGATTCTCTTCCATGCGGGATAGGATTAATAACCGCCCCCAGCCAGTTAAGATTCTCCAGAAGGCCTTGCTGCCGGTGAGGAAGGAACACTGCTACCTGTTCGGCGGAGAGATGATGGTTAGCTGCTATCATATCGGGCCGCATGAGAATATCCGGGAGACCTACCGCAAAATGTCCCGATGGGCTCGCGAAAAGGGCTTCGAATTGGCCGAGGAGGTCTTCGAACGCTCTGTGAGCGACTACTGGACAACCAGCAACTCCGCGAAATTTGTAACTGAAATTCTTATCAAGGCATCCCGCCCGAGAGCGGCAAAATAGCCGGGTTTTTCCGCCCGGCGCATTCTGCCCGCTGGACAGAGTGCTGCTTCGGGGGCGGGACGTGTGAAAAAATGGCCGCGCTCCGTCCGTTGTTGGTTCAAGGGCGCGTCTATCCGAGGAAGCAATGACAATGCATATCATTGAAGAGGCGTCGCGTTGCCTCAAGTGTAAGAAGCCGCTGTGCAGCAAGGGTTGCCCGGTGTCGACACCGGCCAACCTGATGATTGAAGCCCTGCTCGAAGGCGACATGCGCAAGGCTGGGGCTATGCTGTTCGAGAACAACCCATTGTCTGTGGTCTGTTCGCTGATATGCCCGCACGAGAGATTCTGCGAGGGGCATTGCATTCTGGGCAAGAAGGGCGCGCCGGTCCATGTCAGCGCCGTGGAGCAGTACATCTCCCGTTATTACCTGGAACAGTATGAACCGGAGCGTCCCGTCAACGAAAACAACGGCAAGCGCATCGCCTTGGTCGGTTCCGGCCCGGCCGGAATCACCATGGCCTTCATCCTGGCCAGGCAGGGCTTCGACGTCACTTTGTTCGAGTCCGAGGAGTACATCGGCGGCGTGCTCCAATACGGCATCCCGGATTTTCGCCTGCCCAAGGACATCCTGAAGAGGCTCTGGGAAAAGTTGGTCGGGTTGGGCGTGAAGGTCCGGCCTAATACCCTTATCGGCCCGGTCATAGGTATCGACCATCTTTTTGCGGATGACTACAAGGCCGTTTTCATCGGCACCGGGGTCTGGAACCCCAGGCCGCTTCGGCTCAAGGGCGAGTCCCTGGGACACGTGCACTACGCCATCCACTATCTAAAGAACCCGAGCGTCTATACCCTGGGCAACCGGGTTGCGGTCATCGGCGCGGGCAATGTGGCCATGGACGTGGCCCGGACAGCTCTGCGCAAGGGCGCTCACGAGGTCACAATTCTCTATCGCCGGGGCGAGGGCGACATCTCCGCCACCCGGTATGAATACGAATACGCCAAGCTCGACGGCGTCCGCTTCCGTTTTCACTCCTCGCCTGTGGAGATCACGGACAGGGGCGTGGTGGTCGTGGATACCCAAGTGGTCGAGGGTGAGGACGGTCGGAGTCGCGTGGAGCCGGTGGAAGGCTCGGAATCCTTGTTCGAGGCCGATTCCGTATTCATCGCGGTCAGCCAGGCCCCGCGCAATAACCTTACAGGCCTTGAAGTGGGCAAGACCGGCCTGGTCATCACCGACGAGGAAGGTCATACCAACCGCCCTGGCGTGTTCGCATCGGGCGACGTTGTCACCGGGGCCAAGACCGTGGCCGAGGCCGTGAATTTTTCCAAGCGCACCGCCAACGCCATCATCGACTACGTCTCCGGCCTGGGCGACTGAGTTGCGCCGCCCGCTATTCCGTAGGCGGATATTCCCCATTTCAAGGGGGAGCGCTCATGTGGCATTCATGTGTCGCGTTCATCGCCATTTATGTTTTGCGTGGCGGATGGCATAGGCTTGTTGTTATAACGTAAGGGGGCGTATGGGATGGCCAGCTCATAGGCTTCTTAACCCACTGTTTCAGTAGCCTAAACTCAGTTTTTGGTTGCTGGTGTTAAAACGCCATTCGCATTCCTTCAAAAATTGAGGAAAATGTTTGGTCCGAATTCCGTTAAACTTCCTCGTATGACGCTTGGCCTGGTTCCAAAAAATCCTCGATTCCGTTGATGTGGTTTTGTTTGTCGGCAAGCAACTTCGAGTGGTTGATCCTGAAGTGTTTGAATTCGGAAACGTCGAACAGATTGTAGTTGTAAAGAGCATCTGAGTACACGAGGCTGTCTCGCCGCACCTTTTCCGAGTGATTGGCAACATTACCTGCGTGTATATCTTTCCGTCCACTTAAGGATTCGAAAACAGGCATCTTGTCTGCGGCCCTCGGGCTTGTTTGTCCTTCCGTTTCCCTCCGAAGTAGCTTTCATCGACTTCAAATTCGCCAAAATCCATTCCTTCACAGAGATCTTCTTCGGCTATGATTTCCTGTAGCCGGTGAGAATAGAAGGCAGTTGCTCCGACGTTCACTTCGGCTGGTCAGGCGGTCCCTGTCACGAAATGCCCAATCAAACGTGCTTACTCTGACTCAAACGATTTTTCCGCATTTCCATACCCACACCCTAGAGAAGTTGTCTGGTGCAGCCCCCTTTCGCTAGCTGGTGAAGCGCTGCGGGTTTACCTGCCTTAGGCAGGCCTTTCCCGGATAGCGGGGAAAAAACGATCTGATTGGCCTCGGGTACTGCGCTGAACTTTGCATGAATTTATTCCGCTAAAGAATGTATGCCCTGCAAGAACGGAAAACGGGAGTGGCGCGTTGTGCGTCTTACCGCGACATTTGATTCGATCACCTGAGGCATGAGTCCTTTGCGACCAGGAATCACGCAGATGGAAGGGGGAGGCCGCCGAGGCGTTGAAGGTGCCCGCCCAGAAAAAAACAGCAAGGTAGGTCTTTGACCATTACGGAATTTATTTCGATCAGGTCGATCACCCCGGCTACGAAGTGGCGTACGCCGTTCGCGGTGCGGTCGGGAAGGGAATGATTCGGACATGTGAAAAGGAAAAGGCCTTACGCGCGCGGCGTAAGGCCTTTGATTTTCCTTGGCGTCCCCAAGGGGATTTGAACCCCTGTTAACGGCGTGAAAGGCCGTAAACAATCAACCGGAAGGTCGCTTACCTCCGTTATTTCAATGGGTTGAAAACGCCATATTCACCACATAAACCATAGTTGCCGCTGAAAATGACACTTGGGTGACACGCAAAATTTGCCGGAAAGAGAAACGGGGGGGGATTGGTGCAAGCTCAACAATTCGGTGTTCGGATCAAAAATAGTACACGCACCGAAGTTCGCCCCTGGCGGCGTTGATCTTGTTGCCGAACTCGGTGTCGGAGGAACCGATCGGCAGGATGAGCCGGGGCCTCAACTCCAAGTTGGACGTGAGCATGTAGGACGCTTCGGGGTTGAGGGAGAGGCTTCGATCCCCGAGGTTCATGATCACGGTCGCCGTCGTGTTCAGGTAGAGGATGTCGAAAGGTTCTTTCTGGGACACGCGGAAATACAGATAGTCCTGGCCGACACTGCTCTTGTTGTAATAGGACGACACCTTTTTGCTTTTGTTCAGGTCGGCGGCGTTCCCCGTGGTCTGATACGTGTCGTACGCCGTGTGGACATAGTCGTAGTAGGTTTCCAGTTGCGAAGCAGTGTACCCCTCTCCGTTGTGGTAATACTCAAGGAGATAGGTCGTTTCGTCCTCGGTCAGGTAGCGCGCGCCAAGAAGAAAGCTCCAGGCGTCGTATTCGTCGACGCTGCGGGTTCCGTCACCGTGGAACACCGTCTTCTCGTGGCCCAGCCGGACCGCCGTTTCGCCGTGGATGGCGAAATTGTCGGTGAGGTTCATGGCAAAGTCGAAGCCGAGGGACGTATCGTAATAGTCGCCGGCCATGGCCATGACGTCTATGTCCACATCGGAAAGCAGGAAGTAAATCTTTCCCCCGTAGAGAACGCTTTCATCCGATGCTAACCCCGTGTTCACCCGCTCCCATACGGGGACGACCACCGGCGTGAACGCCAACGTTTGCAGTGGACCATCGAAGCTGAAAATGGCGTCGGCGACGCCCATAACGTAGCCCTCCCGGGTCTGGTCCGGGTCATCCACGTCCTTGGGACGGCTGGCGAAACTCACAGGGTTCCAGGCATACCCCTTGCCCCATTTGAGGACCTTTTTCCCGCCCTCCAATGTGAACCGCGGGTCCGGCCTCCAGGCGGCCACGCCCTCCTCAAGCATGACTTGACCGGCCCAGTGCTTGTCTTCCTTGAAAAAGCGTTCCGATGGCTCGTCAGGCTCGCTGGCCGCCGACAGGGGCAACTGGCTCCATCCGATGTCGGCGCGCGGACGGGCATAGAATCCGAACGTTTCGTATTTCACGGAGAGTTCGGGCTTGAGCTGGAACAGCATGTCCGCCTGGAGTTCGTCCTTCGGGGAATCGAAGAAGCGTTGTTCGTACACCGCCGAGTTCCTGTTCAGGATGCGTTCGTACATCCGGAACTCGGCCTGCCCCCAGAACTCGAAATGCTTTTCCTCGGCGGCGGGGATGGCGAAATCGGCATCATAGAGGGGCTCATCCTGGGCAGGGGCCGAAGCCGAGGCAACCAGGATGAGCGCCATGCAGAAGAACGGCCCGAGCCATGTACCGGCTTTCGTCATTCCGTTTCCCGCCATCACTGACGAAGGGTCTCTATGCGCGGCAGGTAGTTGAGGGTGAAGACTTCATCCGAGAAATCCCTGGCCTTCATCCGGGCGAAGATCATCACCGAGAGGTAGCCCTTGTGGAGCGGACTGTCCGTCTCGACAATGGCCGGACGGACGAACCCGCCGCCGAAATCGGTCATCTTCTTGAAGTGCAGGGTCTTGATGAGCATCCCGGACGCCGCGAGACACTTGATCTCCGTCGGGACCAGTTTGTCCTTCGCCACCAGCATCTCCAACTTGTCGTAGGCCACGTCGTTGGTCTTCGCTTTCAGGCGAAGCACGTAGGCGTCACCGCTTTCCTCCATGGATTCCGGCGTGTATTCGGCGCTGTAGTCGAGGCGCATGATGTCGGCGTTATTGAAGATGCCGCCCGTCACCGATTGCAGGCTGGTTATCCTGACCGGCTTGGCCACGCTCGGGATGTGGAGCCACATGTTTTCGCCTAGGCGCAGGGTCGCGCGGCCCTTTTCGCTGGAAGGCTCCAGGAAGACGGAGGCCACCCTGTCCTGCCCTTTCTTGATGGTGTACAGGACGTACTCCCGCTTGCTCCCGTCCGGCTCGATGTTGATGAGCTTGCGGTAAGATTCGTAGCTGACCGGGGCAAGGTTGCGGTCCACTGTCAGCAGCACTTCGCCGGCATCCATGGCGAACACCTGCCCGCTGCCAAGGAGGAGGCTGACGGCGATCAGGATGAGAATCTGTTTTACGTTGTGCATCGTATGTGTCCTCTTGGGTTATACGTGGCCGAGCGCGTCGACGGGTTCCATCCGGCTCGCCTTCCATGCGGGCTGCAGCGCGGCCAGGGCGGATGCCACCAGGACGATGCCCGACAGGAAGAGCATTTCACCGGGGTTGATGTCCGGGCGCACGATCAGGTTGTCCATTCGCCCGAAGGAGAAGGCCACTCCCGCCGCCTTGAAGGCCAGCAACCCGCCCACGCCCAGAATCAGGCCGAGCGTCGTCCCCAGGACGCCCAGGAGCATGCCTTCGGCCACGAAAAGCGACATGATGGTTCCGGGGGACGTCCCCATGGCGGCGATAGTTCCGATTTCCCGCACACGCTCGAAGACCGACATCAGCATCACGTTGAGCACGCTGATGAGGACGATGGCGACCATGACGATCTTCACCGTGACCAGCATCAGGTCGATCATGTTCGCTATGTTGGAGAACGGCGACAGCTTGTCCCAGGTGTGCAGTTCGAAGGCGGGCTGTCCCTTGTTGTTCTTGACCTCTCCGAGCGTTGCCGTGAGCGACGCGGTGACGGGCTTCAGCTTGTTGAAGTCGGACACCCTGATCGCGATCTCCGTGACTTCGCCCGGTTCGGTGCGCAGAAGGCTGCGGGCGTCTTCAATGTGCATGTAGGCATCCTTGCCGCCCGGCCCCATGATGTCTTCGATGATTCCGGCAATCTGAAATTCCATGCCGTTGACGGACCCGTCCTTGTTCGTGGCGACCAGCACCACGGAGTCGCCGGGCTTCATCCCCAGGCTCTTGGCCACCTTTTCGGGGACCACGACCTGGCCCTTCCTGAGCAAGTCCTCGCCGGGACTGGGGGCGCCCTGCTTCATCCTGCCCGCCAGGGACGTGCAGACGGCCATTTCCCGCTTCGGGTCGATGGCCGACAGTCTGACGTTGGTGCTTTCCATGTAGTTGCTGAGGACCGCGCCGAGCTTCAGCCTGGGGGCATACGCCTCCACGCCGGGAGTGGCGTCGAGGGTTTCCGCGATCTTTTTGTACCCCTGCCCCTTCATGTTCAGGTTGAGGGGCATGGTGTCGATGGACGAAAAGTAGCCCTTTCGATGGATTTGCAGGTGGCCGATGCTCGAATCCGTGATGATGCCGATCATCATGGACTTGAATGAACCGGCGAGGCCCGAGAACATGACTACCATGCAAACGCCGATGACGATGAGCAGGGAAGTAAGGGCCGTGCGCCGTTTGTAGCGCGCCAGGTTGCGCAGGGCGATCTTGAATATGTTAAGCATGGTCGTTGCCTCCCTGGACAAGCGGGTTCCCGTTCATCAGCCTGCCGTCCTCGATGCCGTGCACCACATCTGCGTGTTCGACGATGCGCGGGTCATGGGTAGAGAAGACGAAGGTGGTCCCGTAGGTGTCCCGCATCTTTTTCATCAGGTCGATAATCTTGTGGGCCGTGTCATGGTCGAGGTTCGCGGTGGGCTCATCCGCGAGCACCACCTCCGGGTTGGTAACCAACGCCCGGGCCACGGCCACCCGCTGTTTCTGGCCGCCCGAGATCTGGTCCGGCCGCTTGTCCTTCTGATCGGCCATGCCGACAGCCTCCAATACGGCCATCACGCGTTCCCGCCGTTCGGCTGCGGGCGTCCGGGAGATCATGAGCAAGGGGTACTCTATGTTTTCATAAACGCTCAAGACCGGGATGAGATTGAACGACTGGAAGATGAAGCCGAGATGCTCACCACGAAAATGCGCCGCCTCCTTCTTGCCCAGGGTGTCCACCCTGGTGCCGGTCACCCGGACCTCCCCGGACGACGGCTTGTCCATGCAGCCGATGATGTTCAGCAGAGTGGTCTTGCCGCTGCCCGAAGGCCCGACGAACGTGACGAGTTTTCCTTTTTCTATAGAGACGGTGACCTGTTTCAGGGCTTCGGTTTCGACCTCCCCCGTCAGGTATTTTTTCGAAATGCTGTTCAGTTCGATCAGCGACATGGTTTTCTCCTGTATGCATGGCCCAAGGGCATTCCCCGGCCATGCCGTTAATCCCGTTCCGGTTTTCCTCCGGTCATTATCCCAAATCCGGGCCTGCGGCCTCCGTAATCCCGAATCGCCTGGATCAACCCGGAAAACTGATCCGGCCGCAACACGCTTTTCTCATGGAGCAGGAGACGAAGGACCTCGTCTTTCATGCCACCCTGGTTCGCAAGAATCTTTTGCTGAATGACTCGGATCGCCTCTTCATCGGCAACGGGTTTGGCCAGCAACTCAAGCAACTGCTTTCGCAACTGCATCGTTTCCCGGCGGATGCGGTCGGTGTTGGTCTTGAAGGCCAAGGCATAGGGCTCCAGTACCTTCCATTGTTCGGGAGTCACCTGGACGCCCTCATACCGTCCCGCAAGGAGTTGGTCTCCCGAGCTGCGGAAAGATCCTGGCGACGCCGGATCTTGTCCTTGAAAATATTGCATGCCCCAGAACAAAACGAAGGCGATGTTCAATCCCACTGACAGGGCCAGTAATGATCGCTTCAGATAATGCATGTTTTACAACTTCCCCCCGTCGCTGAATCCGGCCAGCACTGCGGCTTCGATCGACCCGCCTGGAGCGGCGCTCAGGGACGCGAAGACCGCATTCTCCGTCTGCACTATTGTCCGTTCCGAAACCGGCTCGCCGTGGCTGTTCCACCCGAGCAACCCTCCCAGAAGCAGGCCGATAGCCAAGGCGGATGCCGTGACGGTCATCCCCAGCCACCTGCGTGCAATATCCCGGAAACGGCTCTTGTCCCGGGTATCGAAATACTCTCGTGAGGCCCTGGCCATGATCCGAAATTCCAGATCGCCCGGCATCTCCGGAGTGTCCAGAGAGGCTAGAGGTGCTTCCAAAGCCTCCAACTCAGCAAGGTGTGCGCGGCAGGATGCGCAACCGTCGAGATGGCGTTTCATGTCCCACAGCTCCCGCCCGGACAATTCACCGTCCAGGTAAGCGGAAAGACGTGTATGGCAATTTCGGCAATGCATGTGCGTGGACCTCATTTTCATTAAACGACCCAAGTCCGGAAAACCCCCGCCTTCGATCGAAAAAAGTTCAGCGTGATACGAGTTTCTCCCGTAGCGCCTCGCGTCCCCTGGACAACAACCGCTCGACTCCCTTGCGCGACGTCTCAAGAATCGCTGCCATTTCATCATAACCGAGTCCTTCGTAGTATCGAAGTACGACGGCCATGCGAGACCTGGGGGGGAGGGAATCCAATGCCCGGCGCACGCGGGCCGCGTTCTGGCTCGTTATCAACGCCTCCTCCTGTCCGGGGGCCGGGTCGGCCATTTCCGGGTAATCGTCGGCCTGTGCGGGCTTCTTCCTTTTGGCGTGATCCAGGCAGAGACGGGATATGATGACGTGGAAAAATGTCTTGAAACGCGCGGTGCGGCGGTATCGACCCGATGCGGCAAGCAGCTTGATGAAAGCGGCCTGGACGATGTCTTCGGCATCGTTCCCGGAGCCGAGAAAACGGCAGGCCACACCCCAGGCCCAGGACTGGTGCCGCCGGACGAGTTCGCCGAAGGCCTGCCGGTCCCCGTTGCCTGAGGCTTCCAGCAGGGCTTCGTCCGGGAGTTGCGATCGGGACCGATCAGGCAATCCACCGTCTCCTGATGTTTCGAAGGCTCGCCCAGAACAGCGCCGCACAGAACAGGCCGAGTACAGGCAAGTCCAGATACCATGGCAGAATGTGGCCGCCATGGACAGCACCATGCAGGACGTCGGCCCCGTAAGTCAGGGGCAGTACGTAGGACACGGGCTGGAGCAGGGCGGGCAGCCTCTCGATGGGGAAGAAGAGCCCGCACAGGAAGATCATGGGAAAACGGAAGAAGTTGGAAAAGGTCTGCGCCTCGAACACCTCGCTGACGGCCACTGCGATGAACAGTCCCTGGAACGTGGAGGCCACGGCGATGAGGATCACGGCGGGGATGAACTGCGTCCAGGCGATCTGGCCGAGGTCGGCCAGGAACAGAGCCATGAGCACCGGCACGAAGGCGTTGCACACGCCGAAAAAGATCGCCCCGCTCGTCTTGGCGAGCATGAGCAGCTCAAAGGACATGGGTGCCAGCAACAGCCGTTCGAAGGAGCGATTTTTCTTCTCGAAGGTCACCGTGACCGCGAGCATGGAGGTGGTGCCGAACAGGATGGAGATGGCCACCACGCCGGGGAGCAGCTGCGGAATGCTTTCCAGCCCGCTCCCGGAGCGGATGAAGAACATGGCTGTCCACGCCAGGGGGAAGATGATGCCCCAGCTCACGTTCGGCGGTTTCAGATAGTAGGTGCGCATGTCTTTTGCCAAGATATTCCAGAAGGCGATCAGCTTGTTCATTTCTTTCCCCCCTTCATCTCCTTCTCGTGATGCATGGCACCGGATTCTATGCCCGTTATCTGCACGAAAACATCCTCAAGCGAGAGGCGTATCCGACGCGCTTCCGTGACCGTGAATCCCTGTTCCTCGATTCGGCGCACCAACGGCCCCACGTGCACGGGGGAGTCCGATTCTACACGGATCGACTGTTGCTCGGGGGGCGAGATGACCAGCGAGGGGAAGGCCTGGCTCAATCCTTCACGAACCGTTTCCGTCAAGGCCTCCTGGCAGGTGATTTCGAGGACATGCCGTCCTTGCAGGGGCTGAATGAGGTGTTCCACCGAGTCGATGCCGACGATGCGCCCGGCAACGATGAAGGCGATGCGGTTGCAAAGCCGCTCGGCCTCCTCGATGTAGTGGGTGGTCAGGAAAATGGTCGTCCCGGCGTGGTGCAGGTCGGCCACGAGCTGGCGTATCTGGCGTCCGCTGGCCACGTCGATGCCCGTGGTGGGTTCGTCGAGGAACAGGATGTCCGGACGGTGCATGATGCCCGCCGCGATGGTGAGCTTCCGCTTCATCCCCTTGGAGTACCCGCCGAACTTTCGGTCGGCAGCCTTGACGAGATCGAAATCGCGCAACAGCGCCTTTGCCCGCGCCCGGCGCTCGTCCTTCCGGATGCCGTACAGCGATGCGCAGAAACACAGGTTCTCGAACCCGGTCAGCTCGGGGTAGAGGTTGCTCTCGTCGGGGACCACCCCGATCAGGTGCTGGGCGGTCCTGGGTTTTTGGGTGCAATCGACGCCGCACAGGTGAATGGTCCCGGAATCCGGGCGGGCCAACCCGGTCAGCATGTTGATGGTCGTGGTCTTTCCCGCCCCATTCGGCCCGAGGAATCCGAATAGCTCCCCCCGCTCCACGGCGAACGACACCCCGTCCACGGCCTGCACGCCATCGAACCGTTTGCTCAGGTTCTCGACCGCTATTGCTTCATTCTTCATCAGGATGGACCTCCCGAACCGATTCTTGCTTTGATCTGTTTCGGCGTATTCATCAAACCCCAGTAAAACCCTGATGCAACAGCTTGGCGCACAGTCCGAACAAGAGCAGGCTGAACAGGAGCCTGACCGTCCGGCCCGTCAGCCGGGCACTCATGAGCCTCGCCCCCGCCTGCCCGCCGAGAAAGGCGGCCACCGCCGCAGGTAAAAGGAAATACCAATCGACCTCCCCCATGGAAGCGTATCCCAGGAAGCCGGTGAGTGAGGAAAAGCAGACTATGAAGGTCGATGAAGCGGCAGCCGTCTTGGTCGGAATTTTCAAGAAGAAGATTAGCAAGGGGACGATGAAGACCCCGCCTCCGATTCCCAGCAACCCGGCCATCAGGCCGATGACCGCGCCGATGGCCGCCCCGCCGAGGATTTTGGTTGCTCTTGCCCGCTCCACCGCCCGGTCGTCGCCCTTGGGTGAAAACAGCATGCGCACCGCCGCCAGAAAGAGAATGACGGCCATGATCATCAGGAACGGTTTCGTCTCGATCCGGGTGTTCAGGTAAGCGCCGAGCGGCGCGGCAGCTGCGGAAAACAGGATCAGCGGGATCGAAAGGGAGAAATCCACCATCCCTTTTCGCGAATAGGCGTACGCCGCCGATCCCGCAGCCGTGAGGTTCAGGAACAGGGATGCCGCGGCCGCTTGGCCCTTCGCCATGCCCAGAAGCACGAACAGCGGCGAGAAGACAAGCCCGCCGCCGAGGCCGACCATGGTCAGCAGGAGTGAGATGAGAAATATGCTCGCAAGCAGGACAACGGGAACAGTCATATGCGATCCTTGACGATGTGTTCAGGTGATTATTTGCGGCTGGTCGGGGACTCCGCGCGTCCACCTAGATGGTGTACCGTTTCAATATGTTGATCGGAAAAGGTCGAATCGCGGCCGCTTCGGCATTTCTGCCGTACCGACCGAATTGTTTCCCAGGCAATCTTTAGGCACGAATTGCGGGTTTCTCCACATGCTGTCTACTCGTACCATTTCACAACAAATTTGGCATGCTGAACACCCCGTTCGCGAGGGACCGCAATTCCGTCATGGTCTGCCGGTTAATCCCGTAATGCACGAAATAGCCCTGCTTGTCCGCAACAACGAGGTCCGCATCCCTCAGGATGCGCAGGTTCTGGGACACGGCCGACGGAGTGACGCCCAGCCTCTTCGCCAAGGCGTTAACGCACAAAGGCCCGCCTTTCAGCAACTCCAGCATCCGGATGCGGGTGTCGCCCGAGAGGACTTTGAATATTCTGGCTTGTTTCTCATAATTGACCATACGTACCTCGATCTGTTTAAGAGTCTATGCATATACTTATTTAAAAATGGCGTAAAGTCCACCATTTCAAACAATGGCCTTGCCGAGGTTTTTGTTCAACTTCGCATGGAAATAATCTATGCTTAGGCAATGTCAAATAGAAGGAGCCTATATGCAAGTCTTGATCATTCTTTCCAGCAACGACCCGGAAGTGAAATGGAACACTATCCGTTTCGGCAACTTCCTGTTGAACGAGGGCGAGGACGTCACGTTGTTCCTGAACGCCAGCGCCGTTGATTTGTATGCGGGCGATTCCGAAGCATTCCCGATCGCCGAACAGGCGAAGATGTTCGCCCTGAGCGAAGGCGTGCTGGTCGCCTGAGGGAAGTGCCTGAGCATCCACGGTGTGGATGAAAGCGAATACGTCAAGTTGTCCAGCATGAAATTCCTGTATGCGGAAATGAAAAAAGCAGACAGGATTCTCAACTACTAGATGAACAGGGACGCGGGCTCTCAAAGAGAGCCTGCACGCGATAGCTCTATGCCACACGTACTGAGGCAGGCTGGCCGGATTTGTGCCCATTGTGACCGGCTTGTGCGTCCCATGTTGGTTGAAGAATAAACAATCAAGGCCCTGCCGGAGAATCTCTCCGACAGGGCCTATTGGTGCTACTTGCCAGCCATCATGGCTGCGATGTCCTCCTGCACGGTTCCGATGGGTTTCAGGTCGAACTTCTCGATGACGACCTTGGCCACGTTCGGAGACAGGAATCCAGGCAACGTTGGGCCGAGGCGGATGCCCTTGACGCCCAGGAATAGGAGCGCGAGAAGGACCGCCACGGCCTTTTGTTCGTACCAGGCGATGTCGTAGGACACCGGCAGGTCGTTGATGTCTTCCAGCTCGAAGATTTCCTTGAGCTTGAGGGCGATGACGGCGAGCGAATAGGAGTCGTTGCACTGACCGGCATCAAGGACGCGCGGGATGCCGCCGATGTCGCCGAGAGCCAGCTTGTTATAGCGATACTTGGCGCATCCGGCGGTCAGGATGACCGTGTCCTTGGGAAGATTCTCCGCGACTTCAGTATAGTACTCACGGGACTTCTGGCGCCCATCGCAACCCGCCATGACCACGAATCGCTTTATCGCTCCCGATTTGACGGCATCGACGACCTTGTCGGCCAACGCGGTCACCTGATGGTGCGCGAACCCGCCGACAATAGTGCCCTTTTCAAGTTCCGTAGGCGGTGAACACTTCTTGGCTTGGGCGACGAGCCCCGAGAAGTCCTTGGCTCCGCCTTCAGGACGTTCGGGAATGTGTGTGGCTCCCTCATAGCCCACGACACCGGTCGTGTAGAGACGGTCGAGGTATGTGTTGGTTTTCTTCAGGGGCACAAGGCAGTTGGTCGTCAGCAGAATGGGACCGTTGAAATCCTCGAATTCCGTATTCTGATGCCACCAGGAGCCGCCGTAGTTGCCTACGAAGTGGTCATACTTCTTGAAAGCCGGGTAGTAGTTGGCGGGGAGCATCTCGCCATGCGTGTAGACGTCGACGCCCGTTCCCTCGGTCTGCTTGAGCAACTCTTCCATGTCCTTGAGATCATGGCCGCTGATGAGGATGCCGGGGTTGCGTCCAACGCCAATGTTGACTTCCGAGATTTCCGGATGCCCGTATGTGGAGGTGTTGGCCTCGTCCAGCAGGGCCATGGTCGTGACCGCAACCTCTCCGGCCTTCATGACCATGCCGACCATCTCGTCCACGGACAGGTTCTTCGTTGTGGACGCCAGAGCCTCCAGCATGAAGTCGGCGATTTCCGGTTTGCGGTATCCCAGAACGGCGGCATGTTCGGCGTAGGCTGCCACGCCCTTAAGGCCGATGATCAGGAATTCGCGCAGGGAGCGCACGTCTTCGTCTGCCGTAGCCTGGATGCCGACCATCTTGGCCTTTTCCGCGAAGGAGGAGGCAGGTCCGCTCCACGTCGCCGCATCGGGCAGAGCATCGGCGTAGTCCTTGCCATGCTTCGCCTTGTATGCGTCCATGAACTTTGCCTTGAGTGCGTCACGGCGTTTCAGACCTTCTTGAATCATGCCTTCGAAATGGGCGTCATCCCAGTTGGCATTGGTGATGGTGGCGAACAACCCCTGAAGCACGAAATCGTCGTTGGACCGGTCGGGTTTAACCAATTCCTTGAGTCCTGCGCCATAGACGGCGATGCCCCGCAGGACAAAAATTAGAAGATCTTGGAGGTTGGCTGTTTCTTCGGGCTTTCCGCACATCCCCTTGACGGTGCAGCCTGTGTTTTTCGCTGTCTCCTGACATTGGTAGCAAAACATATGGGTCTCCTTATGTTGCGGTTAAAAAAACTATTTCGTGCTTGCGTAAACAAGAGAAAAATGTAAGGGCCAGCAGCCATATCGCAATACCGATTTCTTTGTAGCTGTTATCGCAGGAAGAGTCTTTAACCTAAGTCAATTTATAATCCCAACCGGACTGGTCTCGTTTCCAGAGAAGATGATCAAGATCCTCGCCGGACTGTCTGATATAAAAAGAGGCTGACGTGACTATCGCCTTTATCGCTGTCATTTTTGGTTTGGCACTACTGGTCTGGAGTGCCGACCGTTTTGTGGAGGGTGCAGCCACCACAGCCCACCATTTCGGCATGCCGCCACTGTTGATCGGCATGTTAATTGTCGGGTTTGGCACATCCGCACCGGAGATAGTGGTCTCGGCGATATCCGCCTCGCAGGGCAATTCGGGCATTGCGTTGGGGAATGCCTACGGCTCAAATATCACCAACATCGCCCTAATCCTGGGGATGACGGCCTTGATTAGTCCCATCGCCGTGCATTCGCAGGTGCTGCGCAAAGAACTACCCATTCTCACGGTGGTCACGGCGCTGGCGGCCTGGCAACTCTGGGATGGTGATATCACCCTTTTAGATGCCGTGGTGCTGCTGGTTGTTTTCAGTGGGCTGATGGCCTGGACCATCTGGCAGGGGCTGCGGATGAAAGAGGATTTGCTGGGAAGTGAGATGGAGCAGGAACTGGACGTTCGTGCTATGCCCATTCGCCGTGCTGTCTTCTGGCTGGTGGTAGGACTAGCATTATTGATTGCCAGTTCCCGCATTCTGGTCTGGGGCGCTGTGGAGATCGCTCATGGATTCGGTGTCAGCGACCTGATTGTCGGTCTGACCGTTGTCGCGGTCGGCACCTCACTGCCGGAACTGGCCTCGTCGATTATCGCCACTCGCAAGGGGGAGCATGATATCGCACTCGGCAATATCCTAGGTTCCAATTTGTTCAACACCCTAGCGGTGGTGGGGATCGCCGGTACAATTCATCCCATGCCTGTTGGGCCGGAGGTTTTCACCCGCGATATGCTGGTCATGGCCGTACTCACATTGTTGCTGTTCGTATTCGGATACGGATTTCGGGGGCCGGGACGTATCAACCGCATTGAGGGTTCGATACTGCTGGTCTGTTACCTGGGTTATACGGCTTACCTGCTCACAACGATACTGGCATGAAGAATGTGTTGGTGAGAGTAACAGACTTGTGAATATCGCAACAGCTTGTCAAATAGTCAGTTTGGGGCCGTTGGGCAGAAGCAGGCCAGTTTTTGGGAGGAAGGTCTTGTAGGGTCCTCCCCCCCCATTTGCCAGGGGCGGAAAGTACGAATAAAAATATCAAGATACTTACATGGCAAGCCTACGGCAACCTTGCCCTGATCTTATTCAAGCTCAGAATCATGAGCCTTCATGAAGTGAAATACGTTTTAGCCGGATGAATTCAAAACAAGCCCGGCAGCCTGGACTGCCGGGCGAAACAACTTCAACGTCAAGAACCTAGGTACCGTCTTCCTTCCTTTCCTCGTTTTTCGGAGCGAGGTCGATCTCTTCGGGTTCGCGGGAGGCCTTTTTGAAGTTGCTGATGGCTTGGCCGATGCCGCCGCCAATTTCAGGTAGCTTCTTGGCACCGAAGATGACTATGACAATCACGAGAATGATTAATAGTTCCCATACACCCAATCCGCCGATCATATATTCCCTCCAATGGTAATAATCTTTACATTGTGAATTGATAACGTTGATATTTTCACGTCCGAGTGAGGTCAAGAAGATAGTATTCTTTGCGGTTAACCGATTGATATTTAGGCTTTCATGTGCCTTGATATTCCTTATAGCCATCACCCCTGCTTCAAGGCCTTGATCTTCTTGATGTCGTCGGTCTTCCCGAGAAGGATCAAGATGTCGTCGGACTTGATGGTGAAATCGGCGGGCGGGACGAGCATGAAGTTTTCGGGGGAACGCTCCTTGATCGCGATGATGTGGACGTTGTGCTTGGCCCGGAGATTCAATTCCTTGAGATTCTTGTTGATGAATTCCCTGGGCGGTTCGACCTGGGCCAGGTCGTATTCCTCAGCCAGGGGGATGAAGTCGAGGATGTTAGGCCGTGACAGGCTACGGGAGACGCGGACGGCGGAGTCCCGTTCCGGATGGATTATCTGGGTCGCCCCCACGCGGCGCAGTATCTTGGCGTGGTCGTCGTCCAGGGCCTTCACCAGTATCTGCTTCACGCCGATCTCATTGAGGTACAGGCAGATCAGGATGCTGATGCTGATCCGCGTTCCCGTGGAGACGATGACTCCATCCATCTGTTCCAGGCCGAGCGCCTTCAGCGACTCCCGGTTGGTGGCGTCGATCACGATCGCCTCGGTGGAAAAAGCGTCGATGGCCTGGACCCGCCCCTTGTCCGAATCCATGGCAACGACCTCGTTGCCGTCCTCGAACAATGCCTTCGCCGCGTAAAAACCGAAATTGCCGAGGCCGATAACCGCAAATCGTTTCATAACCGATATCTCCTACCCAACCATCACGTTTTCTTCGGAATATTCAATGCCGCCCGAGGTCCCCGCGCCGACCACGATGTAGGCGAACGTCAGGACGCCGACCCGGCCGACGATCATCATCAGGATTATCCAGAGCTTGCCCCAGGTGCTGAGCTGCGGCGTGATGCCCATTGACAACCCCACCGTTCCGAACGCCGATACTGTTTCGAAAAGGTAGGTCAGGAAGGCACCGCGCGGCGCACTCGCTTCGTAGCCGATGGCCGTGTCGCCGAGCAGCAGCAGAAACAGGACGACTCCGATGATCCCGATGGACACGAGCATGAGAGACATGGTCCTGGTCACGGTTTCCTGCGGGATGCTCTTCTTGAACATGTTCACGCGCTGACGCCGTTTGATCCGGCTCCAGGTGAACGCCGTCAGCAGGGCGAGGGTGGTTGTCTTGACGCCTCCGCCGCACGATCCCGGCGACGCGCCGAAGAACATGAGGAAGATCATCAACGCGAGCGTGGCGTCTTTCAGTGATCCGATGTCCACCGTGTTGAAGCCCGCCGTCCGGCAAGTGACGGACTGGAACACCGAGGCCAGCACCTTGTGCCGGATAGATGTTCCCTGCATCGAGTTGGGATTTTCCAGCAGAAGGAATAACAGCGCTCCGGCGACAATGAGCAGGAGCGTGGTCCACAAGACGGTTTTGGTTTGCACCGAAAGCCTCGGGCGCCTGCCATCCCGTTTCGTCAGCCAGAAACGCAGCTCGTGGATGACGGGGAATCCCAGGCCACCCGCAATGATCAGTCCGCAAACGGTCAAGTTGAGGGCCACCCCGTCGCCGAACTTCGTCATGCTGTCCGAGAAGGTGGAAAAACCCGCGTTGCAGAAAGCTGAAACGGCGTGGAAGACTCCACGATAGAGAGCGTCGCGAAGACCGAAATCGTCGACCCATTGGATGGTCAGCGCGATGGCCCCGAGCAACTCAGCAGTCAGCGTAAAGTAGATGATGCTTCGGACCAGGCCGAGGATGTCTTCGCGGGGCGTGTGCGCGAACACGTCCTGCATGACCATCCTGTGCCGGATGGAGATGCCCCGCCCCATCCAGCGGAACAAGAACACGGAGATGGTCATCACGCCGAGTCCGCCGATCTGAATGAGCGCCAGGATCACAATCTGGCCGAAAAGGGTGAAGAAGCCGCCGGTATCCACCACCGCCAGCCCCGTCACGCACACGGCGGACGTGGCCGTGAACAGGGCGTCGATCGGGGGAATGGTTCCCTGGTAGGTGGCCCAAGGAAGAGACAGCAGGGAGGCTCCCGTCAAGATCGCCAGGAGAAAGCTGGACAAGACGAGCCCGGCGGGATGTATCTTGAGAACCTTGCCACCGAATGTCATGAACGAACCCTGGGGTTTTGGTAGTATTCGCACCCGGCATGGTTTTCCGTCTCACACAATTCGTGCAGCCGGCGGCCGCCGAGCACCATGCGGTCCAGATAGGCCCCGCAGACGGTCATGGCCCTGGATTCATCGAGGGCAACACTGTTCAGGTACGGACATAGGGTGGCCCGGAAATGGTCCACTCGTTGTCCTTCGCCGAGAGAGTCGAGGATATCAAGCACCTTTCGGTCATCCAGCCCGTCGCCGGATACGGTTGCGGCATAGTCGACGCCTGCCGAGTGCAGCCTGTCCATCAAGGTTCTGTCTTTGCCGGGCAATAGGACGGCAACGGCGCAATCCCGCGTACGCCTGTTGCGCTTCAGTAGCTCGCACAGCTCCACGTATATCTCCTGGGTGGGGTCGATCGGCTCGGGGAATCGGATCAGGATCATTTCCGGTACGACCTCGATGGCTCTCTCCAGGCAACTCAAGGGACTCCGGGTCCAAAGCCCGCTGCGGGCGGTCCCTGTGCCGTCCGATGCGTCGCAGAACAGGTATCGTTGCGTTGCATTACGTGGATCACCCATGGCGCCTTCCTTTGGCCTCTTTCGTCAAATAGTTGCCCGCATCCCCGCCGAGCTTGAACAGGCTCGCGATGACGACCAGGAATTCCAGGCGTCCGAGGAACATGGCCAGGCTTTCGGCCCACAGCGCCGATTCCGGCATCCCCGGTGAGGTCACCCCGATGCTGAGGCCCACGGTTCCCAATGCGGAGGCGAATTCGAACAGGGAATGTTCCAGGCTGAAACCGCAGGAGCAGAGAATCAGGACGCCGGCGGCAAAAAGGGCCAGGTAGAGAAAGACGAAGACCGAGGTCCGCCGCACCTGTCCGTCATTCAGAAAGACCCGACGTTCTCCTTCCCACAAGGTGCTTTCCAACACCGCGTTGCGGGGAGCTGCCAAGCGCCGGACTTCAAGGGCCAGTGCGCGCCACAGGAGATGGATGCGGAATTGCTTGATACCGCCCGCCGTCGAGCACGTCCCGCCGCCGATGAGCATCAATCCGAGAAGAACCGCCAAACCGAACCCGTTCCAGTTGCCGTAGCCCACTGTGGAGAATCCCGTGGTGGTAAGGGCCGAGACGGTCTCGAACACGGCCACGCGCAGGGATTTTCCCAGATGCGGATACAGGGACGCGGAGGTGAGGAAAAACAGCGCGGCCGAAGCAAGGGGAACCAGCAGGGTGAACAGGCGCACCTCGCCGTTGCGAGCCACGGTGCGTACCTGACCTCGCCAGAGGAACCATGCTGTGACGAAGCTCAGGTTACCCAGAATCATCAGGGGAATGGTCACGGCCTCGATGGTCGGCGAATTCCAGTAGCCGATGCTCTCGGCCCGTGTGGAAAATCCTCCGGTGGAGATGGCGGCGAAGGAATGGTTCACGGCGTCGAACCAGTTCATGCCGGTTATTCGGTACGCAAGCGTTCCGGCCAGGGCGTAGCACACGTATATGGCCAGGACGAGTCGTGCCGATCGCTTGACGTTGGGGACCAGCTGGTCGCCGCGCCCCTCGGCGTTGGACACCCCCACCCCGGCCGGACCGAGGATGGCCGACATCATGATGATCGCCAGTCCCGCGCCTCCGAGAAGCTGGATGACGCTGCGCCACAAGAGGGTGGTGTGGGCCGCGTTCTCCACATCCACCACCGACAGTCCCGTGGTTGTCCAGCCGCTTATGGATTCGAAGATTGCCTGGGAAAAGGTGAGCCCTTCCGTGACGATGAAGGGCCAGGTGGAGAAAACGACCACCAGCAGCCAGCTCAGGCACACGATCACGCCTCCTTCCTGCACGGACAGATGCTCTCGCGTGGCATAACGGCGGAGGGAAAGGAACAATCCCCCGAGCCCGCACAGCGCCGTCGCCGGGAAGATGTACGCCATGGTATTGGCGGCTTCCTCGGGCCAGGCGAAAAGCGCCAGCAGCGGAGAGAGCATGGTCACGCCGCAGATGAGGCAGACCAGCCCAACGGAGCTGAGAATGGCGGCATATCGTTGCCTGAGATAGGTTTTTTCCCTCATGCCGGGCCTATCTCCCCTCGCCCGTAATAATCTTGAGGGCTGCACCGTGGTTTTCGGGCAGCGTTATCAGCACCACGGTGTCCCTGCCCTGGAGGTCGTTGTCGCCTCGCGGCACGATGGGCTTACCGTCGCGTATCACCACGGCGACCAGGGTATTCTCGGGAAGCACGATGTCCTTGAGCTGCCTGCCCGCAACGGGGGCATCTTCGGACAAAACAATTTCCGTGACGTTGACCCGCCCCTCGCCCACCGGGAGAAGGTTCGTTATCTCCTCAAGGGCCGCGCGTTGTTCGATCAAGCTCCCCACGATATTGGTGGTTGAGAAAGCCGACACCCCGAGCTGCTCGAACACCTCGACATTGTCGGGGTCGTTGGCCAGGGCCACGGTTCGCGGTACGCCGAACTGGAACGAAGCGAGCTGGCAGATGACCAGGTTGTCCTGGTCCCTCGGGGCGATGGCGAGCACGGCGTCCGCGCGCCTGGCCCCGGCCTGCGCCAGGATGTGCTCGTTGCCGCCGTCGCCGCAGATCACCTCGACGGTCAGCTCGCGGGACAACCGACGGCACTCCTCGGGGTCCTTGTTGACGATGACCACCTCATATCCTTTCGAGGCGAAATTGCGGCCCAGGAAATACAGTGCCTTGCCGCCTCCGACAATGATCACTCTCATGAGGCCGACTCCTTTGCCCGGTCCGCCTCTCCGGCGAGGGCCTCCATGAACAGGGATGCGGCCACGGACGTGGGACAGATGGTCTTGATGCCAAGCCGCTGATAGACCTGTTCCCGTTTGGGGTCGTAGACGCGGGCCATGACGAGAGGCGTTTTGAAGATATTCTTGGCCACTTGGGCAACCATCAGATTGACGTTGTCGTCGTGCGTCGTGGCGATGAGCGTGTCGGCCTTCTGGAGCTTGGCCTCCCGAAGCAGGGCGACCTGCGTGGCATCGCGCGAGCCGAAACCCGCTGAACTCGGCGGAGAGATCGTCGAAGGTCGATTCGTCGATGTCAATGACCACCAACGAGTTGCCCGCGCCGCTCAACTTGTTGGCCAGAAGCGATCCCACGCGTCCGCAGCCGACGATCACCACGTAATGATCATTGGTCATCGCTTTCAGCTCCCGGCTCTTCCCCACTGGCCGCCGCGTCCGGGCCGAGGTCGATCGACCCGTATTTGCCCCAGGAGGTGATGCGTTCCAGATTTGACATCGCGGTCTTGTAGGTCGGGTCGATGTCCACAGCCATGTGGTAGAACTTGACCGCCTCAAGGTGGTCGCCCTTTATTTCGTTCAACGCGCCCAACAGGTTGTAGGCTTCGGGATGCCCCGGGTCTTCGGCAATCGCCTTTTTTACCGCCACCCTTGCGTCCGCAAACATGCCGTCCGTGATGTGCCGCTTGGCAAGCTCGATCAGCGCCCCGTATTCGATGACCGCATCCGCATCCAGGGCTTCGCGGTCGAAAACGAGCTGCGCCAACTCCCGTATTTCACCGGGCGAAAACGGCTTCTGCACGAAATCCACGGCCCCGAGCTTCATGGCCTCCACGGCCGAATCGATGGTGCCGTGGGCCGTTATGATGACCACTCGCAGCCGGGGCCACTCCTGCCGGATGATCCGGAGGACCTCCATCCCATCCAGACCGGGCATTTTTAGGTCCAGGAAGACCAGCCCGAAGGGACCGGACCGCAGCATGGAAAGGGCTTCCTCCCCGTTCACGGCCGTTTCCACGGGAAGCCCCTGCGGTTCCAGGGACTGACTCATGGTCATCCGGATATTCTTTTCATCATCCACGACGAGAATCGGCAGGTTGTTCATGGTGTTCTCCTATTGCGCCACCGGCAAAGTGAAGGTGAAGGTGCTCCCGCTACCTGCGGCGGATTCCACCCAGATGGAACCGCCGTGGGCGCGAACGATCTCCTTGCAGATTGCAAGGCCCAGTCCGGTGCCTCCGGCATCCTGCCCCTTCACCTGGACGAATTTCTGGAAAATTTTGGTCTGGTATTCTTGCGGAATGCCCGGCCCGTCGTCCTTGACGGTCAGGTGGGCATACGGACCGGCCATACTGGCTGCGAGCTCTATGGTTCCGCCTTCGTTCACATAGCGCATGGCATTGGAGACCAGGTTGCTCAACACCCAGGTGATCTTGTTCGCATCGGCGCGAACGTTGATCCGGGGGGCGTTCAGGACAAGGTGGATCGCCTTCCTCTCCAACTGCCCCTTGAAGACCGCATGAACGTGCTCGAACAGGGTGGAGACCGGAACCCTGTCGAACTCCAGTTCAATTCTTCCCGCCTCGATCCTGGACAGGTCGAGCAGGTCGCTGACGAGCGCCTTCATGCGCTGCACTTCCTCATGGGCGGCCTGCAACAGATCCCGATCCTTCTCCTCCAGCTTCTGTGCCACGTGTTCGAGAAGCAGGTCGATGCTCATGCCCATGCTGGTCAACGGTGTCCTCAATTCATGCGAGGCGGCCATGACGAAGTCGTTTTTCAGCCGTTCGATCTCCTTCATCCGGGTGATGTCGCGGAGCAACAGCACGGCACCTGAGAGTGCCTTTTCCCTGCCCCGGATGACGGTGACTGAAAACAGGTAATGCCTGGGCCGGTCTCCGTTCCCGAAAGTGGCGACACGCTGCTCGTCGGGGATATTCGGTGTTCTCCCGGTGTCGACGGCCTTTCGGACCAGATCGCGGACCTGTCCTTCAGGAATGATTTCGTCGCATTCGGGCGCAACGCCCGATTCGGAAAGACCCAGTCCGAGTATCCGGCGGGCGGCAGTGTTGAGGCTCGTCGCCCGCAGGGTCGTGTCGAAGACGACAAGTCCATCTTCGATACTCGCCAGGATGGCTTCGCCCTTGTTTTTTTCCGAAATGATCTGGTCAATGTTCATTTCGTGGAAACGTCCCAACTGGATGGCCATCCGGTTGAACTCTTCAGCGAGCACACCCAGTTCATCACCGCTTTCCACCGGCACCTTGACGGTGTAATCCCCGGACGATATCCGCCTCGCCGCGTCCACGAACCGGTCCAGAGGGCGGGTGATGCGTTTTGAGAGCATCAGGCTGAACACAAGGGCGACGATGAAGGCCGCCGAGGCCACCAACACCGTGGACCAGAAGGCGTAGCTGGCGACCCGTCCGGCCTTGAGGCTCGCCGTGTACATGGTCTCCTCGTTGAGGTGGCGGAGGTTCACGCAGTCTTCCCTGACCTTCAGGAAGAAAGGATGAACGTCATTCTGGTACACGGACAACGAGGGGACAACGGCCTGCGAAGGACGCTGGTCCGTCAGCATGGAGAACTGCCGCCGGTAGGCGGAAAAGTCCTTTTCGATCGACTCGACCAACTCCTTTTCCCCGGGAATGGTGATATTGTCCTTGGCCCTGGCGAACCATTCCAGGAAGAGTGCTTCATTGTCCCGGAACTGGGATACGCCTTGTTCGGCATCCCCCAGGAAGAGAAGCAGGATGCCGCTGTCCTGGCGCTCCAGGGCATCGATCATGTTTTCCGCCGCCAGGATGCTTCGGTAGTTCTCGCTCAGAATGGCGTCCGAGGCCTTCCCCAGCGATACCAGGTTCGTGACGGACCAGGCCACCACCAGCCCCAGCAGCGCGAAGACCACGCCATATCCGATCAGTATTTTTTTCTTCAGTGTCATTGTTCACGACTCCCATTCTTCTGGAATCAGATTCAGTCAAGCAAGGCTGATGCCAACACGTACACCTGTTATTTCAGCACGTTGCTGAACGAAATAAGGGACCTGCCTTGCAATCTGCAAGGAAGAGCTAATCGGGCATTGCAAAATGCAATGCGATTCTTGTCTAGATACCGTAGGTCTTGCGGCGGCGCCAGAGGGTGGTCTGATCGATGCCGAGAATGTCCGCCGCTTCCTGCAGGGAGGCAGCCTTGGCCAGGACGCGGCGGATATGCTGCTCCTCGACGGCGGTCAGGGGAACCATGTCGCCGAGGGAGATGCTTGTGGGAGATTGGTGAGTGTTTTCCAGGAGGTCGTTTGTGTCGACGGTGTTGCCGGAACTCAGAATCACCGCCCGCTCGACGGCGTTGCGGAGTTCCCGGACGTTGCCCGGCCAGGCGTGGTCCTGAAGGGCCTGGAGCGCTTCTTCCGTGAAACCGGAAAGCCTCTTGTGGTTGGTCTTGCCGAAGTACGCCAGGAACTCCTTTGCCATGGCGGGGATGTCTTCCCTTCGTTCGCGCAACGGAGGAACGGTCAGGCTTATGACGTTGAGCCGGTAAAAGAGGTCTTCCCGGAACCGGCCTTCGCTGACCATACGTTCCAAATCCGCATTGGTGGCGGCGACGATCCGCACGTCGGCGCGGCGGGAGACGGATTCGCCCAGGCGTTCGTATTCCTTGTCCTGGATGAACCGGAGTAGCTTGGCCTGAACGGGCGCGGTGATGTCGGCTATTTCGTCCAGAAAGAGCGTGCCGCCTTCGCACGCGGCGATGCGCCCCGGATAGTCCCGGACGGCTCCGGTAAACGCTCCTTTGGCGTGCCCGAACAGTTCACTCTCCAGAAGGTCTGGCGGGATGGCCGGGCAGGAGACGACCGACATGGGCCGCGAGGATCGGAGGCTCCAGTGGTGGATCGCCCTGGCGAACACCGATTTGCCGACCCCGCTTTCGCCGAGGATTAAAACGATAGCTTCCGATGGCGCTGTCTTCCGCGCCGTTTTAATGGCCCGTTGCATCCCTGTACAGGCACTTTGAAGGCTTTCTTCAGGTCCGAGACGTTGCAGCCCCTCCTTGAGGGACGCGACCTCGTTTTCCAGTTCCCTGATCCGGCCCACCCGGCGGGAGATCAGCTTGAGCTGGTCCGTTGAAAAGGGTTTGACGATGTAGTCCGTCGCCCCGCGCTGCATGGCCTCCACGACGCTTTCTATGGAGGCGTGACCGGTGATGACGATGATCTTGGTCCAGGGGGATTCCGTGGTCAGCCGTGGAAGGAGTTCCATGCCGTCCTCATCCCCCAGCCTGAGGTCCACGAAGGCCAGATCAAAGGCCTTCCGGCGGACTTCTCCGATCGCGTCGGTCGGATTGCTGACGCCAACGACCGTATGTCCCTCCGCCGCCAGGCAGTAGGACATGGTCTTTCGGATGTTGGCCTCGTCGTCGACGATGAGGACGTTGAGGCCCGGTGCAATCTGGTCGGTGTTCGTCATTCTCAAAAAGCCTTGCCGTGATTGATCCGGCGAATTCTCGCCGGAAGACGAACCTGTCGGATTGACCTCAATCTTAGACAGGTCTCGCAAGCTGATGTCTCGGCATTAACACATGCGTCTTCAAACTGACAATCATTGAAACTTTTGCCCCAAATGGGGGGGCGTCCATCGAAGTCGGCTTGAAGTATGCCGGACTCTTAAGAGACGTTGCGCCCCACGTTGAATCGTAAGCGCACGATAAACCCCTTCTTACAGCACCACTCCATCAATGCCATGATGCCCTTCAGATCAAGGAGGAGAATTCATGGCCAAGGCATCCCGACAACAGAAGAAGCACCGTTCAGCCGATTTTTGGCGTAAGCATGTCGATGGTTGGCGTGCGAGCAAGCTGACGCAAGCCGAATACTGCCGCAGACATAAGCTTTCGGCAGGCGCGTTTTATCACTGGAAGCGGCGTTTCCTAGAGCAAAGCGAAGATGTTTCCGGCAACACGCCGGACATCGTTGCGATTCCGGTTCAGCAGATCACGGTCAAGGAAATCCAGCAACCGATCATTTTGCATGCTTCAGGCTACCAGGTAGAGCTGGCAGGCGACTTTTGCCAGGGCACCCTCGTCAAGCTCCTTGAAACCCTTGGCCGGTTCGCATGATCCTGCATTCAAACACACGGGTCTACCTCGTGCTGGGCTCAACTGATTTGCGCAAGGCCGTCAACGGCCTGTCCCTCCTTGTCGCCGGTCTTCCAGAGATGGATGTTTTCAGCGGGCAGCTGTTCGTCTTTTGCAACAAAAGCCGGACGCTCATCAAAATCCTCTACTGGGATCGCAACGGGTTTTGTCTGTGGCAGAAGCGGTTGGAGAAGCATCGCTTCTTTTGGCCCGAGTCCAGGGAGCAGGCCCTGGAGCTTGGGGCACGTGAGCTTTCGTGGCTCCTTGAAGGACTCGACCCCACGCGGATGCAGGGCCATCCGAGTCTGAAATATTCGACTATTTTTTGACTATTATCTTTACATTTCAGTATATTATATGCAAAAAACCTCCATGAGCAACGCAGTCCTGCCAAATGATCCCAAGGCTTTGAAAGCCATCCTTGCCGACCGGGACGAATACATTTCCGAGTTGCAGGAGCAGGTCCGGTGGCTCAAGGCCGTCATTCATGCGGCGACTTCGGAACGTCGAGCCAAGCCCAATGCCAATGAACGGCAGTATTCGTTGTTTGACGAGGCGGAGGCTGTTGCTGCTGAGTTTCTGAAAGCCGACGACAGCACCGTCGCCGTGCCCAGCCATACCCGCAGGAAGAGAGGTCGGCGTCCCATTCCGCCAACTTTCCCCCGTGTGGAAGTTGTTCACGACCTGCCTGAAGAGGACAAGACGTGCCCCTGCGGCTCTCCTTTGACCCGCATCGGTGAAGAGGTCAGCGAAAAGGTGGACTTCATTCCGGCAAAGATTCAGGTGGTGCGCCACGTCCGGCCCAAGTACGCCTGCCGCGAGTGCGAGGGCGTGGAGGACGACAGCCCCACCGTGAAGATAGCCCCTATGCCGCCGCAGGTAATTCCCAAGGGCATCGCCACACCTGGTCTCCTGGCCTATGTCCTGGCTTCCAAGTTTGTGGACGGGCTGCCGTTTTATCGCCAAGAGCGCATGTTCGCCAGGTTGGGCCTGGATGTTTCCCGGAGCACCATGTGCGGCTGGGCTCTGCGGGTCGCCGAGGCTTGTGAGCCGATCATGGGCCTTCTGCACGAAGAGATTCTGTCTGGGCCGGTCTTGAATCTGGATGAAACCACGGTGCAGGTGTTGAAAGAACCTGGCCGGAAGAACACGAGCAAATCGTATATGTGGCTCGCCCGAGGCGGACCTCCTGGAAAACCCGGCGTACTCTTTCATTATTCGCCCTCGCGTTCCGGCAAGATTGCCGAGGAGTTGGTGCGCGATTTTTCAGGCTACCTGCAAACCGACGGTTATGCGGGGTACAACGCACTGGGAGAGCGGGAGGGCATCATCCATGTGGGCTGCATGGCGCACGTGCGACGCAAATTCATGGACGTGCTCAAGGCCGGGACAAAGAAACGCGGCACGGCTCAGGAGGTGGTCGATCTTATTGCTCAACTCTACGGCCTGGAAAAACAGGCCCGGCAAGCGGGCTTTGATGCGGATCGCATCCTGGCCATGCGTCAGAACCAGTCCCGTCAGATCATGGACACCATAAAGGCCTTGCTTCTGGAGCGGGGACAGCCCACGCCGCCCAAAAGCCTTCTCGGGCGGGCTATAGCCTATGCCTTGGGACAGTGGGAACGAGTTGAAACGTATCTTGAAGACGGAATCTTGCTGCCAGATAACAATTTGGCCAAAAACGCCATCCGTCCCTTTGCGGTTGGTCGGAAGAACTGGCTCTTTTCAGGTTCACCCAGAGGCGCTGCAGCAAGCGCGGCCTTGTACAGCTTGGTCGAGACGGCGAAGGCCAATGGACTGGAACCATTGCGATATCTGCACTTTCTCTTTGAAGAGCTGCCGGGCGTGAAGTCGGATGATGAGAGAAGAAGCTTGTTGCCGCAGTATCTTGCCCCTGAAGAACTGGTGTGATAGCTAGATGGTGAAGATTGGAAGAGGCTAAGAAAATTTGGTTCTTCGACGTTTCGTGAGTTGTGTCCCGTCAAGTGGTGTAATTCCGTCTTAGCTCCCAGGGTTACTACCTTCCTTTCGATCCCCTACGCGGCCTCTTCCAGGCCCAGCTCCCCCCGCGGGGGGAGCTGGGGCCGGGCGGCG
>Ga0334892_1000901_pt1 | contig 29939 bp, 32 predicted proteins | sample GraSluR3_MG_4_FD_207213 | JGI IMG/M metagenome (GOLD analysis project Ga0334892, IMG submission 207213) | Sludge microbial communities from methane-producing bioreactor in Wageningen University, Netherlands - Granular Sludge_15_04-R3 | ecosystem: Engineered > Bioreactor > Anaerobic >...
AAAGAAAGAAAATCAATCAAATACATTATTATATTTTTCTTTTAATCTCTATTGTTAATAACTGCAAACCTAATGGAGAACTCGGGGAATCACCGAATCAACAGTATTTCAGTGCTCCCCCGAACATCTGGGGCTAAATGATAAATATCATAGCCCACGAATTTATTCGTGGGTCGAATTTGGTGCGCGGGACACTCCGAACCTCATACCCCGCACCCCGAACCTGATTTTACATACAATTTCTATTCGGTTTGTGATAACGACCGTTCCGTCTACAGTTCAGATTTCAAATTTCAGATTTCAGATTTCAGATTTCAGATCTGTCAGTGCCTGCCCCGGGAAATACCGGGTTCAGGTTTTATCGTTCAGTTTTCGTAATTCATTGTTCATTATCTTTGGCGCTTCAATCACGCGGGCATATGGCTACAGGACAGAAAAACCCTTCATTCGTTTACCTGGCTGCCATATTTGCCATGCTGTTCTGGGGGCTTTCGTTCATCTGGACAACCATCGTTTTCGACTACTACCAGCCCGTTACGACGATCTTCCTGAGGCTGGCCATTTCGAGTGTTTTCCTTTTTGCCGGGTTGCTGCTGGCCGGGAAACTGCAAATTATCAGGAAAGAGCACCTGCTTCTGATATTATTATCGGCCGTTTTCAATCCTTTTTTCTATTTCATCGGGGAGAATTTCGGACTGAAGTATTCCACGCCCTCGATCACGGCCGTGGTCATCGCCACCATCCCCTTGTTCAGCCCTGTGGCTGCCTGGATGATGATAAGGGAGCGGATCAGCCTTTTGAACATCATTGGCATCTTCATCTCCTTTACAGGGATCATGTTCATGCTTATAAATCCCGATTTCAGCCTCAGTGCCAGTCCGGCAGGCATCCTTTTGCTATTGTTCGCGGTGGTATCGGCCGTCATATATTCCGTATTCCTGAAGAGGCTCACGCAGCATTATTCGCCCGTTAACATCATTGCCTGGCAGAACCTGATCGGGGTCATACTTTTCCTGCCCTTATTTCTTTTTTTCGACCTTGAAGGATTTTTGCAGGTCAGGCCCGATGCCAGGCTGCTGACCGCCCTATTCTCGCTGGCCGTCTTTGCCTCATCACTGGCATACATCCTGTTCACCTATACCATCCGGCAACTGGGCGTGAGCCGGGCCAATGTCTACAGCAACCTGATACCGGTGATCACGGCACTGGCATCCTGGTATTTTCTTGACGAAGTTTTCAACATTCAGAAGATAAGCGGGATTATCATTGTAATTTCGGGACTTGTACTAACACAGATCAGAAAAATCAAACGATCATGAAAAAGAAGATCATTGTTCTGGGCAGCGGCCTGGTGGGCGGCCCCATGGCCAGGGACCTTGCAGGTGAATATGAAGTAAGCCTGGCCGATATCAGCCGGCAGGCACTGGATAAGGCTACCGGCGGCCATGACATTAAGCCCCTGCTTTGTGACCTGTCGAAGGAAAAGCTTGTGCGGAATATCATTGAGGGGCACGACCTGGTGATCAATGCCGTGCCGGGACACATGGGCTTCAAGACCCTTGAAACGGTGATCGACTGCGGCAGGAATGTCGTCGACATTGCCTTTTTCCCCGAAGACATGTTCCTGCTCGACGATCTCGCCAGGGAAAAGGGCGTGGTGGCCGTTTCCGATATCGGCGTAGCCCCGGGCATGAGCAATATTCTCACTGCCCATGCCGCCGGCATGCTCGACAAGGCCGGGAAGGTAAAGATCATGGTTGGCGGACTGCCCCGCCTGCGAATGTATCCCTGGGAATACAAAGCGGTGTTTTCCCCTTCGGATGTGATTGAAGAATATACACGCCCGGCCAGGGTGGTCCGCGGCGGCAGGGAGCAGGTTTTGCAGCCTTTGAGCGAGAAGGAACTGATCGATGTGGAAGGCATCGGAACGCTGGAGGCCTTCATCAGCGACGGACTGCGTTCGCTGATCCGCACCATGGACATCCCCGACATGGAAGAGAAGACCCTCCGCTACCCGGGACATGCGGGTTTGATCGAAGTACTGCGCAATACAGGCTTTTTCGGCACCGACCCCATCCCGGTCGACGGACAAATGGTAAAGCCACTCGACCTCACCTCCGCCCTGCTCTTCCCGCAATGGAAACTTGAAGACGGAGAGGCCGACATCACCGTGATGAAGGTGATCGTGAGCGGAATCCTCAAAGGCAGGCAAACCAGCATTACCTATGAGCTGTTTGACGAGTACGATGCAGAAAGCGGCATCCATTCCATGGCCAGGACAACAGGCTACACCGCCACCGTCACCGCCCGCATGCTGCTGAACGGGATGTACGACCGGATCGGGGTCTCCCCGCCCGAATACCTGGGAATGATCCCCGCCTGTGTCGGCTTTCTCTTCGAAGAACTTGGAAAACGCGGAATTACCTACAAAATGACACAAAAATCCTGAAGCTGCGGATAAAAACAGCTTTCACGGATGCGTTTAATTAAATAATGTATAAGCCTGCCGGCATCCCGGCAGGGCAATAAAAGATAACAGATAAATATAAAGCTGTTTACCTGTAGTTCCTGATACGGAAGAAAATACCTACATTGAGAAGGAAGTTGACCGGGAAGGTGGTTGAGTTCACGGTGAGGTAACTGTTCACCCCGGTTGAATCGGTGATCCCCCTGAAGTGGGTTCCATTGCCCATGAATACGGGCAGCACCAGTTGCCCCTGCGCCCGGAAGCCAAGGCCGTTGTTGAAATAATACTTCAGGCCCGTTTGCATGTTGCCCGACACACGCAAAACATTCCTGGCGTCTGACGTCGCGATGCTATAGTTCATCAATCCCAGTCCTCCGCCCAGAAAGTAAAACAGTTCATCCTGTATCTCCGTTTCCCATACCCAGCTGGCCTGAAAATAGCTGACCATCATATTGAAGGAAGTTGTCGACATCAGGTTGGCATAATCGTCGGATTCGATCCATTTGCCCTGTGCAAATGAATTTGAGATAAGAAATTCGACCCTTCCGCTGGCGTTGTAGGTCGGGAAACTGAAATTTATGCCCACGTTGGCTTTGTCCTGCAACTCCATCCTGCCTTCCATGAAGCGTAAATCGGCATGGAGCGCATAACCAAGCAGTGGGGTGATCTCCGCATCCTGCGATTTCATTCCCTGCGCCATGAAAGAAAGTATTATCGCCGTTAAAACTAACCTCTTCATCATTATCCTGAAATATTTGTTTTTGGTCCGTTTATTCTTTCCTTTTAAAGGATTGGCACCATTCCGTACTTTGGTTTTTATACTAAATGAATGGCAAAAGGTTTCATAAAACTAAGAAATGATCGGAGAGCATCCTAAGGTTTATACCTTAAATCCGGTAAAATCACTTACTGTTTCCGGTAGATACACTTAAGCGGTATTAATGTATATTCCTAAAAATACTTTTTTGCCCGATGATCCAGGCAGGCCATGGCGCCGCATATTCTAAAATCCCTCACGGTTTTGAAATAAAATTTTTCTATCTTTGCTGCCGTTTTCATGGCGAGGTAGCTCAGTTGGTTAGAGCGTCGGATTCATAACCCGGAGGTCACGAGTTCAATTCTCGTCCTCGCTACAACAAAAACCCGGTCCCGAGTAATCGGGATGGGGTTTTCTTTTTTATGCCGAGCGCCAAGCTTGCTTGAGCGTGAGGGATGAAAAAGAAAACCACAGCCGAGCGAAGCGAGGCCAGGGTTTTTGTTGTTGGCCTCCCCCGGCGCAGAATCGCCGAAGGCAACAAAAAAACTGCGCGATTCGTGATTCCCACGACAGGGAAACAAACCACAGCCGGGCGAAGCGAGGACGGGGTTTTTGTTGTTGGCCTCCCCCGGCGCAGAATCGCCGAAGGCAACAAAAAAACTGCGCGATTCGTGATTCCCACGACAGGGAAACAAACCACGGCCGGGCGAAGCGAGGCCAGGGTTTTTGTTGTTGGCCTCCCCCGGCGCAGAATCGCCGAAGGCAACAAAAAAACTGCGCGCTTCGTGATTCCCACGACAGGGAAACAAACCACAGCCGGGCGAAGCGAGGCCAGGGGTTTTGTTGTTGGCCTCCCCCGGCGCAGAATCGCCGAAGGCAACAAAAAACTGCGCGATTCGTGATTCCCACAACAGGGAAACAAACCACAGCCGGGCGAAGCGAGGCCAGGGTTTTTGTTGTTGGCCTCCCTCAGCGCAGAATCGCCGAAGGCAACAAAAAAGCTGCGCGCTTCGTGATTCCCGCGACAGGGAAACAAACCACAGCCGGGCGAAGCGAGGCCAGGGTTTTTGTTGTTGGCCTCCCCCGGCGCAGAATCGCCGAAGGCAACAAAAAAACTGCGCGATTCGTGATTCCCACGACAGGGAAACAAACCACAGCCGGGCGAAGCGAGGACGGGGTTTTTGTTGTTGGCCTCCCCCGGCGCAGAATCGCCGAAGGCAACAAAAAAACTGCGCGATTCGTGATTCCCACGACAGGGAAACAAACCACGGCCGGGCGAAGCGAGGCCAGGGTTTTTGTTGTTGGCCTCCCCCGGCGCAGAATCGCCGAAGGCAACAAAAAAACTGCGCGCTTCGTGATTCCCACGACAGGGAAACAAACCACAGCCGGGCGAAGCGAGGCCAGGGTTTTTGTTGTTGGCCTCCCCCGGCGCAGAATCGCCGAAGGCAACAAAAAAACTGCGCGCTTCGTGATTCCCTCGACAGGGAAACAAACCACAGCCGGGCGAAGCGAGGACGGGGGTTTGTTTTAAATACAACGGGTTTTGGATATTGCTGAAAATTGCCGATATTTACATTCCGTTTAAAAAGGATCAGTTCCACATAATCTAAAAAAAACCATGTAAGATGAAAAAAATAAGAACAATTCTTGTCCTGTCGCTGATCATGCTGTTCTTCGCCGCATGCAGCGATTTTTGTCCGGAAGACCGGGAAGCACCCGGTGAGATCATCGGCAAACAGATGCCTGTCGTTGAAAACGACCTTCAAAGTCCCGAAGTGCTGTGGGCCTATGGAAGGCTGAGCGATGTACAGACATCCCCCGACGGGGAAAAGATCCTCTATGGAGTCAGTTATTACAGCATACAGCACAACCGCAGCAACCGTGAGCTATACCTGCTGGATGCCGGTGGTGGTGAAGCCCTGCAACTGACCCTTACGCCCAAAAGCGAATTCAATGCACAGTGGCGCCCCGACGGGAAGAAGATCGGATATCTTTCCGCCGGATCAGGCAGCATGCAGCTATGGGAAATGGACCCCGACGGAAGCGATAAGCGTCAGGTTTCAAAGGTGAAGGGCGGTCTGAACGGCTTTAAGTATTCGCCCGACCTCAAAAACATCCTCTACATACAGGATGTCCCGCGCGAAAACCCCTTCGCGGAGCTGTACGAGGGCCTGCCAAAAGCCAGCGGCAGGGTCAACAACGACCTCATGTACCGCCACTGGGATCACTGGGGTGACAGCTACAGCCATATTTTTGTGGCCGAATACAATGAAAAAGGCTTCGCAGACGGCTTCGACATCATGGAAGGCGAACCCTGGGGCTCACCACTCAATCCTTTCGGGGGCATGGAGCAGATTTGCTGGAGCCCCGACGGCAACTACATTGCCTACACATGTAAAAAACTGACGGGAAAAGAATACTCCCTTTCCACCAATTCCGATATCTACCTATACCATCTTCCCGGCCGCTCGACGGAGAACATTTCGGAAGGCATGATGGGCTTCGACATGGCGCCGGTATTTTCTCCCGACGGTATGAAAATAGCCTGGGAAAGCATGGAGCGCGATGGTTACGAATCGGACAAGACGCGCATCATGGTTTTTGATGTGGAGAGCGGACAAGTAACCGATTACTCCCGGAACTTCGACCAGAATGCCGGCGGCCTCACCTGGCATGGCAACGATCAGATCTTTTTTATCAGCCCCCACCGGGGTTCCTACGAGATCTTCGCCCTTGACCTGCCATCAAAAGAATACAGGCAGTTAACTGAGGGGATACACAATTACGTATCAATTGGTTTTGCGGGCGACAGGATCATCGCCGAAAGGCAGTCCATGTCGATGCCGACCGAAATCTTTACGGTCGATCCCACAAACGGGCATGCCGAACAGTTATCCTTCACCAATAAGGAACTGCTCGACACGATCACCATGGGTAAGGTCGAAAAGCGCTGGATCAAAACCAGCGACAACAAGGACATGCTTACCTGGGTGATCTATCCCCCCCACTTCGATCCGTCAAAAAAATACCCGGCCCTGCTCTACTGCCAGGGAGGACCGCAAAGCATGGTCAGCCAGTTCTGGTCGTACCGCTGGAACTTCCAGATGATGGCAGCCAACGGATATATCGTTGTTGCCCCCAACCGGCGGGGCCTTCCGGGTTTCGGACAGGAATGGAACGAGCAGATCAGCGGCGATTACGGCGGACAGAACATGCGCGATTACCTGTCGGCCATTGATGCAATGGCTGCCGAGCCCTATATTGATGAATCGCGCCTTGGTGCGGTTGGTGCCAGCTATGGCGGCTTTTCGGTCTTCTGGCTGGCCGGGAACCACGATGGACGCTTCAGTGCCTTCATTGCACACGACGGGATGTTCAACTTCGAGGCACAATACCTCGAAACCGAAGAGATGTGGTTCGTGAACTGGGACCTGGGCGGGGCTTTCTGGGAAAAGAATAACCCCGTTGCCATGAACAGCTATGCCAACAGCCCCCACCGTTTTGTAGGCCGCTGGGATACCCCCATCCTGGTGATCCACGGCGAACGCGACTACCGCATTGCATACACACAGGGAATGAGCGCCTTTAACGCCGCCGTCCTGCGGGGCATCGAAGCCGAATTCCTCTTCTTCCCCGATGAAAACCACTGGGTGCTTTCACCACAGAACGGGGTGCTGTGGCAACGGACTTTCTTTAACTGGCTCGACCGCTGGCTGAAGTAAAGCGGGAAAAACCGAAGAAATCACAGGGCTTTACTGAACAAGCCTGTTGTTTTTATGTTTATTGTCTTTCAGGATTTTAAAAAACGACAAATCAATTTCATTAACATCATCAACCACTAAAACAAAACGATCATGAATTCATTGAATGTAAACTGGGAGCAGATCTCCGACCTGCTCTACACCTATGGGCTCAAGGTGTTGGGTGCCATTGTTGTGCTGCTTATCGGTCTATGGATCATCGGCATCATCAGCAGGAGCCTGCGCAGGCTTTTTCGAAAAAGGAATATGGATCCTTCGCTGCAGGGATTCCTCAGGAGCCTGATCTCCATCCTGCTGAAAGTACTTTTATTCGTAAGCGTTATGGGCATGGTGGGGATAGAGGCCACATCCTTCATCGCCATTATCGGTGCCGCCGGTCTTGCCGTGGGCCTGGCCCTGCAGGGAACCCTGCAGAACTTTGCAGGAGGCATCATCATCCTCCTCTTCAAGCCATATAAAGTGGGCGATTTCATCGACGGTGCCGGACATAAGGGTACGGTCAGGGAGATCAGGATATTCACCACCATCCTGCATACCCCCGACAACAAAGTGATCATCATCCCGAACGCACAGCTATCAAATACCTCTATGACCAACTTCTCCACCATGGAAGACAGGCGGGTTGATTTTACCTTCAGTATCGCCTACGGCGATGATTACGACAAGGCGAAAGAGGTCTTATTGCAACTGATCAGGGCTGATAAACGCATACAGGATGATCCCGAACCGTTTATTGCCCTTTCGGAAATGGCCGACAGTTCAGTGAATATCGTGGTCAGGGTATGGGCAAAAGGTGCCGACTACTGGGATGTGTTCTTTGATATGAACGAAAAAGTTTACAAGACCTTCACAAAGGAAGGGCTGAACATCCCGTTCCCGCAACTCGATGTACACCTGGTCAAATAGTTCAGCGGAAGCGAAAACTTCATCAACGGATTTTCTGTTACTGCAAGAAGCCGGGCAGCAGGCCTTTTCATGGCCCTTGTCCGGCTTCCGCTTTTAAAAGGCCCTCATATGGATCACCTTCAATGCCGAGCAGGGAGGCGAAAGCCTCTTCGGTGGACAGGCCTTTTCTTTTCAGGGCGATGACCTCCCGGCGAAAACCGTCGCCGCGTTCCTGGAGCAGCCTGTGCTCAACCAGCATATGCCTGAATGCGTATTGCCGTTCAACGTTCAGCGCCTGCCCGAAAACTTCAAATTCAAATCCGCCGTATTCAAACCGCCCGATCACGCCTGGCATTTCCCGTATTGTTTTTATGGTCATCGAATGCTTATTGAAGGCCTGAATATAAAGTGCCAGTTCATGGTAAAACATATCCCGGTCGTTGAAACAGCAGATGATATCGATATCGCTGCCCGGAAGATACACGCCAATGGGATATGAGCCTGCCGGCACGGGAGTATAGGCGGCCAGCTTCTCCATTATCCCGCTGCCATGTATTGCCTCATAAACGGCTTGCTGCAGGGGATCACCCTCACGGAGATACGCAATATCAAACCAATTTCGTTTTGCCATCATATTTTCCTGCCTGCAAATATAATCCAGCCTGCCAGAAGAAGGGCAATATTTACCGGGCGTGCCGATTTTGGCAAGGATTTGCATTCTTTTATGTATATTTATCCTCAAAACAAATGCTATGCAAAAGATAAGTGGAAAACCGCTTTTCTTCATGTGGATCGTGATTGGCATCGGCATCGGTGCCCTGATCGGTGGCAGCCTCTTCGGCTCGTTCACTTTTGGTGCAGGCATCGGCGTCGGGCTGGGGATACTGCTTGGCCTGTGGTCGGAAAGGATCCATGCCCGTTCAGGAAAGGAAGAAAGGAATAACCATGATTGAGGAAAAACCTGCCGCGAAATCAGGGATGGCAAGATATCGCATACTTGCCCGCCTTTCGGGCATGGCCGGCATGGCCGTGTACCTGGTCTTCCTGCTTGTTTACGCCTGGCCGCAAATGCTATCGGAAGACAACGGCATGGACAGCATCTATGTAACCCTTCCGGGCTTTCTGGCCATCGGATACCTCTTTGCGTGGTTCAGGGAATACGAAGGCGGGATCATCCTTATCTTCATCAGCAGCATTGCGGCCCTGTCGGTTCTTTACCAGACCAGCCCCCCTGCCCTGTCGGTAATGCTGCCGGCTTGCGGATTGCTCTTTGCCAGCGGCCTGTTCTTTTACCTGTATCACCGCCGCACGAAGCGCGAACCGGATTAACAATATCTTAAAGCCTTTTTAACAATGGGCAGGGATTAATTTCAGATTTTTACCCTATGATGACAGAAGAATTACAGAACAGCATACTCAGGGCGGCCGATGTGATCCGCAACGCAAAACATGTAACGGCTTTTACGGGAGCAGGCATTTCAGTTGAAAGCGGCATCCCTCCCTTCAGGGGTGATGAGGGTATCTGGAATAAATACGATCCCGTGTTGTTCGATATTCGTCACTTCATGCAGTTCCCTGACGAATCGTGGAAGGTGATCAAGGAAGTTTTCTACGACTGCTTTGGCAAGGCCCTTCCCAACCGTGCCCATGAGGTGCTGGCCGAGATGGAACGCCTGGGATATTTAAAGGAGGTGATCACCCAGAACATCGACAACCTGCATCAGGATGCCGGCAGCACCCTGGTCCATGAATTCCACGGGAATTCGCGCAACCTGATGTGTACCAAAACACGCGAACTGATCCCCGTAGCCCACGCCGACCTTGAGGCCATTCCGCCCATGCACCCTGCTACAGGCGGTCTTCTCAAGCCTGATTTTATCTTTTTCGGAGAGGGAATACCACCCCTGGCCTTTGAAGCTTCCGTGGCGGCTGCCCAAAAGGCAGATGTATTCCTGGTGATCGGTACTACAGGAGAAGTCATGCCGGCAGGACAGATCCCCTTCATGGCCAAAGAGAACGGGGCCACCATCATCGAAGTAAATACGGCTGAATCCAACTATACCCACCGGATCACCGACATATTCCTCACAGGCAGGGCTTCAGAGATCATGGATGTGCTCATGGCGGCATTATGAAAGCCCGTTCATAAATGGGCGCCGGGGGCGATTTCTGTAAAATAAGGTGATCGCGGCAGCGTTCATTTTTTATATTTTTGTCTTCAAACCAAAGCTGTCATGGACCTTATTCTTCTGATATCCGGCATCCTCCTGCTCCTGGTGGGTTTCGTTGGTTGTATTCTCCCCATCCTGCCCGGACAGGCAGTGGCTTACGCAGCACTGATACTGCTGCAGTTTATGGATCCGCCCCGCTTTTCCTCTGACCTGATGTGGACGCTGGCAGGCATCATGCTGCTGGTAACCCTGCTCGACTATGTGGTTCCCATCTATGGGACGAAGAAGTTTGGCGGAACCAAAAGAGGCGTATGGGGCAGCACCATCGGACTGATATTCGGCATCTTCATCCTCCCTTCCATCGTTGTGCTGGGACCCTTCGGCCTGTTCGGCATCATCCTGGGCCCCTTCGTGGGAGCCTATATCGGGGAGGCCACCGGAGGCAGGAACGGAGGTGAAGCGCTGGTTGCGGCCATCGGGTCATTCATCGGTTTCCTTACGGGCACTTTCCTGAAACTGGTATATTCGGGGGTATGTGCCTTTTATTTTTTCAAATATGCCTTTGCCTACCCGCTCCTGTGATGATAAAGGCGGGGTACCGGATGTGCTTTCTGAATCAGGAAAGTGATCATGCCGGCATTCAGCAACCATATGAGAAAAAGAGTGAATTTCATTATCGCCATACATAATAACAATAACAATCATTGATCGTCGCATCACTATAAAAAACTGACCGGATGAAACAAAAACACAGTCAGCAGGAACTCAGGGAAATTGCCGCCGGCATCAGAGTGGATATTGTCAGGAGCCTGGCAGAAGCCGGATCGGGCCATACGGGCGGTTCGCTTGGTCTTGCCGATGTGTTCACCTGCCTGTATTTCGGCATCATGAACCACCGCCCCCATGAACCCGCCTGGCCCTTGCGCGACAGGCTGATCCTCTCCATCGGCCATGTGGCGCCCGTTCTGTATGCAACACTGGCCCATGCCGGTTATTTCCCTAAAGAAGAGCTGCTCAGCCTTCGCAAGCTGGGCTCCAGGCTGCAGGGACATCCCGGGCGCGAGCATGGACTGCCCGGACTGGAGTTGTCGGCCGGATCGCTGGGACAAGGCCTTTCCGTTGCCACGGGAATGGCCATGGCAGCCAAAGCAGATGGGAAAAAACACCGGATCTTCTGTATCAACGGCGACGGCGAGATGCAGGAAGGATCCATTTGGGAAGCGGCCATGAGCGCTTCACACCACAAGCTCGATAATCTGCTGGTGCTGGTCGACCGTAACGGGCTTCAGATCGACGGGGCCACCGAAAAAGTGATGCAGATAGAACCTTTCGAAGACAAATGGAAAGCCTTCGGCTGGCATGTGGCCCGATGTGACGGGCATGATCACAGCGGCATCCTTCGGGCTTTTGAAGAGGCGACAGCCGTCAAACAGCAACCATCGGTGATCATTGCCGGAACCGTGATGGGAAAAGGCGTAAAAGCCATTGAAAACGACCACCGCTGGCACGGCAGGGCCCCCTCGAAAGAGGAAGCGCAGACATTTATCAGGGAAATAGAAAACGGACGATGATGGAAACAACCTATATAAACCGGGGCGACCGTCCCACGAAGGAAGGATTTGCCGAAGGCCTGGATGAGGCCGGAAAGAAACACAAAAACGTGGTGGCCCTTGGAGCCGACATAACGGCTTCGGTAGGGGCCGACCGCTTTGCACGCAACTACCCCGAACGCTTCTTTTCGATGGGAATAGCTGAACAGAATTGCGTCGGCGTGGCTGCAGGGATGGCGTTTGAAGGGAAAATACCCGTATTTGCAACCTACGGCGTTTTTTCAGCCCTGCGCACCACCGACTTCATCAGGATATCGGTATGCTACAACCAGCTGCACGTCATCATCGGCGGCGCCCACGCCGGGATATCCGTAGGTCCCGACGGCGCCACACACCAGGCACTGGAAGACATCGCCATCATGCGGGTGCTCCCCGGCATGACCGTCATCTCACCCTGTGATGCCACGCAAACGAAACTGGCCGTCATGGCTGCCGTTGAACAAGCAAAAGGCCCCGTATATCTGCGTTTCGGAAGGGCGCCCGTCCCCGACTTCACAGACGAAAGCCAGGAATTCCTGATCGGTAAGGCCCGGGTCATGCAGGAAGGCCGGGATCTCAGCATCATCGCCACCGGGCATATGCTGTGGGAAGCACTGGAAGCACATAACATTCTGAAAAAACAGGGCATACAGGCCCGCATCATCAACATGCATACCATCAAACCCATCGATGAAGCCTGCATTATCCGGGCGGCCAGGGAAACAGGAGGCATTGTTACGGCAGAAGAACATCAGATAACCGGGGGCCTCGGAAGCGCCGTGGCCGAAGTGCTGGCAAAACACATGCCGGTACCCATGGAAATGACCGGGATGGACGACAGCTTCGGGGAATCGGGGCAACCCGGGGAGCTGATGGAAAAATACGGGATGACTGCCGGGCATATAGTCCGGAAAGCCCTCAGGCTGCTGGAAAAACGAGGCTAATCAACATGCGTGTCGCCATCCGTGGAAATAATGCTTCCGGGATAACAAACGGAGTCGAGGAACAGGCCATGGGCGGGTACCGACATCCCTGCCGCGGAGCGGTCGCGCGATTCAATGATTTTTCTCAGACCGTCAAGGCTGATGCGGCCGTAACCCAGATCAAGCAGTGTTCCTGTGATGGCCCGCACCATGTTGCGGAGAAAACGGTCGGCAGTGATCCTGAAAACAAGCAAATGCCCGCGCCACTCCCAGGAAGCCTCCGTAACCCTGCAAACATTGGTCTTTACCTGTGTGTGCAGTTTCGAAAAACTGGTAAAGTCCTCATAATCATAAAGCACTTCCGCCCCGCGCTTCATCAATTCCACATCGGGAATGGCCTTTAAATGCCAGGCAAAATCAATGTTAAAGGGATCTTTGCGGGTGGTGATCATATATTCATAGGTACGCGAGAGGGCATCGAAACGTGCATGTGCATCCCGGGCAACCGGAAGAATTTCGAAAATACAGATATCGCCGGGTAAAAAACTGTTCAGCTTATAGACAATATCCTGCAATTCCGGTTTTTCATACTTCAGCGGATGATCAAAATGGGCATAAAACTCCCTTGCATGCACCCCCGTATCCGTTCGCCCCGCGCCGGTCAGGGAAACAGCGGCACCCAACTGCGCACCCATGCATTCCTCCAATACCTGTTGCACCGTGAGGGCATTTTCCTGCCACTGCCAGCCGTGGTAGGCCGTGCCACGGTATGCCAGCCTGATGAAATATCTGTTAGTCGTGATCATTTGATTATTCCACGGAGTGCTTCAATTCAACATCAAAAAAATATGAACCGGCAGTCACTTATTGTCGAACTTTTATAAAGCTTACATCAACGCAGCCAGATAAGCAAAAATTACTATGAAGTAAATAACAATTATGATGATGGTGAGAATGCCAACATAGCGGAAATATTTTTTCAGGTTACTGCATGAATAATCAAGCCGGAGTGCATCATGCTGCGCAACAGCCTTTTTCATCAGGATGGAAAACCTGTACAGGTAGAGCGCCGGGAAAAAACCGATCAGCGCGAAGAGGAGGTAAATAAAACCGCCCATGCCGGTCGACATACCGCCGTACATCATACTGCCGGAAACAAACATCCCGAATGCGGCAATGACCATCAGGCCGATAAAAATAAAACCCACGATGGCCAGGAAAGATGCCCATGCGGCAACGGTTCTCAGATTGCTCATGGCAAAAAGGCTGAGGTTCATTCCGTCGGGATCAGGAATGCCGCCTGTTTTTTCGATTTCTGAATTCATGATCTGATTTTTTGGTTAGTAACGGCTAATTTAACAAATATCAGGGTTCATTTCAAATATGTCTGACAATAATCCGGGCAACACCAGAATTAAGATCATGTTAAATTACTGATTTTTCTTTTGAAATCCGGATTCCTGTATAATTTTGTATGTTACTAATGTATATATTGATAACACGATGGGTTTAAAAAGATTTGGTGTTTCACTGGAAAAGGAATATCTCGACTACCTCGACGACCTGGTTATCAGGCAGCAGTTTCCGAACAGGTCGCAGGCCATCCGCCATCTGATCAGCCGGGCGAAAGTAGAAGAGCGGTGGGGAGGGAACGAGGAGGTGGCGGGTGCCATCATGCTGGTATATGACCACCACAAGCGCGACCTGCAGAATAAGTCGACCGAAATACAACACGGCTATCACCACCTGATCCTGGCCGTTCAGCACGTGCATCTCGATCACCATCATTGCCTTGAGACCATTTCGGTGAAAGGCAGGGCGCATGAACTAAAGGCACTGGCCGACCGCCTGATTGCCATCAAGGGCATCATACATGGTAAACTGGTTACGTCGATCATTGATTAAGCAGTTCTGAAAATAAGAATTTGTTATTAAATGCAGGCTTCATATCTGCTTCTGCCAACAATTTAACACATATTGTTTGTTATTATATTAATATTGCTTAGTTTTGAAAAAACTGAGCAATATGCGTTGTGTAGACACATCCATGTTTTCGCATGATGAATGCTGGGGCATACAGATCAATGGCAGTAAGCATTGCCAGAATTGCAAGTGGACGGGCATTTCGGCCTGTGAAGGACAGGATATTGTAAAAACCGGCCGGAACCATTTTGGTTACCGTATCGGCGAAAACGGCCTGATCGCAGAAGACTATGATCCCGCCTTCGACCGCAGAAAGACCATAGAGGAAGTAAAGCAGCAATGATCATTCCCACAAACCGAATAGAAATCGCAGGTAAAATCAGGTTCGGAGTGTCCCGCGCATCAAATTCGACCCGCGAATAAATTCGTGGGCTATGATATTTATCATTTAACCCCCAGATGTTCGGGGGAGCATTGAAATACTGTTGATTCGGTGATTCCCCGAGTTCTCGGGACACGCGGTGATTTGTTTAGTTGAGGTACTGGATTCCGGGTACCGGATACCGGGAAAAGTGTTCCATGGTTACACGGTTACATGGCTGTGTGTGGGTGTGGGTTGGAGTAAAGTATCTGAATCAGCATAACAGTTTAACCATGTAGCCCCCGATTCTCGGGGCAGGCCACCGAGGTTTCGGGGCAAGCATTGGAATATTGTTGATCGGGGCGAGTTATCCCGATGAATCGGGACCCCCGTCAGCCGGCAAAAAAAAAGGGCTGCCAAAACCGGCAAGCCCTGATATTTGATATAAGAAAAATTCTAAAGGAAATTCCTCTTCATGAACTGTACGCGGGCGAAAGCGGCCGCATGCTCGTTATCACGGGCAAACTTTCCCTTAAAATCGCTGATGGAATTATACTTCCTGGCCTCCATCCAGTTTCTCAGGTCCTGCAGCATGGTATCGATATAACTGATGCCGTTGCTGTAGAGGGTTGAACAGATCTGTACGGCATCGGCGCCTCCCAGGAGCTGCTTGATCATGCCCTCGCCATCGTGAATGCCGGTATTGGCGGCCACATCGCATTTTACCCTGTCGGAAAGGACAGATACCCAGCGCAGCGACTGTGTCATTTCTTCCGGTGCCGAAAGGATGTTATTGTGTACGATGGTTTCGGTGTGAATGTTGATATCGGGGCGATAGAAGCGGTTAAAGATTACCAGGGCATCGGCGCCGGCCTCATCCATCCGCTGTACAATATTTACCGGGTTGGTGAAGAGCGGCCCGAATTTTACCGAAACGGGGAGTTTTGTTTGTTTCTTTACCTCCCGGATGATCTCGATATAGGTATCTTCAATCTCGAGGCTGCTGATATTCCCGACCATGGGTATGATGGCAATATTCAGCTCGATGCCGTCGGCACCTGCATTTTCAAGTGTTTTGGCGAACTTCGGCCACTCGTTCGGGCTGGTACAATTGATACTTGCCATGATGGGAATGGTGGTATACCGCTTTGCTTCCTCAAGCAGGGCCAGGTATTCCTTCACACCGTGATCCTTTGAATGCTGATTGATGAAATCGACAGCCTCGGGGTACCAGAAATACTTATCATCCTTATCCATCAGGCGTTCCGCATCGGCCAGCAACTGTTCTTCGAACAAGGATTTCAGGACGATGGCGCCCGCACCCTGGTCGGCACATTTGCGGATATTATCGATGGTGCTGGTAAGTTTTGAACTGCTGACAATGATTGGATTCTTCAGTTCCAATCCCATGTAACGTGTTTTTAGATCCATACTTATTATGCTTTGAATAGATGGTTAACAATATTTCAGGTTTCTTTTCAGTAATGATTCAGGATGCAGCAACTTCTTCTTCATATAAAAGAGGGCGGCATCGAGGTTCGACAATGCCCTTTTGCTGAGCCCTTCCTTAAAATCCCATTCATATCCTTTTATATGAAGTAAAAAGACATGGGGTTTCCGGTTAAACAACTCATGGCAGAGTTTTACGATATACCCGGGCGAGGCGGCATGTGTTGTAAACGACAGATCAGCCGTTCCGTCGACGCTGCTCAGGCAAAAATCATCAATCTCTTCCTTTGAGGCATCGGCGAATATCACCAGGTCTTTCCCGGAAATGGCTTCGGCGTCTTCGATGTTCAACTGGTAGTTGCTGTCGAAATCGAAACCGTGCAAGCCTTCGATCGCCACCCATTCACGGATGCGGTTCACGAAGGCATTGCCCAGGCCGTCGTCCTGCCTGCCGGGGTTGCCATATCCATAGATCAACACTTCCAATGTCCTATTAGGTCCTTTTTTTATCGATCAGGTTATTGCCTGCATCATACAATGACACTTCGAGCGGCATCTTGCCCAGGGCATGCGTGGCACAACTCAGGCAGGGGTCATAGGCCCTGATGGAGACTTCCACAGCGTTCATCATGGGCTCGCTGATCTCGGTATGTCCGTTCATCCACGACTTGGCCACCCTGTTTACCGACTGGTTCATCGGTTCATTGTTGTTTGTTGTGGAAACGATGAGGTTGGCCATGGTGATCTGGTCCTTTTCGTTGATCCTGTAATGGTGGAAAAGGGTTCCGCGCGGTGCTTCAATGAGCCCGACGCCTTCGGGCACCTTGGTACCCCGGGTGGTGAGTTCCCCTTCCATCAGGTCGGGATCGTTGAGCAGGTCACGCATCATCTCAGCCGAATGTAGCGTCTCGATCAGCCTGGCATAGTGATAATGCATGCACATGTTATTGGGCTTGCCATTGGTAAGCGCCTTGTATTCCTCGAATTCCTTCTGCGCCAAAGGCGTCGGGATAAAGTCGCAGGTATTCAAACGCGCCAGCGGCCCTACCCTGTACCATCCTTTTTCCTTGCCAAGGTGTTTCAGGTAGGGGAATTTCATGTAACTCCACGAACGCACTTCTTCTTCGATATAGTCGTTGTACTGCTGGTAGTCGACATCGTCAAGTATCTTATTCCCTTCACTGTCGACAGCCCTCAGAACGCCATGATAAAGGTCGAGTGCACCGTCTTTGCGCACGAGGCTGAGGTGGTTGGACGGGAACTGCGCGAAGTTGTCGATAAACTCCTTGTTCTTTTTATAATAATCCTTGAAGAAATCGAGTGCGCCATGCGACCAGGTGATCATTTGTTCGATATTGAGGGGATCGGGGCCGTTCAGGAATGATTCCTTGTCTTCCGCGCTCAGGTATTTATTGATGCCTCCCGGGATCGCGCCTGTGCCATGGATCTTTTTACCGGCTGTGGCCCGGATGACCTCCTGCCCGTATTTGCGCATCATCACGCCCTGTACGGCAAGGTCTTTATGCATCAGTGCCACGCCGATCACGTTCCTGATGGCCGGGTCGCCGTCGATACCGAACAGCAGGTCGGGCGATACCAGGTGGAAGAAGTGGAGGGCATGCGACTGGAACATTTGTCCGTAGTGCATCAGGCGGCGCATCTTTTCGCCGGTCGGTGTAAGGCCATCGCCGGTTCCGGCCCCTACGATCACATCGAGGGCCTTGGCTGCCGCCAGGTGGTGGCTTACGGGGCAGATCCCGCAGAGGCGCTGCACCAGCACGGGTGCTTCCCAGTAGGGCCTGCCCTGTACAAAACGTTCAAAACCCCTGAACTCAACAATGTGCAACCTGGTTTGCGAAACATTATTCTGGTCATCCAAATGTACTGTAACCTTGCCGTGTCCTTCCACGCGGGTTACCGGTTCTATGGTTATTTTCTGTGCCATGTAAAGGTCTCCTTTTTAGTCAAATTTTACTACTTCATAGGGTAATTTCAATTCATCGCCGGTGACGAGGGCGACCAGTGCATTCCAGATCAGATCGGCTCTGGGCGGACATCCCGGCAGGTAATAATCGATCTTCACGATCTCATGGCAGGGATATACCTTGTCGAGGATCATCGGGAGTTCATCGTCGTTCGGAAGCACTTTTTCGTGATTCAACCCGACCGTGGGGCCGTCGAGATAGGCCTCGCGCAGGCATTCCTCAACCGGAATACCATTTCGCAATGCCGGCAGACCGCCCATGATCGCGCATTCGCCCAATGAAACGAGGATTTTGCAATTTTTCCGGAAATCTTTCAGGACATGGACATTTTCACTGTTACAGCATCCGCCTTCGATGAGGCCGATGTCGCACTGCTTGGTGAAAGTCTTGATGTCGTCGACCGGAGATTTATTGAATTCAACCAGCTCGATCAGTTCAAGTATCCGCTCGTCGATATCGAGAATGGACATATGACAACCGAAACAGCCGGCAAGCGATGTTGTTGCTACTACTGGTTTGCTCATTTATATGGTCTCCTTATTTTTATTTGTTTTCATAATCGCTACCGATGGGCATCTTATCATATTTGCGCTCTCCGATAGGTGAATAATAGCCACGTTCTTTTTTCAGGATGGCCCCGACCGGACAAATGTCCATGGCATCCTGGGCTTCTGCCTCGCTAAGACGGGAGGCCAGTTCAGTATCGATCTCCACATGAAGCTTCTCCCCGCCCCTGCCATGGAATGCAAAAACATGTTTGCCTTCCTTCATGACGGTGCGCACGCAGCGCTTGCACAGTATACAGCGGTTCCTGTCGTGGTAGATGTATCTGCTGTCGGCATTGACCCCTTTAACAGGAAATTCGTATGGAAAACGGGGAACCATCATCAGGTAGCGATAGCCGAGGGCCTGCAGTTCACAATTGCCGCTTTTCTCGCAGGCCGGGCAAAAGTGGTTGCCCGCCACGAACATCACTTCAACGATGGCTTTGCGCATCTCCTCCAGCTCGGGCAGCTTGCTTTCGACGTTCATGCCTTCGCTGACCGGTGTGCTGCAGGCAGTCATATTGCGGCCGTTCACCTGCACATTGCAGATGCGGCAGGAACCGGCAGGCTTAACTCCTTCAACGTGACAAAGCGACGGAATGAAGATGCCGTTCTCTTTTGCGGCATCGATGATGCTCTGGCCTTGTTTTGCCCAGCATTCCTTTCCGTCGATGGTAAATTTGATCTTTTCGTCCATATTATTAAGTCTTTTCAGATTCTGTTAATGCAATTAGTGAATATTGGGCACCCTGCCCACATAATTACAGGATTCCGCCACTGCTTTATCCATGTTGAACTCAGAAACATAATCCTGGTCGCTACTGATCAGGGCCTCATAAAGCGGGCGAAAGTTCTCGATGGTGGTAAGAATGGGGTTGGCGGCGGTTTGGCCGAGGCCACAGCGGTTGGCCTGCTTCATGTATTTCCCCCATGTATAGAGCTCATCGATATCGGTTTTGGTGCCATAGCCGTTCAGCAGCTTTTCAAGCTTGTTGCGCAGGATCACCGTCAGCGAACGGCAAGGTGCACATGAACTGCACGATTCATCGATAAAGAATTCCATATAATTCATGACCACATCCCTGAGCAGGTCACGGTTTTTCCCGATCACGACCATGGCGCCCCCGGTGGGAAGCTCCTCGAAGGAAATGGTTTGATTGAATTTGTTCTTATTGATACAGGTACCCGAAGGGCCACCCACCTGAACGGCCTGTACGGAAGTGGCACCCGCCATATCCAGCATTTCCTGGATGGTCATGCCAAATTCTACTTCATATACGCCCGGATGCTGGCAGTCGCCCGAAATGCTGAGCAGCTTGGTACCTGCCGATTCGCCGGTACCGATCGCCTTGAACCAGTCGGCACCGTGAAGGATGATCTTAACGACGGTGCTCAGGGTCTCAACGTTGTTAACCACGGTAGGCTTGTTATGATACCCTGCCTGTACGGGGAATGGCGGGCGGTTACGCGGTTCGCCGCGTTTGCCTTCCATGGATTCGATCAGGGCCGATTCCTCGCCGCAGACATAGGCGCCGGCACCCAGCTGTATGCGGATATCAAAGTCGAAACCCTGGTGGCCGAGGATATTATTTCCAAGGAAGCCCCTTTCCCTCATCTTCTGCAGCACATCTTCCAGGTAGTCTTTCAGGTAAAGATATTCGGCGCGCAGGTAAAGGATGCCTTCTTTGGCCTTGAGTGCATAGGCGGCGATGGCCATTCCTTCGAAAAGCTGTTCGGGCATTTCGGTAAGGATCACCCTTTCCTTGAAGGTGCCGGGTTCCCCTTCATCGGCGTTACAGACAAGATAATTGATCTCGCTGTTCGACTTACGGCAGAATTCCCATTTCAGGCCTGCCGGAAACCCTGCACCGCCGCGTCCGCGGAGATTGGACTGTTTCACCGTTTCGATCACCGATTCGGGCGAATTGTTCAGGGCACGCCTGAGGGCACTGCCGGTTTCATACTCCAGGCACAGCACGGCACCTGTTTTCTTCGGGCAGTTGTTCCTGACCATGGAATGGATACGCGGGTCGGCATTCATGCCGTCGCCCGTGGCACCGATCAGGTCCTTCACGTCCTTGCCGGCCCTGAAGCCCGCAACCAGGGCTTTCACCCTGGAGATGGTCAGGTTGGTAAAAGGCACATCATTGATCAGGGCAGCAGGTTCCTGGTCGTTCATGCCAATGTCGGCCGTGCTGAAAAGACCAATGAGCCCGTCTTCGGAAACAGATCCGAACTTCACGCCCGTCTCTTCTTCAAAAGCCCCGGCAATCTCGTCCCGGCCCATCATCTTTGCCACTACGCTGTCGTTGAGATATACAGTGTACTTGCCCGTGGGCTTTGTGGTAAAGAAATGATAGAACGACAAAGTCTGCTCCACATCCACTTTCGACATGTTCAGTTGCCTTGCGATGATCTCAATCGCCTCGGCCGGGATATGTTTAAAACCGGCCTGGATCTCAATCAGGATATCCATCAGACGCGTTTCGTCATTCTGATATTTCCCGATGATTTCTTGCACTTTATCTCTCATAAAATCAACACTTTAATAAGGTTTTATTTGAATTTATCCGAATTTGTTAAAACTTTAACAAGGCAAAAATAACCTGTTTTTCCTAACTGCCAACGGCTTCCAAATATTTAGAACGATTTCAAATTGAAAATTGCAGTGGAAGGCTGGTTCAGGCAGTTTTTTGCTGATGATCAGGCATCGATATAATAGGCAATCTCATCAAGGCTGGCCATCGGATCGGCATTTCTCACGATCACCCCCTCCGGTACGTCAAGGTGCAGGGAAGTATAGTTGAGGATGCCCCTGATCCCCGAATCCAGGATAAGGGGAAGCACACCCGCCACATCGTCGGGGGGAATGGCCAGGATGGCGATGCCGGCCTGCTGCTGTGCCACAATATCCGTCAGGCTTGCAATACCATGGCATGGGATGCCGTCGAAGGTCTTCCCGACCTTGCCCGGGTCAATGTCGAAAGCGGCGACAATCCTCAGCGGGTTCTCCGATCCCTGCATATGACGGAGCAGTGAATGGCCCAGCATCCCCATCCCGACAAGGACAACCGCTTCGCCCTGCCTTCCCAGCTTATCCGATATACGGCCGAGCAGGCTGTTCACATGGTAGCCCTTTCGCCTGTCGCCTGAAACCCCAAGCTGCATAAGGTCATGCCTGACCTTTACTGCCTTGATGCCCAGCATACGGGCCAGGTCGTGAGAAAAGATGTATGGTTCGTCAAGATAACGGTATTTGAGCAGTAAACGCCTGTAAAGGCTCAGCCTCATGACCGTGTGTCGCGGCAGTTTTGCTTCCATCGGTTCATTTTTGATGCTGCAAAAATATCAATTAACAAGGCCGAACAGGCCTTTGTCACAAAAACCTTTATCGCGGCAGCGGTAAATGCCGTATTTTTGCGGCAAAGGCCCTGCCCGTGAATAAAAATACTAAAATATACGCGCATGAGATCCGCATCAGGGGACTGGTGCAGGGTGTGGGCTTCAGGCCTTTTGTTTACCGGAAGGCAATGGACCACGGCATAAACGGATGGGTTGAGAACAACAACACCGGTGTCCATATCCATGCCGAAGGCATAAAAGCCGCTCTGGATGCCTTTCTGCTATCGATCCGCCGGGCTGCCCCGCCCGCATCCATGATCAGCCGGATCGGCGTTTCGGAAGCATCCGTTCACAACCACACTTCCTTTTCCATCAAAAAGAGCGAAGACCTTTCCGCTGAGATCACGGATGTTAGCCCCGACATTGCCGTATGCGACGAATGCCTGGAGGATATGAAAAAGCAGCCGCACCGACTCCGTTACCCTTTTATTAACTGTACCAACTGCGGCCCGAGATTCACCATCATACGCGGCCTTCCCTACGACCGCCCCCTCACCACCATGGCCCCTTTCGTGATGTGTAAAAAATGCAGGGAAGAGTACACGAATATCCTCGACCGCCGCTTTCACGCCCAGCCCGTTGCATGCAAACACTGCGGACCGCATTACACATTGCACAGCCGGGGGATTATTGAAGAAAATGAAGATGAGGTTCTAAAGAAAACGGCGGCGCTGATCGACCGGGGCGGCATCGTGGCCATGAAAGGGCTGGGCGGTTTTCACCTGGCCTGCGACGCGCGCAACGAAAAAGCCGTTGACCGGCTCCGCAAAGCGAAAAACCGTGACGGAAAACCTTTTGCGGTCATGTTCAGGGATATGGAAACCGCCGGGCGTTATGCCAGGCTTGGTGAGGCGGAACGGCAGATACTCGGAAGCTGGCAGCGGCCCATCGTCCTCCTGGATAAAAAGAAAGAAACAGCCGCCGGCGTCAGCGTCGGGTTTAACACCATCGGCGGCATGCTGCCTTACCTTCCTTTCCACCATCTTCTCTTCGGCCAATTAAACACGGATGTGATCGTGCTTACCAGCGGGAACATATCCGAAGAACCCATCATCATCAGCAACGGGGAAGCCATGGAACGCCTGGCCCCGGTCACCGATGCCGTGGTACTGAACAACCGCGACATCCACAACCGTACCGACGATTCGGTGGTGAGGGTCGTGAACAAGGTACCCAGGCTCATCCGCCGTTCACGTTCATGGGTCCCGCGCCCCGTAAATACCGGCCCGGATGTTGACGGGATCTTCGCCTGCGGGGCAGAGCTCGTGAACTGCTTCTGTATCGGCAAGGGCAGGCAGGCCATACTGAGCCAGCACATCGGCGACCTGAAGAATGCCGAAACACTCGAGTTTTACAGTGAATCGGCCGGCAGGTTCAAAAAGCTCTTCAGGTCTGAACCCCGCCTGATCGTGCATGACCTGCATCCCGACTATCTTTCGAGCCGTTATGCACAGGAATCGGGACTTCCCTCGCTGGCCGTCCAGCACCACCACGCCCACATTGTATCCTGCATGGCCGAACATTCACTCGACGAAAAGGTGATCGGCGTAAGTTTCGACGGCGTGGGCCTTGGAACCGACATGCAAATCTGGGGCGGGGAATTCATGCTGTGCGAACTGCACGAGTTCGAACGGGCGATGCACCTGCGTTATGTACCCATGCCGGGAGGCGATATGGCTACGAAAGAACCCTGGCGGATGGCCATTTCATACCTCATCGATGCCTTCGGCAGCGATTACCACGCGCTGCCACTGCCATTTCTCAGTACCATAAACCCTTCGTCGCGCCGCATCGTTGAACAGGCAATCGACCTGAAGATCAACACCCCCCTTACCTCCAGCGCGGGCCGCCTTTTCGATGCCGTTTCGGCCCTCAGCGGCCTGTGTACCCACGCCTCATTCCATGCCGAAGCCCCCATGCGGCTGGAAAGCATCGCTGAAGCTTCGGAAACCACCGCTTACGGGTTCGAAACAGGTCAAAGCATTGATACGCGGCCGCTGATCAGGGACGTGTGCAACGACATCCTGAAAGGTGTGCCTGCTCCGCTCATCTCCGCCAGGTTTCATAATACGGTGATTAATATTATTTTTGCAGCCGTAAGCAGGATGAGCCGGGCTGCGGATATCAGGAAAGTGGTGTTTTCGGGCGGCACCTTTCAGAACAAATATCTGCTGGAAGGGATCGAAAACCGCCTGCGAAATGAGGGTTACAGCGTTTTCAGCCCCGCCGGGATCCCTGCAAACGACGGGGGCATCGCCCTGGGACAACTCCTGATCGCTGCCGCCCGCAGAAGTAAACATTAACTTAAAACCATTATCATGTGCCTCAGCATACCGGCCAGAATAGATTCCATTGAAGGTGACATGGCCACCGTCAGCGTTGGCGGGGTTACTTACCAGGCCAACCTGCAACTTCTCGACGACGTTCAGACAGGCGACTACATCCTCCTCCATACCGGCTTTGCCATTCAGAAACTGGATCCCGAAGAAGCCCTGGAAACCCTGCAGACCTTCGAAGACTTCGATGCGCTCAACAGGCAAATGGATGAGGAGGAAAAGAAAAGCGGCGAGAGGATCATCTAAGGAACACCTTCACATGATCAGATATATAGACGAATACAGGAATAAGGAGATGGTGCTCAGGCTTGCCGGGCAGATCAGGGAAGCCACCTCGCGCAGCCTCCGCTTCATGGAAGTTTGCGGCGGGCATACCATGGCCATACATAAATTCGGCATCCCTTCCCTCCTGCCCGGAAACATTCGTCTGCTTTCCGGGCCTGGTTGCCCCGTATGCGTGACCGACCGGAAATTTATTGACCAGGCCGTTTCCTATGCCAGGCGCAGCGATGTGATCATCACCACCTACGGCGACCTCATCAGGGTGCCGGGATCCTCATCCACCCTGGATGCAGAAAAGAGCAAGGGCAGCGATATCAGGATCATATACTCCATCCTTGATGCACTCGCAATTGCAAAACAAAACCCCGGCAAAAAAATCATATTCCCGGGTATCGGCTTTGAAACCACCACACCGCCCAGTGCTGCCGGCATCCTGAAGGCAAGGGAGGAAGGGATTACAAACTTCTATCTGCTGAGTTCCCACAAGGTGATGCCTCCTGCCATGGAGGCCCTCATCGACGAAGGGGTTGAAATTGACGGATACATCGCCCCCGGCCATGTCAGCACCATCACCGGAACCTCGATCTACCGCGATATTCCCGGAAAATTCGGGCTCGGCTGCGTAATCTCGGGATTCGAACCCCTCGACCTGATGCAGTCGATCCTGATGCTTGCCCTGCAAATGGAGCGCGGGGAGCCCAAAGTGGAGATACAGTACAGGCGGGCCGTCAGGCCGGAAGGCAACCCGAAAGCCCTGGAAATGATCAGAAAAGTATTTGAGCCGCGGGATGACTGGTGGCGCGGGCTGGGAATACTGAAATCGAGCGGACTCGGTCTGAGGGAGGAATATTCAGACATGGACGCCGAAAAGACCATCCCCGTTGAGGTGGAAAAGACCCGGGAAGACAAGGGGTGTCGCTGCGGGGATATCCTCAAAGGGCTTGCGACCCCCGGCGAATGCAAATTATTTGACAGGGTGTGCACACCCCTCAACCCCGTGGGGGCCTGCATGGTCTCGAACGAAGGAGCATGCCACGCCTGGTACCGCTACCGGACATAGGACAAGGCAGGCAGCATTGCGGGTAAAGACTGACATACAGCCCCTGCATAAATTAACATTGTGATACGGCATATTAAATGAAGACAAATAAGAACGAACGGATATTGCTGGGCCACGGAAGCGGCGGCAAGCTCACCCACGAGCTGATCAGCGGGCTGTTCATGAAATATTTCAGCAACCCGCACCTTGACCTGCACACCGATTCGGCGATCATGCGGGCAGAAGCCGGGCATATTGCCTTCACCACCGATGCTTTCGTGGTGGATCCCATTTTTTTCCCGGGAGGTGACATCGGCAAGCTGGCCGTTTGCGGAACGGTAAATGATATCGCTGTTTCGGGTGCACGGCCATTATGGCTGAGTGCCGCTTTTATCATCGAGGAAGGGCTGCCCATGGCCGAACTCGAACGCATCGTAGCCGGCATGGCGCAGGAAGCCGGCAAGGCCGGCGTGGAAATCGTTACCGGCGACACCAAGGTGGTGGGGCGTAAGCAGTGCGACAAGCTTTTCATCACCACTGCCGGCCTGGGCGTGATCGAAGCCCGGCATCTTGGCATTGGCACGGGTGAAAAGATGATTCCCGGCGACAAGATCATCATCAACGGGTCCATCGGCGACCATGGCATGGCCATCATGAGCGCCAGGAACGAACTGCAGCTTTCATCGCCCCTTCTCTCCGACTGCGCTTCGCTCAACGGGCTTATTGAATCCGTGATGAAGGTTTCGGGGAATATCCGTTTCATGCGCGATGCCACGCGGGGCGGATTGTCGGCCGTCATCGGGGAACTGGTCAGGGGAAGGCCCCACGGGCTTGTGATCAATGAAGAAGATATTCCGGTAAAGGAAAATGTGAGGGGTATGTGCGAACTGCTTGGTTTCGACCCCATGTACGTGGCCAATGAAGGCAAGGTGCTGATGGTGACTGCGGCGGCCGATGCGCAAAAGATCGTTGAATGCATGCATCAGCATGAATACGGTCGTGATGCACGTATCATCGGCGAAATCGTTCCCGATCACCCCGGTAAAGCCTGGTTGAAAACTTGTGTGGGAGGAAACCGCATCATCGACCTGCCGGCGGGCGAACAACTGCCAAGGATCTGTTAATTTATTAACAATACAGGGCTGCAGAAGGAATCAGACCCGCATCAGAACACAGACTAATAGCCGTATTCAGTGTAAAACTTCCTGATCGCCGTGTCGAGGTTTTCGAAAACCACGTAATGGTTTTTGCAACCGTTGCGCGAACAAATACTCACCCTGCCTCCGATGCTGCATGTAAATGATACGATCGGGGCGCCACAGATTTCGCATTTGATCGGGCGCGCCAGGCTTTCATGGCAATGCGGACAGATAAAATCCACGACTTCCCCTTCCGGGATGGAAAAATCGGAAGTATAATTATAATCGCCGTAGATGGAGCTCAGCCATATGCTGCCCTGCTTTCCTTCGGGTAATTGAACGATCAGGCGGATGGCCTTGCGGTTGTTGATCAGATGGGAATCATCCATCAGCAAATGCCGGCATTTGGGACATTTTACGATCAGTGAAACTTTTTTCTGCATGTTTGGGTTCCTCCAACTTTTAAGCAGGAATGGCGAAATTGCCGATTCCTTTTCCTAAATTACAAAATTTGCGGAGCGAAAGCAAGAAAATATTTTACATCAATCAAAATACACCCTTCAGCAGGCCTTGAAAAAAGCATTTGCCAAGAAGGCAGAATAAGCGCTTTTCAATGGATGATTGAGGCAAGGGCCAAAGGTTATTGATTATCTTTGCAAAAAAAACGGCATGCATGAACTGTCAATTGCCTTGAGCATCGTTGAAACCGTCGGGGAACAACTGAAAGAGCACGGTGCAAAAGAGGCTGCCGAAGTGGAACTTGAGATCGGAAGTATGTCGGGCGTTGTCATCGAAGCCTTGGAATTTGCCCTTGAGGAGGCTGTAAAGCTGAGCATGATGCAGCATGCAAGGATCACCATCAGGGAGATCCCCGCCAGTATGCGTTGCCTGGCCTGTGCACACGAGTTCGAGCCTGTCGACATCATCACGCCCTGCCCGGCCTGCGGACATTTATATTCAGATCTTATCGCCGGAGGCGAAATGAAAATAAAGAGCATCAGATTTTAGTAATAACCATTTAACCACCTTACACTATGTGCGGAACATGCGGATGCGGCCACGACGATGGCGTACACATCAGGAAGCCCGGAAACGGCAATGAACACGAACATATCCATACACACAATCATGAACACGACGGGCTGCCCCACAGCCATCCCCATACCCATACCCATTCCCATGATGACGGCCATGAACATCACCATCACCACGAGGATGAACTTGCCGGGCACCATCACCACCACGACCGCGAGATCAGGCTTGAACAGGACGTCCTTCATAAGAACAATCTGCTGGCGGAAAGGAACAGGGGTTATTTTGAAGGACTGGGCGTGATTGCCATCAATATGGTCAGCGCTCCCGGTTCGGGGAAAACCACCCTGCTGGAGCGCACCATCGAAGCGCTGAAGAACGAGATACCTTTTTTCATCATCGAAGGCGACCAGCAGACCATGCACGATGCCGAACGCATCCATGCCACCGGCACGCCTGTCGTACAGGTGAATACCGGCAGCGGCTGCCACCTCGATGCCGGCATGGTTAACAAAGCCGCCCGGGAACTGGAACTGACAGAAAATGCCATCCTTATCATCGAAAATGTCGGAAATCTGGTGTGTCCCTCCATGTTCGACCTGGGAGAAGCCTATCGTGTGGTCATCATCAGCGTGACCGAAGGCGACGACAAGCCCCTCAAGTACCCCGACATGTTCAGGACTTCCGACCTTTGTATCATCAACAAGACCGATTTGCTGCCATACGTTGATTTCGATACCGGCCGTGCAAAGGATTACGCCCTGCGGGTGAACCACAAGCTGAAGTTCTTCGAATTGTCGGCCCGCAGCGGGGAAGGCATGGAGGCCTGGCACGAATGGCTGAAAGGCACCCGCTAAACCTGCACCATGAAAATCGAATTCCACCCCATCGGTATCATCCATACGCCCTATGAGGAGACAGCTCCTTTCAGGCCCGACCCGGAGGCGGACGGAGATTTCAGCATCAGCATCAGGGAAGAATACCGCGATGCACTTTACCGTCTCGACGAATTCACCCACATCATCGTATTGTTTTATTTCGACCGTTCACTCAAAACCAATTTATTTGCCCATCCGCCCCGCCTGGGGGGTGAAAAAACCGGCCTCTTTGCCAGCCGTTCACCCAACCGCATCAACAAGATCGGCCTTGACATTGTCAGGATCAATGGCATCGAAGACCTCTTGATCCGCACATCTCCCATGGATATTCTCAATAACACCCCCCTGCTCGACATCAAGCCCTATATTCCCGATCTCGACTGCCACCCTTCGGCCACGAAAGGCCATACACCCTAAGGTTTTCAGTGTTATTTTTTCACATTGTGAAAAAATTAACATTTTTCTTCCAGGGGATTGAATTCCCGATCCACAAGTCTGACGCCTCTCATGGCATTGGATTTAAGATTCAGGTTTAATCCGGTTGAAATGCAGCGATTATAAAAAACCAGCTCGCCGTTTCTTTTGACAAATTTTATTGAAAAGGTATTAGGGTTTCCATCCGGGCTGAGCTTTTCATCAAGTTGAGCTAGAACAGTTGAGAGTTTGATTGCTTCCATGCGTAGTTGAATTGTAGAAGCAAAGGAAGAATAGCAGAGAAAGAAAAAAAAGGACAGGGAATATATGACTAATGAAAACAAGATTCATTGGTCAAAACCTACCATGCAGGGTAGGATAAAAACTACCTTAATCCTCCCTTGTTTGAAGGTCTATCGACAACTAACTTGTGCTAATTTAAAAACAGATGTTAAAAGCAATTTATATGAGGCTACTAAGTACATGACAAAAATTTACAAATATCTTTAAATTCATCTATATCACTGGAAAACAACACACTTGTGAGATATGTTAATCCGTATTTAAATATGCTTTTCGCTCTTCTTCCGTGTTTTTTAAC